>JAEEGH010032300.1_pt1 | contig 10072 bp, 10 predicted proteins | sample 9134181 | NCBI WGS metagenome assembly JAEEGH01 (sample SAMN16246544, study PRJNA631951) | gut metagenome | biome: gut microbiome; feature: rumen; material: DP-attached | host: Bos | place: Iran: Karaj | collected 2018-10 | reverse complement strand
ATGGATTGGAAGATTTAGCCGGCGCGCGTGGTCGTGTAATTTTTGCCTTATGGAATGAAGACAATATCCCCATCAAAAAACTCGTAGAAAAAACAAGCTTGGATAAAGCGACGCTCACCGGAATTATTGACCGTCTGGAACGTGACGGCTACGTTAAGCGAATCCCAAGTCCAGATGATAAGCGGGCCACACTAATTTCCCGAACCGGCAAAGACGAGATTTTCAAATCAAAAATCCCAGAAGTTTCGGACCAGCAGAACAAACTTTTTTATAAAGGCTTCTCCACCAATGAAATTAAAGAGTTTGAAAACTATCTCAAGCGCATACTTCAAAATTGCAAAGAAGCAGAGGCCGAAAAATGAAAGTCTTATTTTTTGATGTAGGCTACACACTTGTAAATGAAGATGCAGTTTGGGAAAAACGATGCCAGGAACAAGCAGAAACTCAGGAAGCAAAAATGCTTGGTCTTTCTGCAAGAGACATCTATCACGAAATAGAAATAGCTTCAATCTTACGCAAGCCACAATTCCGTACTTTGTTAGATAAATATAACTTTAAAGAAGTTGCTCCCTATCGCACAGAACTCGAAAAATTGTACGACGAAGCTCCAGCAATAATAAAAGAACTCTGCCAAAAATACGAGCTTGGAATAATTGCAAATCAGTTGGATGGCCTTAAAGAACGTCTTCAAGCCTTTGACCTTCTAAAATACTTTAAGTACATAATTTCTTCCTGGGACGTCCAGTTGATGAAGCCAGATATTCGCATTTTTGAACATGCGTTAGATAAGGCTAACTGTAGATCCCAAGAAGCCTGTATGATTGGCGACCGCCTTGATAATGACATTCTTCCTGCAAAAGCTCTTGGCATGAAAACCGTCTGGATAAAACAGGGTTTTGGTGCTCTACAAAAACCGCTTTCAAAATCAGAAGAAGCAGATTACACAATTAACAATCTTACCGAGCTATTGAAGATTTTCTAGTTATAGTAAAAGGCTTTCTTCCGTGTTATCATAGTTATAATAATTTTGTAGACTGAAGTCTAAGGACTAGAATATGGAAATTAAAGACAAAAGAATTGATGATGGAAAAGCTTTTGACTGGGGGAAAACTTCGGCAGAATATGCAAGGTTTCGCGATATTTATCCGCCAATCTTTTATCAAAAAATTATTGACCGCGACTTGTGTATAAAAGGGCAACGCGTTCTTGACCTTGGAACTGGAAGCGGTGTCCTCCCCCGCAAAATGTACAAGTTTGGGGCAGACTGGACGGGTACCGATATTTCCCCAGAGCAGATTGAACAGGCAAAGCTTTTGGCAAAAGCAGGCGGATTGAAAATTGACTTTAGAGCTGTTCCAACCGAGGCTCTAATTTCTCAACCGGATTTTAAAAAAGGCTCTTTTGATGTAATCACCGCCTGTCAGTGCTTCTGGTATTTTGACCACGAAAAAGTAATGCCGGTTCTTGCAGATTTGCTTAAGCCAAATGGTAAGCTTGTAATTTTGTATATGGCCTGGCTTCCGGATGAAGATGAAATTGCGGGTGCAAGTGAAAAAATGATTTTAAAATACAGCCCAAAATGGAGTGGAGCCGGAGAGCATCGTCACGAAATCTGGGTGCCTGATGTGGCTTATAAATATTTTGAAAAAGAGTTTCATGAAGAATATGATTTAAAAGTTCCCTTTACAAAAGAAGCCTGGCATGGCCGCATAAAAGCAAGCCGGGGAATAGGAGCATCTCTTTCGCCACAGGAGCTTGAACGCTGGGACAAGGAACACCGCGAACTTTTGGACAAGATTGCTCCGGAGCAATTTGAAATTTTACATTACGCCGCAATTACAGTGCTAAGGAAAATTTGAAAAATAAAATTGCAGAATTATTTGACGGTTACCTTAAAGCTTACGACAACGGCTTTCGTTCTTATAATGAACTTTTTAGAATTGTTGGAACAGGAAGAAGTTTCTTTGTAGAAAAAACATAGTCGCCATGCTATTATAAAAATATGGAACTTTGGGACGCATATAATTCAAATTTTGAAAAAATCGACGGAGTGACTTTAATCCGCGAGAAAGAGGATGAGATTCCAGACGGTCTTTTTCACCTCGTATGTCATATACTTGTAAAGCACACAGACGGAACTTATCTTTTGATGAAGCGGGATCCAAACAAACCAGCCTGGCCGGGGTTCTGGGAAGCTAGTGCAGGCGGATCTGTATTGCAGGGGGAAAGTCCTTTAGAAGGCTCCTTAAGGGAACTGCGTGAAGAAACTGGAATTGTGGCTGACTCTCTGAAAGAGCTTGACAGGTCTTTAGGAAAAACCAGTCTTCATTACCGTTACCTTTGCCTAACTGATTGCGCAAAAGATTCCATAAAGCTTCAGGAAGGCGAAACCAGTGATTATCGCTGGGTTAGTGCACAGGAACTTTTAGCCATGCCGGAAACAGAGCTTCTTGGCTGCCAGATGAAAAAGTATATCAATATAGAAAAATAAATTAACCCAGGATGAAGAATCCCGCACTCTTTCCAGCAACAATTATCTTTTTTCCGTCAAAACTGATTTTTCCACCGAAAGTGTAAATGGCATTTTCAAGTCCACAGGCACCTGTTTCAATTTCGGTCCCAGTTCCAGCCCCAACTCCCAGCTTTTTCAAATCACAAGAAAAAGCCGCTTCCTTTTCCGACGGATTTATAATCACAAGAATCTTTTCGCCTTCACCAGAACTCCTTACATAAGCCAGCGGGTATTCATTTTTCTTTGCAAAAACAAACTCAATTTGGCCACGACTCTGAAGTGCTTCGTGCTCCTGACGAATCTTAATGAGCTTTTGGATTTCGTGATAAAGTGATTTTTTATTTTGCTGCTGAGCCTGAACTGTCGGACGTTTGGTACTAGGATCCAGCGGAATATAAAGCTTGTCCGCTGGTGCAGAACTAAAGCCTGCGTTTGTAGATGAATCCCACTGCATCGGCGACCGCGAACCTGTTCTTCCATAACCGCCTTCAACAGAAACAAGATTTTCAACATAGTTCATGCCAATCTCATCTCCGTAATAAATAAAAGGAGCCCCTGGCATAGAAAGCAAAAAAGCAAAGGCAAGTTTAAGGTTGTCTCCCTTGATGTGGCGGGCAAGTCTATCCATATCGTGATTTCCCGATGGAATACAAATGAGCCCCATGCGCTCAGGATTTGCACGTGCTTTTTCGTAGCTATCCTTGTACTTCTCTACAAACTCAAAAACATCGCCTTTTCCACTGGCCGCAAAAAATGGATTATCGCAGCGGAACAAATCGTTGTAATGAGATGGCCCAAAGTGCAAAAGAAAATCCATGTGAAAGCCACCCTGCAAAGATTTATCTGGCTCGCCCCATTCAGAAACCATTGCGGCCTCCGGAAACTCCTTATCCAAAAATCCCCGCACATTTTGCCAGAGCTTAATCGTGCCTTTGCCGTTTTCATCATGCTTTACAAGAGAGCCAGCCATATCTACGCGGAACCCATCACAGCCCATTCCAAGCCAAAAGCGCATAATATTTTTCAATTCTTCAAGCGTAGCCTTAGGGCCTGGTGCGTCCATGGGTTGCTGCCATTTTTTTTCATGGTCCGGTTTATAAAAGCCATAATTCAAAGCCGGCTGATGAGAAAAAAAGTTTACTGCGCAGGAACCGTCTCTGTCTGAAATACCACGCAGGCTGGCCATGCCATCAGGCTCAACCCAAATTGAATCTGTCCAGACATAACGGTCGGTGTATTCATTTTTGCAAGCCTTCATAGATTCTTTAAACCATTTGTGCTCGGTAGAAGTATGACCCGGTACAAGGTCCAGCAGAATATGCATACCGCGTTTGTGCACCTCAACAAAAAGCCGGCGTAAATCTTCATTAGTGCCATAGCGTGGAGCGGCAAGATAATAATCAGAAACATCATAGCCCGCGTCGCCAAAAGGGGAGGCAAAACAGGGATTCATCCAGATTGCATTGCAGCCAAGCTCTTTGATGTAATCAAGCTTTTGAATTATTCCATTAAAGTCACCGATTCCGTCGCCGTTGAAATCACAAAAAGACTGGGGATAGATTTCGTAAAAAATTGCATTATCAAGCCATTTAGGATTTTTGTTTGCCATAGTTATTTCCACAAATTATTAGTTTTACATAATTCTAACTTATACTGTGTAATTTATAAAGAAAAATATATATAGAAAAGATTCTTTTTGGAGTAATGAAAATAGCCGAGTATTAGCATTTCGTGCACGATTTTTTGCGATTCATGAACGCCTTTAATTATTCAACCAAACTGTGTGCTATAATGAATCAACAAGTTAAGACAAAATCTAACAGGAGGCTTAAGCTGTATGGGAAACGAAATTATTGAAGAAATTGAAGAACGACCTGATGGTTCAAAAAGAATTGTAAAGCGTTCCGTAGAAAAAGGAATTTCTTTTGGGTCTGCACTAGCAATGGTAATCAGCTTTGTAACCTGGAAATCAGTTGGCTGGGCGATTGTTCACGGGCTCTTTGGCTGGGTTTACGTAATTTACTATATCATCAAATATAGATAGCCCAAACACTGTTTGCAGGTACTAACAATCTTAAAGCAATTTATAAAGAGAAACGTAATAGAAAAGAATTCCCCTTCGTGTTAAGTTGTTAGTTATGACTGCAACTACAAAACCAAACTACAAAAAAACTTTACGTGCCTGCTACTTAGGCTTTATCACTCAGGCAATTGCTGCTAACTTTGCACCGCTGATTTTCTTAAAGCTTCATAATGATTATCAGATTCCGCTTGGACTAATTGCCCTTATACCAACGGCTTTCTTTTTTACCCAGCTTGTAGTTGATATTTTCTGCGCCCGCTATGTAGATAAAATCGGTTACCGTGCAAGCATAATTGCCTCCGAAGTTTTTTCTGCAGTCGGACTAATTGCGCTGGCTTTTTTACCGGAGCTTTTACCGTCTGCCTTTGTGGGAATTATGATTAGCGTTGTGCTTTATGCGATTGGCAGCGGGTTGATTGAAGTTTTATGTTCGCCGATTGTAGAAGCGTGTCCTTTTGAAAACAAAGAAAAAACCATGAGCCTGCTTCACAGCTTTTACTGCTGGGGCTGGCTTGGAGTTACTATAATTTCCAGCGTGCTGTTTACTGTTTTTGGAATTGATAACTGGAAATACATTGCCTGCTTCTGGGCAATCATTCCGCTGTATAACATTTACAATTTTGCAACCTGTCCAATTGAAAAGCTTGTTGATTCCGGAAAAGGCATGACAATCCTCCAGCTGTTTAAGTCGCCGCTTTTCTGGGTTGCAGTTGTGCTGATGGTTTGTTCCGGAGCCAGTGAGCTTTCTATGGCGCAGTGGGCATCGGCTTTTGTTGAGTCTGGTCTTGGGTTATCTAAAACAGTCTGCGATCTGGCGGGCCCTTGTCTGTTTGCGGTTACGATGGGTATTTGCCGAGTCTTCTATGGAAAGTTTGGCGATAAGGTAGAACTAACAAAGTTTATGATTGGTTCGGGTGTGCTCTGTCTTATCTGTTATATTATGGCATCTCTTTCTCATAATGCAATTGTTGCGCTGGCTGGTTGTGTAATGTGCGGATTTTCTGTTGGTATAATGTGGCCGGGAACCTTGAGCATTTCTTCCAAAAAGATTCCTACAGGCGGAACTGCAATGTTTGCACTTCTTGCAATGGCTGGAGATTTGGGCGGTTCAATCGGGCCGAGTGCAGTTGGAATGATTTCTCAAAAAGCGGGGGACAATCTTCAGCAGGGACTATTGTTTGGTGGAATATTTCCGGTGATGCTGGTGGTGTTCCTGATTATCCTGAAGTTTATGAAAGAAGCTGACACTCAAACTGTGTGATCGAATGCTGAATGATTTAGGTGGATGACGCAGCTTTTGACACAACAAATTAAGCGTAGTAAAATTATTAATATGAACAGAAATATTAAAAAAATTATTGGCTTAATTTGTTTGTTGGGACTAAACTCAGCTCTTTTATTTGCAGATCCTAAACCTGTTGATCTTGTCTATACAAATCCTGGGGAAGATTGTGCCACCAGCGTAAGACTTTCGTGGCATACTACCGAAGAAAAATCTACCGTATATTATTCAAAAACTTCGGACACCGAATACAAGCATGCAAAAAAAATCCAGAGTACCGGTGTTAATACTCCTGTTGAGTTTCATGATGGCGAACAGTATTACCGCCACGAAGCAATTATCAAAGGATTAAAAAAAGATACATCCTATCATTATAAAATAGTTCTGGAATCTGGTTATGAATCGGATGAGTATTCTTTTGCAACCGCAGACAATGATGGTGAGTTTGGCTTTTTGTGGACCGGTGATGTTCATTCGCATCCTGACATTGAAATCCGTCGGGAGCTTTCTGAAAAGCTGGCAGAGGCTGCTGAAAAAAATCTTGATAATGATATGGACCTTGTTATTTCTACAGGTGATGAAGTTTGCTACGGTGCTTATTACGACAACTGGCAGGAGTGGCAGGGTGGTTATTTGAACCGAAAAGTCTGGGCAGGCATTCCGGGCAATCATACTTATTACGATGTGTTCCCAAAAAAAGGGCAGGATACTGTAGACAACCGCTGGTGGTGTGCAACTCAAAATCCGCCTGATAACGGGCCTGAAGTAATGCGCAGTAATTTCTGGTTTAAATATGATTCAATCCTTTTTATTGGAATCGACAGCATTGATACATCTTATTTGAACCAGCAGAAAGAATGGTTTGAAGAAGTGCTGAAAAAAAATGAAGGCACTTATCAGTATCTTATAGTGTTCCAGCATTATCCTTACATCAGCGGATTTAATGGCGGGTTTGGCGGGCCTAACGTTTCGTATTATTTATGGATGAATCTCTTTGATGAATATGGTGTTGACCTTGCGCTTTCTGGTGACCATCACGTTTATCTTCAGTCAAACGCACTCAAGAATAAGAAAACTGCTAAGGATGGAAAATCGGGAACAACGTATTTTGTTTGTCCGCAGATTGGTGACCGCGCCCGCGAAATGCAGGGAACAATTGATTCAAGCATTATTAAGAGCCGTATTACAAGTTCTGATTTAGCTTACGAAAGCGGCTTGAGTTATTTTAAGGTTTCAAAAGAAGGCATTACTCATACTCTGCTTGATGGAAACGGTGATATTGTTGAGTCGCATTTTATACCGGCAAAACGTTCTTATGTTGAACCAAAAAATAACTCAATTGTTTTAATCCTGATTATTGCGGCTTCCGTAATTTTGATTGCAGTAATTGCAGCAGTAATTATTGTTCGTGCAAAAGCCTCGGCTCAATCTCACGCTGAATAAAATCTACGCGGTCAAAAATCGTTGGCTTAAAATACGAAGCAACGGCTACAACAATTTTCTTCTCAGGGTTTATGTAAATTACATTGCCGCTGTTTCCAATGGCGGCATAGATTCCCTTTTTACGGCTGATTATCCACCAAAGGTAACCGTATTCCATTCCGCGGAAGTGATTGCCTTCAACAGCACGAGGTGCGGTCATCTCCTTAATCCATTTTGACGATACAATCTGCTGTCCGTTAAACTCACCTTTGTTCAAACACATCTGCCCGATTTTTGCCATGTCGCTGGCAGTCATGCAAAGTCCATACCCCGGAGTTCCAAGATCCTGTGGGTCAGCAAACCAGACATCTTCTTTAGGGAGCTTACTTATTGTAAACTCTTTGTGCTCTTCGGCAGACTTTGCATAAAAGTTTTTGTGAGCTGGAATGCCAAGCGGTTCAAACAGATACCTGTTTGCGTAGTCCACAGTAATCATCCCCGTAGCCTTATAAAGAATGCCAGTTAAAATATGAATACATACTGACGAATACTTAAACTCATCCGTGAGCCCTTTGCGGCCGCCCAGAAAATCCAGAGAAGTGTAAGTCCAGTTTTCGCTCGAACACACCTTGCTCCACGGGTCACCCTTGCTCTTATACGGCGCCCTCATCGTAAGCAGGTGTTTAATCGTCACATCATAAATTGTCTTCTCGCCGCGCTTTACCTTATACTCCGGAAAATAATCCAGCACCTTATCGTCCACACTTTTTATCTGCCCCTTATCAATCGCAATACCAATCAGCAGCGCAAAAACACTTTTTGTTACCGACATAACATGCGCGCAGTCATCCATCTTGTAGCCGTTCCAGCAATCCTCGTAAACCTGTTCGTCACCCTTATATGCTACCACCTGGCAGATATTCGGCTGTTCTGTTTCAATCAGTTTGTGCAATTCTTCTGTGATCATAAAAACTTTCCTCCAAGATTCTTTGGATTATTATGATTGATTTTTAATTAGTCAATAATAGTTTTAAGATTTATTTGGGAAAAAAGAGTAGCAATACGACGCATAATATTTATTCTACTATCGCCCATTCTGATTCTATGTTATAATAATGGTATGAATTTAGAAGAACTTCAAACACTGATTACAGATTATTTTTCTCAACAAGAAGATATAGATACTGTTCTTATATTTGGTTCTTTTGCTAAAGGAAGTTATAACGAGCACAGTGATATTGATATTGCTATTCATTCCAATCGGATTTTAGATTATGAAAGGCTTTCAAAGATTCAAACTGAGCTTGCGTTATTGACTCACCGTGAAATTGACCTTGCAGATTTGTCTTGTGCAGATGGTCTTTTCCTCTATCAGATAATGACAACTGGTTTAAAAATAAAAATCTCTAAACCTGTATTTGTTTCGTATCTTTCAAAGGCGCTTGGTTTTAAAGAAGATTTTCTGCCTGTCATAGAATATAGTCGTAAAGAAAAAATCAGGAGATATGTAAATGGATAAAGAAGTTCTTGAAACAAAACTGGAAGCATTAATCCGCTGTGTCCATAGAATCAAAGATCAGAACATCTCGACTCTTAATGAACTTGAAGAAAATCTTGATAAACAGGAAATTATTATTCTGAATCTTCAGCGGGCAGTTCAGATTTGTGTGGATATTGGTAATCACATTTTGCTTGATTACAAAACACCAACTCCTTCTACTATGGCAGAAACTTTTAAATATCTTGCTCAGAACAATTTAATTTCAAAAGATAATGCAGATGATTTGAGTCATGCAGTTGGTTTTAGAAATATTGCAGTACATCAATACGAGGACATTGATTGTAAAATTATTTTTTCAATTATAACAAGTCATCTGGATGATTTTAAAACATTTGCAGGTGCTATTGAAAAGTTATCTGAGAATATTTAATTTTCTTGACACAAAATCCTTTTTTCTGTATGTTCAAGGCAAGATGAAATTTTTTGTAATCGAAACCACATACACAAACACCTCAACCACAGTTACCACAACTACTACAGGGGATGGTATGCATTTGGATTACAGAAAAGAATAAGATTGCAGATTATAAGCTGATATAAACTGACCACTTATCTTTTCGGTAAGTGGTCTTTTTTTTTTGGCCGAAGCTGGTTTCAAAGAGTTCACAAAGGAGGAGATTATGGACTTACACGACTACAAAGATGTTGCGGAAAATTACGACCGTTATCTGGAAGTAATGTATTCGCAGGAGTTTGACAGGCACGAAAACTTTCAGGAGTTCTATCTGGAGCTTGCAAAAAAGTATGGAAAGGATGGTGTTGTTGATGTTGCATGTGGAACGGGAGCAGTGCTTCTTTATCTTGCAGAGCGCGGAATTATTGCAGACGGAACTGACATTTCAGAAGAGATGTGCAGGGTTGCCGGTACAAAAGCAGACAAGATGGGTGTTTCTCTCAACATTTATCCAGCCGATATGACAAAGTTTACCTCAGGCAGAAAATACTCGCTTGCAATAATTGCACGAAGTGGCTTTATGCATTTACCGGATACAAAAACTCAAAAAGCAACACTCTTAAATCTTCGTGAACAGCTTACTCCAGACGGAATACTCACGCTCAACACCTTTGATCCGTGGCCACCAGTTCAGGCAGCCCAGATAAATACAACTCCCGAAGATTACAGCTTCCGTCTTGAATATGTGAACAGCGATGGCAACCGTGAAAAAATCTATAATGCAATTTGTTACAATCCTTATACGCAGCAGATGTACG
>JAEEGH010032298.1_pt1 | contig 10073 bp, 7 predicted proteins | sample 9134181 | NCBI WGS metagenome assembly JAEEGH01 (sample SAMN16246544, study PRJNA631951) | gut metagenome | biome: gut microbiome; feature: rumen; material: DP-attached | host: Bos | place: Iran: Karaj | collected 2018-10 | reverse complement strand
CTCCGTTGTAATTGCTTAATCCTATATAGAGAGCCTTGCCTGACTGTACTATATCGGCCAGAGCACCCATGGTCTCACGCAGAGGTGTCTCCGGATCCATTCTGTGGTGATAGAATATGTCCACATAATCTATTCCCATCCTGCTAAGACTCTGGTCAAGACTTGCTATGAGATATTTTCTTGAACCCCAGTCTCCGTAAGGTCCGGGCCACATGGTATAACCCGCCTTAGTGGATATGATGAGCTCATCTCTGTAGCAAGCTAGTTCTTCTTTTAATATCTTACCGAAGTTCCTCTCGGCTGCTCCTGCTTCAGGTCCGTAATTGTTGGCAAGATCAAAATGCGTAATACCATTGTCAAAGGCGGTAAAACACATCTTTTTCATGTTGTCATAATCGGCGTTGTCACCGAAATTGTGCCACAAGCCAAAGGACACTTTTGGTAATTTAAGACCGCTTTTACCGCATCTTGCGTAGATATCTTTATCGTATCTTTCCTGACTTGCACTGTGCATAGGCATATCTCCTTTATCCTATCGTTCCTCTCTGAAGTAAGGGAGTCCCAGACTCAAAGGCGGCTGATTTTCACGCTTGTTTCTCATACTTGTAACCACAAGAACTATCAGTGTAACCACATAAGGAATCATCTTGTAGAGTTCCTTAACTTCCATATGTTCCATACCTGTGGGCAGATACATATAGAGAATGTAGAGACCACCGAAAAGGATGGATGAAAAGATACTCACATTCGGACGCCATATGGTAAATATAACCAGAGCGATGGCAAGCCAACCTCTGTCACCGAAGGCATCGTTGCTCCATACTCCGCTGGCATAATCCATTACGTAATAGAGGCCTCCGAGACCTGCTATCATACATCCTGCGCATGTCGCTACGTATTTGTACTTAATTACATTGATACCGGCTGCATCGGCTGTAGCAGGGCTCTCTCCCACTGCTCTGAGATGAAGTCCCGGTCTTGTACGCTTCAGTATATATGAAGCGAGTATTGCTATTATAACTGCAAGATAAGCTAAGAATCCATATGACAGGAATACTTTTCCGAACCATCCCATCTTAGCTGCAAAAGGAAGGCTTCTGCTGAAGTAAGCGCTTGTCTTGGTAAGTGCGATTGAGGGAACGTCTGCCCCTGAAAGCTTGATAAGGGATCCTCCGAAGAAGTTACCGATACCTACACCGAATGTGGTCATTGCAAGACCTGTAACGTTCTGGTTGGCTCTTAATGTAACCGTAAGGAAACAATAGAGAAGTCCCATAAGTAAGGATCCTATCAGCGAGCACAAAAGGGGAATGCAGATTGCAAGGAATCCGTTGACATTGCCCGACTGCTCGTAAGCAAAGGCTCCGATAACTCCGCATATACCTCCTACATACATGACACCGGGGATTCCCAGGTTAAGATTTCCGGATTTTTCAGTAACGATCTCACCCGTACTTCCGAATAAAAGAGGTATACCCTGACCTACCGCACGGGGAATGAAGGTAATAAGAAAATCAAACATTTTTCACTTCCTCCTTTTTCCCTGATCTGAATACTAACTTATATCTGATAAAGAACTCACATCCTATTATGAAGAAAAGGATGATACCTGTAAGTATATCCGAGAAAGACTGGTTAAGTTCGAATACTGTGGCAATCTCTCCCGCTCCTCTTCCAAGGAAGATAATAAGAAGTGACGTAAATATCATCGTAATGGGATTGAATTTGGCAAGCCAGCTTACCATGATGGCCGTGAATCCCTGTCCGCCTGCAATGGTGGTTGTAATGGTGTGGTTGATACCGCCCACCAGAAGAAGGCCTGCAAGACCGCAGAGTGCGCCCGATACAAGCATTGTTCTTACTATTACCTTAGGTACCTTGATACCTACGTAATTGGCAGTTCTCTCACTTTCACCCACAACGCATATCTCATATCCGTGCTTGCTGTAATAGATGTATATATATAAGAAACCTGTTACCAGCAGAGCTACAAGGATACTTAAGAGATATTTGTTGCCTATCTCCGGAAGCCATCCTATGTTGGAGTTCTGGTTGATGATACCGATTTTTCCCGATCCCTTGGGGCTCTCCCAGAGTACTGTATAATATGCCACTATCTGTGTGTCGATATAGTTCATCATAAGTGTTGACAGTGTCTCGTTGGTGTTCCATTTAGCCTTGCAGATGGCGGGAATAAAGCCCCATATTGCTCCTGCGGCAATACTTGCGATAATCATGATGATTATCACAAGGGCATTTGGAAGTTTTCCGTCAAGAGTCACCATACAAGCTGCAGCAGCAAGTCCGCCCATAAGCACCTGTCCTTCACCGCCACAGTTCCAGAATCTCATTCTGAATGCCGGTGTAAGTGCCAGTGATATGATAAGCAGGATTGACAGACTCTGCAGTGTCACCCAGGTCTTTCTTGCCGATCCGAAAGCACCCGAGAACATGGTTGCATATACGGATATGGGATTGTCACCTGTAAGTACCGTTGTAACAAGAGCACAGAGAAGAAGGGCAGCTACAATTGATATTGCTCTTATTCCCCAAGCCTTGCCTCTTGTCATGTCATCTCTTTTTATTACGTGAAAAAGGGGTTCTGATTTTTTGTTATTCATTTGTCATACCCCCTTCAAGTCTTGTCATCATAAGTCCGATAGTATTCTTATCGGCCTTCTTGCCTTCTACGATTCCGCTTACCTGTCCGTCGCAGAGCACAAGGATCCTGTCTGATATCTGAAGCAGTACATCCAGATCTTCACCGACAAATATAACTGCGGTTCCTTTCTTTTTCTGCTCGTTGATAAGATCGTAGATTGTATATGAAGAATTGATATCAAGTCCTCTTACGGCATAAGCTGTCATAAGAACGCTGGGAGCATTGGATATCTCACGTCCTACAAGAACCTTCTGAACATTACCGCCCGACAGCTGTCTTACGGGAGTCTCTATACTGGGAGTTGACACTTCCAGCTTGTCTACTATTGTCTCCGCAAGGTCGTGAGGTGTCTTCTTATCTGTAAAGAGCGATCCGTTGTTTCTGAAAGAACGGAGCATCATGTTATCGGCAATATCCATATTGCCCACAAGACCCATACCAAGTCTGTCCTCGGGAACGAAGCTTAAGGCAACGCCCTTTTCGGCAATATCCTGAGGATTCATACCGATCAGTTCTTCAACAGAACCGTCGTCATTGACATATTTTACGGATCCGCTTTCTACATGCTGCAATCCCGCAATGGATTCAAGAAGTTCCTTCTGACCGCAGCCTGAGATTCCGGCTATTCCGAGGATTTCTCCGCTTCTGGCGATAAAGCTTACATCTTCAAGCTTTGTGATTCCCTCGATATCCTTAACAGTAAGTCCCTCAACAATGATTCTGGGCTTAGGCTCCTTGGGCTCCGGTCTCTCGATATTGAGAGTTACCTGATGACCTACCATCATGTTAGTCATCTCCTGAGCATTGGTCTCGGCGGTTATCATATCACCGATATATTCTCCGGCTCTCAGTACCGCTACTCTGTCGGATATCTCTTCCACTTCGTTAAGCTTATGTGTGATTATTATCACGGCCTTACCGTCGGCCTTCATATTCTTAAGTACGACAAAAAGTTTCTCTGTCTCCTGAGGTGTAAGCACGGCTGTAGGCTCATCAAGAATAAGTATATCCGCTCCTCTGTAGAGTACTTTTACTATTTCTACAGTCTGCTTTTCGGACACACTCATGTTGAAGATCTTCTTCTGAGGATCCACTTCGAAGCCGTATTTATCACATATTTCCTTGATCTTAGCCGTAGCCTTCTTAATATTAAGCTTGCCTTCTTCTCCGAGAGTTATATTCTCGGCAGCCGTAAGCACATCAACCAGCTTAAAATGCTGATGCACCATACCTATTCCGTAAGTATACGCATCCCTCGGCGATTGAATGCTTGCCTCTTTTCCGTCAATAAAGATCTGTCCGCTGTCCGGATAATATAGGCCTGAAAGCATATTCATAAGTGTGGTCTTGCCGCTTCCGTTCTCACCAAGAAGTGCAAGAATCTCGCCCTTATAGATTTCCATATTGACATTCTTATTGGCCTTTACGTTTCCGAAGCTCTTTGACAGATTCTTTACGGATACCGCAACGTTTTTGTCAGTCATTTTTCATCTCCATAAAATAAAGCTAGGGACACATAACGCGTCCCTAGCAATTTTAACAAAATAACTATCAATAGTCTATATTACTTTTGCCTATTATCATTAGAATTTTGTATCAAGAAGTGTGATTCCGTCGATCTGGAGATCGAAGTAAGGAGCTGAACGTAATCCCTCACCTGACTCATCGAAGTAACCGTCCTTGATTACATCATGATCACCTTCATAGTTCTCATCTGTATCAACATCAGCCATGTAAGATGTAAGAACCTCACCGCCTACTGTGAATGTATCTGTGTTGAATACATGAAGCTTGCCTGACTCGATGTCAGCCTGAGCAGCCTTGATAGCCTCAGCTGTTCCGTCTGCTACTGAAGAGCCAAGGTCTGTAAGCTTTACAGAACCTGAAGCAATTGTACCTGTCCAGTCTGTATCGAATGCCTTGCCATCCTGGATAGATGTGATTGCATATGTGAAATAAGGAGCCCAGTCAATTCTTGAAGAAACAAGGAATGTGTTAGGGCAAGCGTCTGCTGTGCTACCGTTGTAAGATACATCAGGAACACCTGCTGTCTCACAAGCTGTAGGAGCACCCATTGAGTCAGCATGCTGGCTTATAAGTACACAACCGTCGTTGATAAGTGTCTGAGCGCCTTCCTTCTCTGCTGTCTCGTCATACCATGAACCTGTGAAAGTAACTTCCATAGTTGCTGTAGGGCATACTGAACGAGCGCCGAGGAAGAATGATGTATAACCTGAGATAACCTCAGCATATGTATATGCACCAACATAACCGATCTTAGCCTGGTCTGCTGTGATATCGCCATTATCAATCATCTCGTTAAGCTTCATACCTGCTACGATACCTGCAAGATATCTTCCTTCGTAGATGGAAGCAAATGCATTGTGGTAGTTGTCAAGCTTCTCTGTATGAGCCTTTGTTCCTGTTGCATGAGCAAACTGAACATCCTTGTATTCCTTTGCAGCTTCGATCATGTAATCTTCATGTCCGAATGAATCTGCAAAGATGAAATTGCATCCTGCATCTGCAAGTTCGCATGCAGCTTCGTAACACTCCTGACCTTCGGGAATGTTAGTCTTGATTACGTACTCAACACCAAGAGCTTCACATGCTTCCTTAGCCGCATTGATGAAGTTGAGGTCGTAAGTTGAGTTCTCATCATGCAATGTGATAAAGCCGGCCTTAACTGTTGTCTTGCCGTCAGCTGCTGCTGCATCAGATGAAGCAGTCTCTGCAGAGCTTCCACATGCACAAAGAGAAAGAGTCATGACTGCTGAAAGTACCAAAGCAATAATCTTTTTCATGTTTTTTCTCCTCATATATGAATATAGTCGCCATATGTGCCTTCTGCACACATCTAAAAGAATAGCAAAGGCTATAAAAAATAGCAATAAAAACAATTTATAAAAATAAAAAGTTTTCATTGCTATTTGTTGTAATTATTGACAAAAGATATTATTGTTCTCTGAACTCTACGCTTCCATTTGCTGCGTCCATGCTCTCAACTATTGCAAGACTCTCCAGCTGGTAGCCTAAGTTCCTTATCATTCTTCCGCCCTGCTGGAAGCCCTTCTCAATGGCAATTCCGATTCCTTCAACAGTTGCTCCCGCACTCTGTGCTATCTGTATAAGTCCCTGAAGGGCACAGCCGTTGGCAAGGAAATCATCGATAATAAGTATATGATCCTCGGGTCCTAAGAATTTCTTGGATACGATTACGGTATTGACGTTCTTGTGTGTGAAGGATTCCACCTGAGCCGTGTACATCTCTCCGTCTAGATTGATGCTCTTGCTCTTCTTGGCAAAAACAACCGGCACTCCGAATTCGAGAGCCACTACACTTGCGATTCCTATGCCGGACGCCTCGATGGTGAGTATCTTGTTGATATTCTTGCCAGCGAATCTTCTCTTATACTCTTCTCCCATCCACTTGAACAGTTCCACATCCATCTGATGATTCAAAAAACTGTCAACCTTAAGTACATTCCCTTCTTTTACAACACCATCTTTCATGATTCTCTCTTCAAGAGCATTCATAAAGCCTTCTTTCCCGTCCTTAGACGCCGTTTTCTATATCTTTTGGATTGTATCCGAAATTCTTCATTAAGAAATCCGAATCTCTCCAGTCCTTTTTGACCTTTACCCACAGTTGGAGGAATACTTTGCTTTCCAGCATATCCTCAATCTCGGGCCTGGCAAGAGAACCGATCTTCTTAAGCATGTTGCCGCCCTTGCCTATGATCATGCCTTTGTGACTTTCTTTCTCACATACTATGGTAGCATCGATTCGACAGAGCTTGCCTTCGTATTTCATGGAATCGATGGCAACAGCTATACCGTGAGGTATCTCCTCGTCAAGGCAACGCAGCGCTTTCTCGCGTATGAGTTCTGCCACAATCTGTCTCTCCGGCTGATCTGTTATTGTATCTTCATCATAGAAGAAAGGACCGTAGGGCAAAAGTTTCATAAGAACTTTTATAAGTTCATCCACGTTTTCCCCTGTCTTGGCAGATAGCGGAACTATATCGGCAAAATCCACTTCGCTTCTGTATTTGTCTATAACAGCCAGAACCTCTTCCTTTTTAACCGTATCCATCTTATTGATGACCAGTACAATAGGAGTATCTTTGAGCTTTTTCAGTCTCTCGATAATGGTCTGTTCTCCCGCACCTATGAAGGTTGTGGGCTCAACCAGCCACATTACCACATCCACATCCTTAATGGAACCTGTGGCTACGTTCACCATGTAATTGCCCAGCTTGTTCTTGGCCTTATGAATACCGGGAGTATCAACGAAGACTATCTGTCCTTCCTCCGAAGTGTAGACTGTCTGTATCCTGTTCCTGGTGGTCTGAGGCTTGTTGGACGTTATGGCTATCTTCTGGCCTATTATGTGATTCATAAGCGTAGACTTGCCCACATTGGGCCTGCCTATTATGCTTACGAATCCTACTTTTTTGTTATTGCTTAGATCTAAATTCTCAATATCAGACATTTTTATCCTTATTTATTGTCGGGTCTTTTTACATAGAGTGAATCTTCACTCTTTGTCTCACCGGCTTCGGCTTTCTTCTTAGCTTCTTCCTCTCTCTTTGCCTTGAGGGCTTCCATTCTCTGATCGTTCTTCTTAAGAATAAACTTAACGATTACGAATCCGATGGCTGCAACAATTGCCCAGAGTACAATGTAAGGAAGGTGAATTACGAACCATATACCGAACTCTCTGAAGCCGATACCGATCTTGCTAAGGCTGTTCATGAATCCTTCTGCCATTCTCTGAGCAGGTGTAAGTTCGGGATGTTCAACAACCTCAGTATAATCAACAACTTCTGTTACATCAATTGTTACTGTGGAGTAGTCAACCTTGTTGTCATATGTTCTGATCTGACTCTCCATGCTGTCGATCTGGTATTTAACGCTTGTAAGTCTGTCCTCAAGAGAGATTATCTCTTCTACAGTGTCAGCTTCTTCAAGGAATGAAAGAAGTCTGTCCTGCTCTTCCTGGAGCATTCTCTTGTGGCTCTCCATATCAACATACTCAAGAGTTACATCCGAAACAGACTCGGATCTGTATGTTATGTTGGACTTTTCGCCTACGGTATTGATGAAGCCGTCCAGCTTGTTAGCCGGGATACGGGCAATAATGTTAGCTGATTTGTTGGTGCGGTATGAAGAATATATACTTCCATAATTACCGCTCATGTTCTCGATGTATCCGCCAAGTGATGATATCTCACTTGTAAGGCTGTTCATAAGTGAGTCGAATTCTTTGGTCTCTACATTGAGGTCAACCGTACGGATGAGTTTTCTGTTGCTTGTATTGGCATTCTCGGTTGTTGTTGTATTAACGGAAGAAGATTCTCCTTCTGTCTCATACATGGTTACTGTGTCTGCTTCATAATCATAACTGTCGTAGTCGCCGTAGTTTGCGCTCTCCTCATAAGCAGCAGCCGGTGCTGCGGCATCTGCAGTTGCCTTGCTGTATGATGACGATGATGACGATCCGCATGCACACAAAGCAATCGATGTGACAATCGATAACGTAATAGCAATCAATCTCTTTTTCATAGCATCCTCTTTCCCTGCAAGTCAGCTCTTGAACAAATTCTCAACATTGTTGAAGAGATCCTTGTCAGCTTTAACTTTTTCAACATTTCCCAGTACGCATATGCATTGGTCATCAAGAACAGCCTGAACAAGAGGAGCGAGTTCCCTTATCTTCTCCTTTGTCGTAGCCAGAAGTTCATCTCTTTCCTTCTGATATACCGCCGCATCCTGATGCATCATGTAAATGCCAAGTTCTCTGATGGCCCTCAGTGACGGGGTCAGTGGTGTGTCAAGTTCACTCACTGCTCCGATGATATACTGGGTCATCGATCTGTCGTCCGCATCAAAGTTCTTTATATAGTCTACCACATTTTCAAATATTTCATTAGTGGCTCTGAGATTGGGATCTCTGTAGGATACAAAGAATGAATCTCCGCTTCTTGAAAAAGAACTCATACAGCCGTAGGCTCCGCCCTTGACTCTTACATTGTTCCATAGATAATCATATCCCATAATTATCCTTAAAGCTTTAAGACTTCCTGAATATTTATATCCTTTTTCTTTAAAATTACCTGCTCTGGATACGAACTGTACCTGAGAAGCACTGCAGAAGCCCTCGTTGAGCTTCTTAAGCTCCACTTTGTAGATATCCTTGTTATCCTTGTCGGGATACCATTTCTTGGCAATATCTTCGCATAAGGAGCCGAATTCCTTGTATTCTTCTTCCGTGCCCACGAAATCATAGATCAGATTGGAAGGCATGAATACGTAAGATGCCAATTCCTTAAGGTCGGCAATAAGGCCTGCCTTCCTGTTGTCGTAATCTGCGATAGTCTCTTCCACAAGTCGGTAAAAATCCACTCCGCTTATGATCTCATTGAGCTTGGCGTTTGTTGAGTGATAGCTGGCAGCTCTTCCCTTAGCCAAAAGATGACCTGACTGAAGCGCACTGGCCTGCATACGGCTCTTAAGCTCCGATAAAATCTCAAGAAGCCTCTTCTCATCGTCATATATGCTGTTGAGGCAGATCTCTTCGGCAAGTTCGAATATATTCTTAAGATCTCCATTAAGGCATTTTCCTTTTATTTCAAACGTAACCGTATTGCTTACATCATCTCTTGAATCTTCGTAGACATTTATAACCGAAGACATACCACCGGTACGGATGAATATCTGATTGAAGAGCTGTCCGTAAGTGTAATTCTTTGTATTAAGCATTCCCCATACTGCCTTTAAGAGGCCGATTGAAGGGAATAATCTTGCGGGAATATTGTTGACTTTGTGGATGAGTCTCACATAGTCTATTCCGTTGGTATGAATATTGTGATATATACAGGTCTTGCCGTCTATATCTCTGACTTCATGACCGGGAACAAAGGCCTTTTTATCAATATCCGAGATAGACAATACCGGAATACATTTCAGAGCCTCCGGATCGTCCTCTTCTTCCTGATAAGCTCTTAAGTCTGCTGTATCTTTTACTATCTTCTCAAGCTCTTCCTCTGATAAGGATGCCTTGTAGTCTGCAAGCTCCCCTGCAAGACGCTCATCCTCTTCTTCAGTAAGACCCACCTTGGGACTAACAACAACAACGGAATTGTGTTTGTTATCAAGGATCCACTCTTTTACCAGCTGCTCATAATAGTCGCTGTCAATGGCTTTTCTTAACTTCTTATATGTCTCATCCGCAGCGATATGTATAAAGGGTGCGTCGTCATCATAGAGCCAGCTGTCAAGAACCTGAAGGCCGTACATAAGACCCGGAGGATATGAACCGAAGTCCGCTTCTCTGTATCTGAATTCAAGGCCGTTGAGTCTTGCTCTCAGTGTGTCCTTATCGAAGCCTTCCTTAACTACTTTTTCA
>JAEEGH010032296.1_pt1 | contig 10073 bp, 8 predicted proteins | sample 9134181 | NCBI WGS metagenome assembly JAEEGH01 (sample SAMN16246544, study PRJNA631951) | gut metagenome | biome: gut microbiome; feature: rumen; material: DP-attached | host: Bos | place: Iran: Karaj | collected 2018-10 | reverse complement strand
ATGTGTACCTGCTTGATTTCGACAAGATAACGGTTACTGTTAAGAACGAAAACGCAGGTAAAGGCTTTTATTTCTTTGACATTCCGGTCATAGAGTATAACGACAATGGAAATTGGGTACGTCTCAATTACTCTCCCAAAAGCTATGAGATTCCCGAACAATGGGCACTGTGTGCCATACCGGACGATCCCGAACGCCAATTCAGTACTGTTATGACGATATTCAAAGACAGACTGGAGGGCAATTGGAAAACGGGAGAGTATCGCGCTGTTATATTTGCCGGAAAAGAGACTATATATGCTCCATTTAGGATAATTGATAATTGACAGTAAATCGCACAGGCTTTCGGGCTTGTGCGATTATTTTGTATTCATATAAACGCAATGAAAACTAACCGTGTATCAGATAACAAGATGTAACTTTTGGCAGTATTATTGTAACCGAATCGTAATAATATCGTAACTGCTTTGTAATTGCATTTGACGGATCCCTATGGTATAATATGGAAAAGGCAGATACACGGCGACTGACGTGCGGCAACAAAAAGGAGCTGAAAACAATGAAAAAGAAATATTTATTATCAGCATCACTTCTCACTGCGACACTTGCGCTTTCATCATGCGGTGCAAGCAACTATAATTCAGGAGCAGTGACGACCGGTGCGGCAATGAACTATGATTTGACATCTCCTATGGCGGAAAAATACGCCGGGCAGGAAACGGAATTCAATACCGAAGAGTACAGTGCCACAACCGAGAATACATTCATGAGCACAGTCTCAGACCCACTCTCGACGTTTTCGATAGATGTTGATACCGCATCATATTCAAATATCCGCAGAATGATCGATCGCGGACGTGATATTCCTGCTGACGCTGTGCGTATAGAGGAAATGATAAACTATTTCGATTACAGCTATCCCGAGCCGAAGAACGGAGAGCCTTTCTCGGTAAGCACCGAGATCACCGACTGTCCGTGGAACAGCGACACAAAGCTGATGCGCATAGGTTTGAAATCTATGGATATCGACCTGTCACAGCGCGCACCGATGAATCTCGTGTTCCTTATCGACGTCAGCGGTTCGATGAGCGATGATGATAAACTTCCGCTGGTGCAGCGTTCATTCTCGATACTCACCGATCAGCTCACCCCACAGGACAGGATATCGATAGTCACCTATGCAGGCGAGGATAAGGTAGTGCTTGAAGGTGCGGACGGTAATGACCGGCAGCGTATTCTTGATGCTATCACACATCTGGAGGCCGGCGGTTCCACTGCAGGCTCAAAGGGTATAACTACCGCGTATGAGATAGCGGAAAAATACTTCATTCAGGGCGGCAACAACCGCATAATCCTCGCGACCGACGGCGACCTTAATGTCGGAGTTACGAGCGAAGCCGAACTTAAAGCTCTTGTAGAAAAGAAGCGCGAAGGTGGAGTATTCCTATCCGTTCTTGGTTTCGGTCAAGGCAACATCAAGGATAATAAAATGGAAACGTTAGCGGATAACGGAAACGGCGCTTATTCCTACATCGACAGCGAGCGTGAGGCTCGCAAGGTGCTTTGTGAGGAAATGGCTGCGAGCTTCATTACCGTCGCGAAGGACGTAAAAATACAGGTGGAGTTCAATCCCGCGTATATAAAGGGTTATCGTCAGATAGGCTATGAGAACCGCGCTATGTCCGCAGAGGATTTTAATAACGACGAAAAGGACGCGGGCGAGATAGGCGCGGGTCATACTGTCACTGCACTCTATGAGATCGTGTACAAGGACAGCAAAATGGATTTGACATCATCCGATCTTAAGTATTCTGACGCATCGGCTCTCGGTACCGAGAACGGCGAACTGCTTACGGTGTCTGTACGCTATAAGGCTCCCGACAGCGACGAGAGCAAACTGTTGACATACCCGGTGACCGATCAGACATATACACAGGTCATGTCAGAAGATATGAGCTTTGCGGCGGCAGTCGCGGAGTTCGGTATGCTCCTGCGTAACAGCGCATACAAGGGCAGCACCACACAGGACAGCATACTTGCGCTTGTCGGCAATTGCAATATTGAGAATGACGAGTATAAGCAGGAGTTTGTACAGCTTGTCAAAGCAGCAAACTTGCAATGATACCAATTCAGTGCTGATCCGGCATCTGTATTTCCGTACGCAAAACCGTATGTGTTGATATGATCTCAATTTTTGCGCTTGTTTTTGATATTGCATTTTTCTGATATATGTGGTATAATCAAGAAAAAGCTTGTGAGGAATAAGTACGATATTGAGTTTAGGGCAGATTAACACGGATTCTTTAAGGAGATTATTTTATGAGTAACTTTTCAGGAAGAGTTAAACGTAAATTATATTCCCATATTCCTATACCTTTGATTATAATTAATATCGATGCAAAACGTAAGAAAAAAGACATAAAAGATTCCTTCAAAGAAAAGCAAATTCCTTTTTCTAAGTATTGTCTTGATGGCGGTATGCCGGAAGATACAATGGTTATGAGCAGATTTGGTTTATTGTGGCAATGTTATTATGTCGAAATGGGCAAGAAATGGGATAGAAGGCTATTTATAAGTCAAAGTCAGGCGTGCTTCTATATTTATTATTCTGTTTTAAAAACAATGACATCGATTTATAACAATAATTCATATACAAAAGCAGAAGAAAAGATATTGCAGAATTTTAATTATGCTGCTTGTGGAATAATGAAAATAGAGAATACAAAAAGCTCTATATTCTGAAATTCTTCACTGTCATGAACACCTGCTCCGCCGTGTCGGAAAGATTTTCCGCAGCGTTCTCTGTATTCATAGCATCATCAAGACTACAAACACTCCCCAGTATCGGAAAATAAGCGTCAATGCCGCACTCATTAAGGGTCGCGGCATTTTTATTTGTACAGTTGAATCGGCTCGTGCGATTGTTCTATTCTTCAAGGAATTTCAAACACGATAGCACATCGTTGACAACTCACCATGTATATGCGATAATAATTCAGAAATAATTTTTATTTCTTGTAACATTTCCCCTGTTTTATGTGTACATATAATTGAAACCTCTTTGCAAAGGAATTTCAACATGAAGGATAAGCTTGTCGAAAGACTGGTCTGCGGCGATGTACACGCCTTTGAGCAGATCGTAAGAAAATACGGCAGGTATGTGTTCAAGGTCGTCTGCAATCACTCCGGCGGGCTTCTCACAAAGGAAGATACCGAAGAGATAACAAACGACACATTTGCAGCGCTTTGGCTTAACCGTGAAACCATAGACCCGGAGCGTCCGATCATGACCTACCTTGCCGTTGTTGCAAGAAACAAGGCATCTAACAGGCTCAGGACTCTTAAATATACTGTCAGCATCGACGAGCTCGGAGAATTGCGGGATCTGCGGTTTGAACACGAGCTTGAAGATAAGGAAAGCCTCGATGCTGTTCTTGATGCTGCTTCAAAGCTGAACAAACGGCAATACGAGATATTCATACGTTTCTACCTGTACGGAGAGCAGCTTGCTGTAATTGCCGATAAAATGGGCATCAGCGAGCCGAACGTCCGTATTTCTCTGTTTCGGGCAAGAGAAACCATTAAGAAGCGGTTGACGGAAGGAGGTTTTTTCGATGAATGAAGAGTTGCTGCCCTATGACAGCAAAAGACTGTCATCGAAAGCTCTTGACGAAATGATTCGAGCCGCGAAGGAAAAGGCGGGTATCGCGGTAAAACGGCAGCCACATCACGTCAGACCCGTTGTTCTGATACTCTCAGTCACAGTTGCGCTTTTGGTTTCCGCTGTTTCTGCGGGAGCGATACTGTACTGGGATATATTCGGCATATTCAAAGCCGGGCATGATACTGCACAGATAACCGCAGCCGAGCGTTCAGAGGAGCTATCGGAGATGAAGAAAGAATTTCTCAGCAAGATAAATGTACCCGAAAACACATCTGCATTCCCCGAATACACCGAGCGTGAGTATGAGATACTCACTTCCCTTGCCTTTTCCACCGATATTACTTTCGAGTACGGCGACAGGGTGCTCAATATCAGCGGGTATGTATTCGACGGCAGCTGTATTGATGTTATTTACGATGTCACATATAAAGACTGCACTGTCGACGAGGCAACCGGAACAGAGTTCATCTTCTCCTGCGAAGAATCACAAACCGCTGTTTTCAGCCATTTTTATCAGACAGCGGCAGAAGCAAATACTGTGTATTGCCGCAGCCGGAGCTATCTTGATCTTCCGGACGGCATTGACAGCTTCGATATTCTTGTGAGCATGGACGGCGACGATCCCGAGGAGATACCGCCGGAACGCTTCACTGTTGCAATGCCGGAAGATGTTCAAACAATCAGGCTTTCGGAGCGTAAAGTATTTGAGAACGAAAACGGCGATGTTTATCTGAAAAAATTTATACTTTCGCCTCTCGGCGCATTTATGGAAGTCTCTGAGAGTGTCGGGTATCTTTCCTCGTTCGATCATAACGCATATCCGATATATGTGACCTACAATGACGGAAGCACAGTCGATCTTTCCGACTATACAGGCAATTTCGAGGGCAGTGCCGCGTATATGACCGAGGACGGCAGAGCCGTTATCGACTATATCATAGGTCAGAATATGAATATCTTTGACACCAAGCGTATAAGCTCAGTGCAGATATTCAATGAAGTAATAAAATTCGATTGAGAAAGGAACGGAATTATGAGAAGCTATGGTTTGCATCGTTCGTCAATAAGCAGATATATGGGACGCAGCAGCTTCAAGCGCAGCTCGATAGGCAGGAGAAACACCTACAAGGTAAGCGGCAGCACATTCAAGTCATATCTCGCGGAGGCACAGAAGATAGCCGATGAGATTGAAGCCGCAAAGGACGAAGGTGCATCGGTGACATCAAAGAGCAGCCGCACAAAGGCAAAGGATTATACAACGACCGGCAGCAGGTTCAACAGCGGTGTTACAGATATGAATAATGCGGCAAATGCTGTTAGAGAGCAGCTTGGCGAAGATACTCCCGATCTTGAAAAAACGTATGACGAGGCAGTAAAGTTTGCCGAAGGATATAACGATATGTTCGCGGCAGTACGCAATTCATCAGGCAGCGCGGTCTCATCCAAAGCCCGTTATATTTCCGATGTTACAAAGCTCTTTTCACGCGCTCTGGGCGAGATCGGGATAACAGCGGATAAAAACGGCGACTTAAGCGTTGACAAAGAAAAATTCATTAAATCTGATATAAAGGATATTTCAAAGATATTTGAAGGGAAGTCGTCTTTCGCGGCACTGGTAAAGGAACAGACCGACAGCATATCCGTGCTTTCCTCATTAAGTGCCGATACATATTCCGGAAGCAGCACGGCTGCGTATTCTTCCGCAATGAGCGGGTCGATTTTCAACAGGAAATTGTGATTATCCCGATTTAACGCTATTGAGCTTTTCTGCCGATAGTATATAGCTGTTTTAGCGAGCATCACTCTGAACACAGAATCGATCAATAATACAGTATTCCGATGATAAGATAAGCAAGAGCGTAAACTACTGCAAAACACTGCCATGTTATAGTCTTTCTCATACACAAATCAGCACCCCGTACTGCTTTCACACAGTACGGGGTTTGTCAATTATTCCTCCGACCGCACATAAACGAGCGTGTCATACACATAAACCTTGTCGATCATGCCGATACCTCTTTTGTGGTCTGTATCCGACATCGGCTTTTCAAATACGAAGCGCTGATACTGTTCACCGGTTTTTGAATTATTCAGCAGCTCATGATCGTCCGCTTTCAGCTTTACCTCGGTCCCGTTTTTGAGCAGTACGCGCACCGGCGGCATATTGTCTTTGGTGAATTCTGTGCCCTCATATACAAGTTCTGCAGTGCTGTCGGAGATGTACACCGCATTGAGGGAAGCTCCCTCACCAAGCTCACTGACAACAATCGGAGCCATAGGTGTCGAGAGTTCAGAAATACAGTCTTTACCTTTTCTGATAAGCATATACCCGTCGGCAATGTTCGTTCCGTCGCTGAACGTGATCTCAAAGCAAGGCATGGGTTTTAAGGTGATGAGCGTTGCGGAGCGGTAGCCTTCTATACCGAGACCGTTTACCGGTGCGGATCCGTAATATCCGCGGTCGGCATTACCTTCACAGCAGAACACAGGCGCGATATTGCCCGGAACAGACCCGCCATCCGGTTCCTTGCCTTCCGTAAGCTGCACCGTGTAGTTGATCGTGCATCTCAATCCGTCATATTCTATCCCGTCGGTAGCAACTGTATAATCTCCTACGCGGAAATATGTCGCGTTCATACCGTTGCCGTTTATCGGAGGTTCGCCGTTAAGATATACGCAGACACCGCCGAGATATATGCTTCTTATCTGCTCGGGATCAACGACCTCATTGAATTTGACGATAGTACGCGCCGTATCATCAAGTACCTGCGTTGTGCAGAAGCCCGCGTTGTCAAGCAATACCTCCTTGCCGTTTTTCAGCACAACATACGGCTCCGTATGCAGGGACATATTGTAACTGAGGTCATAGTACGACTCAAAGTCCGACCAGTACCGCAGTATCAGACCCGACGGACACACAGTGATCTCATCAAGTATCGCGGCAGTCGTATCGCCTATCTTAAACTCATAGTCTGAATACTGCGGGTCGATGCAGCTTGCTGTACGCGCTTTCGGTTCGGAGTTGATGATAATGCTGTTCGCGGCATTTTCCGGACATTTCAGCGTGAACGGGATCCTACCCGCGGTTTCAAGCTCGGTATCATAGAATTTTACAGTTACTTCGTTATAACGCTCAAAGAAACGGTACCCGGCTTCAAAGGAAACGGTATCTTCTGTTTCGGACAGTTGTCTGATCCCGATGAGTTCACATCTGTAACCGTCCCCGATCTCCACGCCATTGCGGACTTCGCCGTTTTTCACCTTGTCGGGTATCCCGCCCGCGTAGGTCACGTCATAATGCAGTACAAGCTTTGCCTTATCGAAATAATAGTCCGTGAATTTCACCTGTGCGCCGCATATATCGCTGTCTGTCCCCACCGGCGAGAACATGATCTCCTGGTTCATTGCGCACGTCAGCGCCTTTTCGCTTATCTCGTTTTCCGACGGTGCAGCGATAGTGCCGGTGCCGTAAACAAGAGAGTTTCCAAAATATATTTTTGCGATATTCTTCGGGTCAACTCCGTTAAACTGATACCTGAGCCATACATCACGCAGTATCGGCTCAGCCCACGAAGCCTTCATATCCTCATGAATCTCTGTACCGTTTTTCAGCCGTATCGTAACGTCCGGCGGGTCAGAGCGTCTGTCAGCGTCGCACAGGAAAGATACAGCGGTCTTTGAAGCGTTTATCCGCTTGATATATATATTATTACCGTCGTCGAGCGTGACCCTGCTGTTTGTTTCAGCGTTGAGCACATTCGCGTTCTGCGGCAGCTCTGCTGTAAACTTATAGCTCTGCCTGCCGTCTGAGAACGTAAGCTCACACGGGTCTTTTATACTGTTCAGCATGACTTTTGTTCTTACTGTTCTCTTGCCGTCCCTGATATCACCCACATTGCCGCCAGCAAGACCGTCATAAATATCCGATGTTGTTAGATATATGCCCGTATCGGACGGGAAATCGGGTATCTCACCTTTGTAGGTGATATCATACGATATGTTCAGTGTCATGCCGTCGTAGGTGTACCATTTCGGCTCGACAGTACAGTTCTCAAACTCGTACTTTGTTCCCTCGGGTATAATGTTTTCGTGATAGGTGAAGCTGTAACGCTGCTTGTCTGCTTCTATCGGCTGAGTGCTGCTTCCGTTCTGTCCTTCATTATTCGGATTAAAGTATATGATAGTTGCTGAATACGCTTTATCGGGTTCGAGCTCTATCGGCACGGAAAATGTACACACATGAGTATAGCTGTCGGCTTCCGGAACTTCCGTGAAGGTGCACAGATATGCGTCATCGGGATCATCGTCATTTATATATTCTATCTCGCCGTTAGTCAGTGTGTACCCGATGTCTATCTTTGCATACATCGGCGAATAATTATCGGAGTCGTCGCCAGTGTACAGCACATTGAACATAGCTCCGAGCGTTTTTCCGTCATAGCTTACACCTGCCAGCCGCATCGTCGCGTCGTGAAACACGAGCGTCTTCCCTATCGCTTCGTGGATATCCGGCAGTGTTTCCGGGTCGGGAATATCCATAGTCGGCGGTATGAACTCCTCTCCCTCCGGGGCGACCATTGTAGCGACTATCGCTGTAGCTTCGGGAGCGGATATCCCGGTTTCGGAAGCTGCGCCGCCGCCCTCTTTCAGTCCGCCGTGTTCATTCAGAAATTTCAGTCCGAACACTGCTCCCGTAAGCACCGCAGCAGTTCCCGCTATCCCGAATACAGCGTTACGGAGCTTGTGCTGGCTGTGCGGCTCGCGCGAAACTGGTATTTCACGCAGAGTCATTCCGTTTCCGACAACAACTGTATTTTTCTTTGCTTTCGCGCGGACGGCAGCCGAAAACTCGCTGTCTGTCATGCGCATTTTACTATTGCCGAGCGAATCGAACGCTTGGTCAAACATATCCTTATATGTCATCTTCGATCTCTCCTTTTATCAGAGCTTTCAGCTTTTCACGACCGCTTTTCAGCCTCTGTTTTACCGCAGACTGGCTTATTTTAAGAATCGCGGCAGTCTCCTGCACCGAATAACCTTCGTAATAACGCAGATATATCGCTATCCGCAGCTTCGGCGGGAGCGTCAGCACCGCTGGCATTACGGTATCATCACCGCTGTCCGGAGCTGCCTTTTCACCGATCTCGGAAAGCGATACGGTATTACGCCGCCTTGATGAACGCAGTGCGTCGATGCTCAGATTCGATGCGCACCGGAGCAGCCATGCCCTGACGTGCTCGTCGCCGTCAAAGCAGCCGGTGTATGTATAAAGCCGCAGGAACACCTCCTGCGCTATATCCTCTGCCTCTTCCGCATCACGCAGTATGCACAGCGCAGCTCGTGTGACGCTGCTTCGGTACATTCCGACATATCGGTCAAAGTCGTTATCTGTCATAGATTTCAACTCCCTCGAAAGATCTTTCTGTATATATAACGAATGAGAAGCCCCAAAAGGACAGGTCATAATCAAAAATCAGCGTTTTATACAATATTATAGCGTGTTTTTGTGCAAAAAGCAAGCATATATCTGTCCGGATCGTCCGCATGCACACCGTTTCTAAATGCTGTATTGAAAACAATGCAAAAAAGTTGTATAATTTTTTTGAAAAAAGTGTAACACTTGCGCTATTTTTGTCGTTTATATTTATAGAAGCTTCTGAAAAGACATCGTCGGGAGGAAATATGGAAGACGAAAAGATAATTTCGCTGTACAAAGAGCGTTCGGAAAGCGCAATATCCGAGACAGACAAGAAATACGGAGCGCGCTGCCGTACAACGGCGTATAACATACTTCAAAACCGCGAGGACAGCGAGGAATGCACGAACGATACATATATGCGCTTGTGGAACACGATACCGCCGCAGGAGCCGTCTCCGCTTGCGGCATTCATATACCGCATAGTGCGCAATCTCGCTCTCGACCGTGTGAAAGCCGCATTGCGCAAACGCAGGGCGCAGAACAACTACACCGACGTATATAACGAGCTTTCTGACTGTATCCCCTCCCCCGAAAATATTGAACGCACTGTCGAGGTCAAGGAGCTCACTGTGCTTATCGACCGCTTTCTTGACACTCTCAGGCGGGATAAAAAGGTGATGTTTCTGATGCGGTACTGGAATTTCAGCACATCTTCGGATATTGCAAAACGGCTCGGTGTAAGCGAAAGCAAAGTGCGTGTGACGCTCATGCGTACCCGTGAGAAGCTGAAAGAATACCTCGAAAAGGAGGGCGTTGATATATGACAAAGGAAGAAAAACTGATAGACGCTATCGGCGATACAAAGGACAGGAACGTGCTTATCGCGGTCGGTCACGATAGCGCCGACCCGAACTATAAGACCGATGTACACCATGTTGAGTTTAAGGAAGCTCCGAAGCTGTCGGAAGCGGACATAAAGCGTTTTCGCAT
>JAEEGH010032289.1_pt1 | contig 10074 bp, 10 predicted proteins | sample 9134181 | NCBI WGS metagenome assembly JAEEGH01 (sample SAMN16246544, study PRJNA631951) | gut metagenome | biome: gut microbiome; feature: rumen; material: DP-attached | host: Bos | place: Iran: Karaj | collected 2018-10 | reverse complement strand
ATTGCCTAAGGCACGTTATATCGGCGGGTTGAATGAAAACCTTCTTTGAGCAGTACAAGGCACAAGGAATCCGCATTGCATGACGATTTGAAGTTAGGGGGGGGGGTATAGTACAGACTGGCAGTACACGTTTTAGCAGTAGTGGTCATTTACGAGATTTGCTGTGGGGCTCTTTTCTGGATGCCGATACACGCAGTATCTGGACCAACAAGACGATGTATTCAAAGGAATAAGAATCCTGTCAGATTTCAGTCTGCCGATCGTAAATGACATGTGTGCGACACAGAATTTACGATTGGAAGGGCCGTGGGGCTTTGGGTTGTGGCAGTTTTTGCCGCAACGTCGGCGTTTGCCGCCGAAACGCTTCATGGGCGTGTCGTGAAGGTCGCCGACGGCGACACCATCACGGTGCTGGATGCTGGAAACGTGCAGCACAGGATTCGGCTGGACAAGATTGACGCGCCGGAGAAAAGCCAGCCGTTCGGCGACGCATCGCGCAAGTATCTCGCCGCGTTTGTCGCCGACCAGATCGTAGAGGTCGAATGGACGAAGAAGGACAAGTACGGACGCATCCTCGGAACGGTCTGGGCGATGCTTCCTACTCGTACCGACGTAAACCTTCAGATGGTTAAGGACGGCTTCGCCTGGCACTACAAGTACTTCGACAACACGCCGTCATACGCCGCCGCCGAAACTGCCGCCCGCACGGCGAAACGCGGGTTATGGAAAGACCCTGCCCCTATTCCGCCATGGATGTTCAGGAATACAGGCAAGAGATTTCATGCTAGCCGTGATATCCCGTGGGGACAGACCCTTGCCAGGTGAGAGCAACGAGTGTAGAGAGGGATATCCCATGCCAGATTTCGTCGCGGGGTGAGAATAGGACAACGAGCATTTCAATATTTTCTTGGCAATAGCATAATTGTTTTATCACCGATAAAATAATGCGCCACGGAGCGCTACATGGTCCTGGACGGCAGCAACATCGTCGGGCAGGCTGAAGGATACGCCGTCTGGCCGAAGAACTTCCAAGCCTTTCAAGCCATCGTGGATGCCTTTGACGTTGTCCCGAAGGATTCCCGCCAGCCACCCCTGAAAAGCAAGAATCTACAGCGTGAATGGCTCCCCCAGCCGAATCGGCATCTAGGACTGGGGGACACGATACGTTTCAAATATGCCCCGAAGATCGTTCAACTACCCTCTTGCAGATGTTACAGAAAAATAGTAAAATGTCGCTGTTACAATTTTCGGAGATATGGCACTACAGTTCACTAAAGTTGAGAAATATCTATCACGCCTTGGCCTAAAGTGCGTGAATGTGGAGCTTTGCGTATTGTCTGACAGGGTGCCTCTTTCGCTGTCAGAGGTCTATGAGGCGAGGCTTTGTGAGCTGCAAGGTACGCGATACTTGTTTCTCATGCCACGAGGCCAAAAGCCCGCACCAGACATTCTGATGCGTCAAGCGACGTCATTTACGAAGTACTATCCAGAACGGCAGGTTCTGCTGTTCAAGGAGATGGACGCAGAGTATTATGAGTGGCTTTGCCGAAACAAGATGGCTTTCATAGTTCCCGGACGTATAGCGCATGTGCCAGGCCTGATAGAGCTGAAAGCGGATAATGCCTTTGCCGCACAGGAACTTGCATTGGGCAAACATCTTTCTCCGTGGGCGCAGGTCATCTTGCTTTTCCAGATTCTCAACAATCGAGGACGGCATGATTTGACGTATTCGCGATTGACGGAAACCCTTCATGTCAATCGAGTCTACTTGACGCGTGCGGCTAAGGAGCTGGAGCGTCGGCAACTTGCAAAGATTGAATATTCGGGCACCAGCGGAATCATTGTCTTTGCCCATGACGGACGCGCGTTGTGGCAATGGTCGCAAGAAGTGTTGACCTCACCTGTACGCAAGACAATCAGAACGGTCAGTCCGCCCAGACATGCGCTTCGTTCCGGTATATCGGCCTTGGCAGAACGCAGCATGCTGGTGCCAGACCACAGCGTGACTTATGCTGTCATATCGGCTGATTTGAACAAGATTGAAAAGTCCGAAAGACGTGAATACGAGGGTGATTACGTGGAGGGGTGGAAATACGATCCACGGTTGCTGGCGGGAAATGATGGACTAGTAGATCCGCTCTCGCTCTATCTGACATTACGTGAAAATGTAGACCCACGGATTGAAGAGGCACGAGAGTCAATGTTGGAGAAGGTCTTATGGTAGCGGGTTTTGAGAAGTTCAAGGAGCACTTTGCGGCGTTCCAGGACGAATTCATCATCATTGGCGGAACGGCTGTGCAATTGGTCCGTGGCGAGAGCGAATTCCCCCGTGTGACGCGAGACATCGATCTCTTGGTTGTTGCCGAGCGAATGACGCCGAAATTTTCGGCGGCGTTTCATGCATTTCTTTCGGCAGGTGGATATTCGTGCTATTTCTCCAAGAATGGCAAGCCGCACTTCTATCGGTTCATAAAACCTAAGATAGAGGGCTATCCTGAAATGATTGAGCTTCTTTCGTCGGCTGAGATGGATGGTGCGGCTGCTTTTATGCCGTTGCCGGACGTCCCGGATGCGAGTATGAGTGCCATCGTGTTGGGACAGTCGTACTATGAATACGCGCTTGCACATAGTACGCGCGAGTATGGCTTGCCATGCCTGACGCGAGAGGCGTTGATCGTGTTCAAGGCTGCGGCTTACATGAATCTTCTTGAGGAGTTCCAGAGGACGGAAGATCCACTGCGCCTGCATGACACGAAAAAACATCGCCGTGACGTGTTTATGCTAGTTGCCGATCTTGAGCCCGGTACAAGAGCGAATGCTCCTGCCGACATTCGGGAACGAATGCGTCAGTTCATTGACCTTTGGAACTCTGACAATCCCGAATGGCCTGATGTCCTCGCATCAGTCGGTCTGCGTCGCGATGCCGATCCGACATCGCGCATCAACGCATTCAAACGACTGTTCGATTTGTAGCACGATATTTTAGCCCGCAGGCCTGATTTCTGGTATAATCCGTTGCGTGCAAACGAATAGCCAAGTAAACTGTGGCTCGTGGCGCCTTGTACGCGAGATTGGACATGGCGCGTACGGCACGGTGTATCTCGCCGAGAGGGACGACGGCGAGCGTGTGGCCGTGAAAGTTTGTCGGTGCGACGACATCGGCGGGGAGCGCTACGCGCGCGAGTTACGAGGCGCGAAGCTCTACAGCTCCATTCCGCCGCAGGAGGGACTCGTCCACATGCGGGAGTTCGCGGAGGAGCCTTGGGGCTTCTATGCGGTCATGGATCTCGCGGACGACGAGTTCGGAAGAGAGCTTTCCGGCGATTCGTCCTATCGGCCCAAGACCCTCGCCAGCGTCATCGACGGAGAAAAGGCCCTGCCTCTAGGCGAGTGCGTAAAGCTCGGCATCGCCCTTGCGAAAGGTCTCGCCGCGCTTCAGCGCCATCACCTGCTTCATCGCGACATCAAACCGGCGAACGTGCTCTATTTCAAAGGGCGTCCCGTGCTTTCCGATCCTGGGTTGGTTGTCGAGGAAGGCGATGCGGTCTCCACCGTAGGAACGCCAATATATGTTCCACCGGAAGGGAGATTCACAGAGCCAGCGAGCGACATCTACAGCCTCGGTCTCACGTTGAAGGCCGCGAGCTTCGGCCGACGCATCGAGGACCTGGACAAGGGCCCTGCGCTTGAGGCAGACACTGGCGCGAAACTCTTTCCCGCGTTGTGGCGCATTTTGAACAAGGCGACAGACCCGACCCCTTCCCGCCGATACCAGTCCGCCAAGGCGTTGCTCAAGGACCTTGAGAACCTTCGCCGGAAGATGGCATTTGCCAGATTCTCTTGGGTCTATAAATCGGTAGTAAGCCTTTTGGGAGTGTTCGCAGTTGCCTACGGATATGTTTCTTATCGCGAAAAAAAGAGATTGGAGGACGAGAGAAAGAGGTTGGAGGACGAGATTGCCCCCCTTAAGCTGGTGGCGGACAATCTCCGGACTCTAAATGAAATGTCGGCACAGGATGACACGACGTGGTCTTCGTTTTCCGGTTCGTATTTCTGTCGGACGGATGAGTCTCACAGGCAAAGGCTTCAAAGAGCAGAGGAGAAAGATCCTGCCAGTGCCGCGAAGATGCGCGACATCCTTGACAAAATGCAGGAAATAGACAAGAAGGGTGAAGAAAACAACCGGCGGATTAAAGCCTTGCGTGATGAAAACAGAAATAAAAGCGAGAAGGGCGAAGGAGCTTCCGAGCGGTACAATCAGGCGGAAATGCTTTCCATGGAGAATGAAAAACTTGTTAAGGCCTGGTTGTCCCTTCTTGAGCGGTTTACGGAGATAGAGGATACTGTAAAAGCGAAGACAAACAAATGACATACAGACACTTCAACAACGAATCGACGCGCTCGAGCGTGCTCAGTGCGGTTGCAAACACCGAAAACGAGGCGGCATGGAACATGCTCTTCGACCTCTATGCCGGATTCGTGTATTCGATTGCGCGCAGCAAGGGGCTCAACGCCGACGACGCCGACGACATCGTGCAGATCGTGTTCGCCGACCTCGCGCGGAAGTTGCCGACATTCGCGTATGACCGCGAAAAGGGCCGCTTCCGGTCGTATCTTACCGGACTCGTCAGCTGGCGAGTCATGGACAGGCTCAGATCCGGGAAGCGCGACGCCGAACTTAAAGCCGACTTCCTGGAGGAGGCGAAGGCCGTAACGGCTGCAGGAGACAACGAATTTTCGGAGCGCGAGTGGCAGGCTGCCGCAATGGAGGAGGCGTTGCGCAGGATGAAACCCGAGGTGCGTCCCGAACATTACGCGGCGTTTGTGGCGAGCGCGATGGAGGGACAGGACACGGAAACCGTCACGAATCTCTACGGAATCTCCCGCGACAACCTGTACCAGATTCGCGCGCGCCTCACGGAGAAACTGCGCGAGACTGTGGGAAAGGTGCTTGCCGAGATGGATTCTCCCGATGTGCCCGGTCCTCTCGCCTGATCGCATCCGCGGAAAACTTGCCAGCCCCTTGTCAGATATCCCCTTCCCGCTCGTATATCAGTATGCTCACAAGGAGCGTCCGGTTGAGAGAGCCCGGGCGGCCTGCGGCGGAGAGACTCGCTCCGCGACAATTTCCGCCCGCAGGCCTGATTTTTTGGTATACTGAAATCGCAAAGGTGAACAGGTGAATAAGTGAGTGGCAAGTTGAGAATCGCGCTTTTCATGTGTGCGTTCTTTCCTGTCCTGTATGCAGGGGCAGCAGAGAACGTTCCGACAAGCAACGCCAAAGTGGCGGCGGAACGGGGTGACGCTGCCGCGCAGTTTCACTACGCCGAGATGCTGCGCGATGGACGCGGCGTCAAGAAGAACGTTCTCGAGTCCGTCGTGTGGACACGCAAGGCGGCAGATGCCGGGCATGCGGGAGCGCAATGCCAGATGGGACTTTTCTACATGAACGGGCTCGGTGTCGACCGCGACGAGGACAAGGCCGTCGAATGGCTGAAGAAGGCGGCGGCGCAAAACCACGCGCAGGCGCAATACAACCTTGGCATCTACTACGCGAAATTCTCTGACAAGGAGGCCTGCAAGCAGGCCGTCAAATGGCTCAAGGAGGCCATCAAGCAAGACTATGCCGACGCTGAATACAACCTTGCGAAACTCTACCTGAACCCGCACCATCCCGCCAGCCGCGAGCCGGATGCCGCCCGCCGCGCATTTGCGCTCCTCCGCCGCGCCGCCGCCCAGAATCACGCCGGTGCTAAGAAGATGTTTAAGGAACTTGGGCGAGAAATTAAGGAATAAATCCATGACAACGCGAAAATCAGTTGATGGAAAGCCGCATATGGGAAATTTACACATACAGTTGATGAGAGGGGGCACTCCAAAGCGTTCGGGACATTCCGCCCTACTCTATAAACTAACTGTCATGGCTCTGTGTACATTGTCAACTATGTATGTATTTTGTGGGGATATTTCCACTGCTAGAAAAGAGCGAGGTAATGCAGCGGCTCGTTCTCAATTTAACAAATATTATGCAAATTATGATGGTTCTACGACCAAGCTAAATGAGATACTGTCCCGCTTGAAAAAGAGGGAAGAAGAAATCAATAAGCAAAAGAAACAGAGATTACTTCGATTACTGTTGCTGTTACTACTGCCACTTTTTTATTGCCTAAATGATGAGCTGAAAGACAAAAAAAAGGCAGGAAGACAAGAAAAGATCAGGCCAACCAAACCGATTTCATTGAAAATAGCAATTGGCATGTTGGGCTGCATACAGGTTATCGCTGGATTATCATTGTTTGCAGATGGGGTCTCGATGGTGACGTCCGAGTCAGTAATAAATGAAACAAGGGTTGTCTTATTTGTCGGTTTCCTAACTTGTTGGCTGTTTATGTTAATGTTGATACAACGGATAAGTATAGGAGGAAGTATGGCACGAATAATTTTTACTGTATTCTATGGGATGTTTGTGTTTGTCGTTGGCATGAAGAATAATGATAATGTTCGTGATATGCTCCCTTGTTGGGCATTTTTATTGATTCCCTTGCTGCCAATGTGGCTACCCAAGGCAAACGAATGGTTCAGAAAAGTTAAGGAAGATTCGTAAAAGGAGAAACGAGATGAGATACCTTATGATTACAATAGTTGCGACTGCATGCCTGTGTGCGATCGCGACCGATGAAGGGCGTGACCTTAAATCCCTGGTCAGACCGCAAACTTTCTCATGTGAATTACGCGATGTTCGTCTAACACGTACTATTGACGAAATGTCTTCTGGCAAGGTGACAATAAATCGTGGAAGCGAGTCTACAACAACGAAGCGCACGCAATCTGGCAGCATTAAAGGGACGGAGGAGTCGTCGTCAAGCAATGTCGCGACCTCTCATGAAGGATATGACGTACGGATCGGCGGCAGAATCAATGCCGAAGGAAGTCTCAAGTGGGGACTTGTTCCATCTGGTTCCGTTGGTGGGGGGGCGCATCTTGAAGGATCGGCGGGAACCCGCAGGACAAATGATCATACACGTTCGAAAAGGTCTGGAGCCGAGGTTTCTGTAACGGATGCGTCCGGCATCTCCTCGTCCAGAGGGCAAGAGAAAGTGGTCGAAGATTCGGTTAAGTCTCGCCTTGGCGGATATAAGCTTGTCTTCTCAGTCGTTTTGAAAAACCGAGATGTCAATGATGAGGTGAAGATTGATAGTTCTCGAATGTGTGCGAAGTTGCGAGGACCGGGCTTGACGGGCGTGATCTCTGTCCCTTGCAGTGAACAGGGGGAGTTTACGCTTGGTGTCGATGAGAAGTCCTTTGAATTTGTTTATCCGATCAATGACGAAAGAATGCTTAGCGAACTGCTACGCATGGAAAAAAGTGGTCAGTTGAGTCAACTTGATTTATCCCAAACGGGCGCAGATATTCCGGTCATATCTAAGAAGAGTGGGAAGAGCATTCTTTCCGAGCAAAACGCTATTGAATATCGAAACCCCAGCACAGCGGTCTCAATTGAATTCGGGGAACTTCAGGGGTTGCCTTCTTGGCGTGTGTCACGACGGCATACGGCGAAAAGCGGACAGCGGGGAACTTTCGTTACGTTGCGTGAGGCGCTTCAGGGGATTGGTTTGTTGGCATTGGATTTCAGCGATACACTTCCTGAACAGATTTTTGGGTTCTCTAAGGATGGTGCGCTTGCCAGAGTCTTGGATGTATCGGCATTCACGAAAGGCGATGACGGGTGTTACAAAGTACTTGCATTTAGGTTGAAAGACAATAAAGGCAAGACATCATTAGGTCTTCCTTTGGCCGATAGAATTGCTATCAACATGGCGGATTATTCAGAGGTTGCCATCATATCTTTCACATTCGATGAATTCGTCAAGTGGGCAGTACAATTCCCAGATCATTTTGCGGAACTAAGAAAGGAGATTGAGAACTGGCTTGTCGTTGTCGGAAACAAGGAGGCATTAACAGCGTTCAAGAAGAAGATAGAGGCAGCACAACATGAGGATGATACAAGGCCGCTTCCTAAAGACATAACTCTTATTACGAAGAACGATATTGCAAAGTATCAGGCACGCGCGAACGCCGGTGTGCCGAATATGCAGGCCAAACTTGCTCGGTGCTATATTGAAGGGTGGGGCATTGAGAAGGACGCAGTGGAGGCGGTAAGATGGTCGCGCAAAGCGGCAGAGCAGGGTAATGCTGAAGGGCAACTTTGCCTTGGCATGTGTTATTTTAGTGGAATCGGTGTCGTGAAGAATGAGATGGAGGGGATAAAGTGGTTCCGCAAGGCAGCGGAACAAGGAAACACTGACGCGCAGTTAGTAGTGGGTATGTTTTGTTTAAGTCTTGTAGAGATTGACGAGCCAAATAAGGTGGAGTATGAGGCGAATGCGGTAAAGTATTTCCGCATGGCGGCAGAGCATGGCGACGCCGACGGACAAGTTTTGATTGGTGATTGCTACAAGGACGGGATAGGCGTTACAAAAAACGAGACGGAGGCGGTGAAGTGGTTCCGTAAGGCGGCAGAACAGGGCCACGCAGATGGACAGGTCCGTCTTGGTGAGTGCTACAAGGACGGGAGGGGCGTTACAAAGAACGAGGTGGAGGCGGTGAAGTGGTTCCGTAAGGCGGCAGAGCAGGAGCTTCCCGATGCGCATTTTGAACTTGGAATGTGCTACCTAAATGGGATTGGTGTTGTTAAGAACGAGACAGAGGCAGTAAGGTGGTTCCGCAAGGCGGCGGAGCAGGGCGATGTTCATGGGCAGTACCTCTTGGGAGCAGGTTATCAAGCGGGAGATGGCGTTGAGAAGAACGAGGCGGAGGCGGTAAAGTGGTTCCGTAAGGCGGCAGAGCAGGAGTTTGCCGATGCGCAGTTTGAACTTGGGATGTGCTACCTAAATGGGACTGGTGTTGTTAAGAACGAGACAGAGGCAGCAAGGTGGTTCCGCAAGGCGGCGGAGCAGGGGAATAAAGATGCGATTAAGATATTGCGCGAAATTGAACAGATAACATTAGACTTTAGATAATAAATGAGTCTAGACTATGAATCGTTCTCTTTGTGAACTTCGAAAGCTACTTTCTGGGCAATGTGTCGTTGCCCTTGATACAAATATCCTCAGCAAGTTTGAGAGAGAGACGCCTCCAAAATGGTTTGACCAATTTGTAGAGATGCAAAAAGCTGGTGTTAGGTTCTCTATCCCTGATCTTTGTATAGGCGAACACCTAAAAAGTTATGATTGTGAATCGTCTGATTTTCGCGAACGGATGCATAGGAATTGGGAAAGGATGGTGTTGTTATTGAAGAAGATTATTTGGGAAGACCTACCATGTTTGCCAATGAAAGGAGTACTCTATAATCTTGTTGGAGTCTATGAACATGAAAAAACAAGGGAGTCCCATGAAAAACGTTTTTCATCTGCTACGTCAAAAGCACTTTACGACTTTTTCATTCACTATGACCATGATAATAAGTTTAACAGACTAGAATATCGTGCTAAGTTTGCGGAAGAAATTAAGAAAGGACGTCAGAGTTGGAATGATAGGATTACATGTTTACGCCAATGGGGACTTTGGGATGTGGAGAAACTTACACGACAAATAAAGGAAAGAGTAACTTTACAACTAACCGAGAAAGAATGGGCGCAACTGGTGAGACAGTATATAGAACTCCAAAAAGAACAATTATGCAAGATGATTCTTTTATTCCATTCGCACCAATTTTCTTTGTCGAACCAATTGGAGTTTATGTGGCGAGTTGCAATTGAATACGCGGCTGATCTAGATTATAACCCCTTTTTAGAACATTGTCGCTTTAAGGGGCACCGAGTAGAACCCGAGAATGATGGGTTGGATTATTTGATCTTGCAGTTAACAATGGCGTCAATCAACATTTGCTCATGTGATGGTTTTTTCCACAATGCTCGTACGTTGAACATGCCTAGTAGCCGTTGTTGTCTCAAGCCAGAAACCCTCTACGATGAATGGCGACGAGAGTCAGGGCTTCCCCTCGTGTCATTTCCTACGGCAGGTAATATCTGCGGGTGGAATGACAACATTCTTTGATCAGTACAAGGCACAAGG
>JAEEGH010032286.1_pt1 | contig 10077 bp, 7 predicted proteins | sample 9134181 | NCBI WGS metagenome assembly JAEEGH01 (sample SAMN16246544, study PRJNA631951) | gut metagenome | biome: gut microbiome; feature: rumen; material: DP-attached | host: Bos | place: Iran: Karaj | collected 2018-10 | reverse complement strand
TTAGGTAAAACTCTAGTTACCAAAAAAGTTTGGTCGATGTTTTTTGTTTCCATTTCATATAATTCAGTAAGTGTTATTTTAGGAATTGTAAAATAATCAGTTGTTGAAGTAACCTTAATTTGATCTCCTGAACCGCCAAGCATAAATTCAGCTTGTAAAGGTGAATTAAAAGAATTCAAAAATTCTTTTGATAATCTTATACCATTATTATGCTCACCATTTGGTGTTATTGAATCTGCATGCATACTAATATCTGGGGCAAGTGCAAATCCAAGTCTCATTATACCTTCATTTTCATAATAGAATTCCAATTCCTCTGATAGGTCACCTTTTTCAATTGCTTCAAAATATCCAGAAGGATCAAAAGAAAGTGCAGCATTTACAGCCTGATGTAAAATTGCTTCTGGATTTTTAAGATACGTTTGATAAATATTATCATTATATAATCTATCTTCTTCTGTGCCACCAGTTCTCAAAAGATATCGATATGTTCTTGCAAGATAATCCCTTTCAGAAGGCATCTCTCCATATTTTTCTACAAGTCTCTTTCTTTCTTCTTCTCTCTTTTTTCCATTTTCTTTAATCTGCTGGCTAATTCTATAGACCTTTATTTCCTTTGGGTCATCAAGCCTTCTTTCAAATTCTTCAAAATCAAGAAAAAATTTCTTACTTTCTTCTTTAATAGCTTTATTAAGTTCTTCTACATTTTTAATATATTCTTGTCTTAATTGTGCTTTTTCTTCTTCTGTAAATCCTTTATATTCCTTAGCCATAATATTGCCTCCATTTGTTTATATTATATTATTTTAAATACACCTATTTTACACCAGATTATTTATTCAATCTGCTTTTTTCAATATCTGAAAGCTCTGGCGAAACATATATTGCCCATTCATATTCACTCATGAATTCACCAATAAAATTTGTTTTTGTTTTATCTTCGATAAATTCATAATAATCACATAATACCATTTCAGGTATTATTCTATAACAATTTCTCTCACATGAAAAAATATATTCTATATTATATTCATGTAAAGTCTTTCTTATATCAGCTATAAGATTATGTATCATACTTCTTGTCGTACGACACACATCCTTATCCTCCCATAAATTTACGATTAGTTCACTTGCAGAAGTTCCTGTGCCTCTTCTATATACTAAGTAAGCAAGAAGCTCTTTTGATTTCTTTCTTTCAAATTTTACAGGAGTACCATCAACAAATATATCAAAATTTCCAAATGTTTTGATTTGGATATTTCTTTTTTTATTGCTATGAAATATATCATTAAGCTCATTTTTAATATCAGCTTCATTAGGCTTAACAAGATATCCAAAGGCTCTTGTTAAAAATGCTGGAACTGACATTTTGGCATCACTAGATATCAATATAACCTTAGTATCAGAATACATTTCATAAATTGTTCTTGCGTTATCAAGGTTAAAATGCTTTGAATCTAAATCAATTAACACAACATTAATTTTTCTTGTATCAAGCTCATAAAACAAATCATCCTCTAAATCTGTATCAATTATGAATGATTCATTGTCAAAAGCATTTAATGTATTATGCAATAATACCTTTCTTTCCTTAGAGGTAGATGCTACAATAAAATATTTCATAGCTTTAAATCCTCCTTAAGCTCAAGAGTCTTATCAGCCTTTTTTATATTATTCTTCTTATTAAAATTAATGTCATCCATAGCTTCTGATATAATAATACTTTCTCTTGTTTTTTCTTTTGAAGAGGTAAGTCTCATATCAATAAAGGCATTATCAATTGAATTATTTAATTTTGATATCATATCTTTGTCTTTTTCATTGAAGTCCTTTAATATTTCTTTTTTTGTTTCATCAAGTGAAGCAAGTACATGAATATCCTTATCAGGATTAATATTATATTTACCTAAAGTTTTCAATGAAAAATAATCTCTATACTTCAAAATAATCACCTTCATCCTTTGATATGGTATATTTTATATTATAATAATATCCTTTTATTTACACCATAATTACACCTATAATTATTTTTTATGATTAATTATTGTTGCATATTCATCTTTTTCAAGAATCTTTACATTTTCTCTTGTTTTTGTTTTTGTAACGCCTATTTCATCTCTCAAATCATCTTTTAAATTTAATTTTTCTACCCTTTTATCAGGATTGATTTCTTTTTCAGAAGAAAATTCTTTATTCTCGTCAGCTTTATATTCATTAGCAAGCTCTTTACATGCATCAAGCATACAAATAATATATTTTACTTTTAGCCTTGATGCACTATTAACCTCATTAAGAAAATCAGGCTTTTCAATAAGATTTTTCATTGTAAAATCTTCTATATCCTTATCAGGCATTTTATTTTTTAGATAAGCTAAGCCTGCATCTCTTAGCTTTTTAAAATCACCATATTCATCTTTATTATTTTTATTCATAAATGAATCAAGCTGATTCTTAAAGTCTATGAATTGCTTTGATGCTTGACTAAAGAAGCCTTCTCTACGCATCATACATTCCTTCATTGCCTCATTCATATCTTTATTTTTGAAATCAGCATCATTTTTCATTAATTTTTCAAATTTTCTATTTAAATTATTAACTACAAAATCTTTTCGTTCTTGATATAAGTCATGGTTATTAGCGAATTTTTTAATGACTTCATTATCATCAAATAATTGATTACCTGTAATCTTTTTTATAGGCTTTTTCATAAATTCATCCATATCCTTATCAAGATTATACACTTTATTTATATATAAATATTGTTCAAAAAGATATCTAGCTGCGTAAATAAGCTCCTCAAATTTGAATAATGGCTCATCTATTTCTTCTTTTTCTTCAATTATCTTGATTTCCGTTTGATAATCTTTAAGTGTATTACATATATTTTTAAACAAAATTTGGAATTTATGTTCATTCTCATCAATTTCAATAATATTATTGTTTTTATTTTTTATTTTCTTTTCTAGATTTTTTTGTTCCTTCTTAGAATAATTCTGATTAGAATTATCATCACCTTCTATTTCTTCTTTTCCTTTTTCTTTTATATATTCATCTATTTTATTATTCAAAATTTTTATATCTGATATCTGTTTAAAGCTAAATGAATTGGTTAAAAGAAGGTATTCTAATTGAGATAAGCTAATATTATATTCTAGCTTTGAATATTTTAAATCTATTAAAGAAAATAAGCCTTGATTTAATTTAATATTATTAGAATCTAAGGTAAGTGAGCATATTACTGCAAAAGAGGTTTTAGCTCTTAAAAGGCATGCATTATAATCTTCTATGTTTTTCTTTATTGAATAGGAAATATTGGCTATTTTTTCACTATCGCTTCCATTTTTTATTTTATTATTATTTTCTTCTAGTAATAATCTTTTTTCATCTATGTATTTGGTAAATACAGATACTGGGTTTAAAATGAAATCCTCATATTTTAGTTTTGTCGTTCTATCTAAATCATATAAGAATCTTCTTAATTCATAAGCACCAGATAATATGCCTATTGATGTCATATTATCAGCTGTTATTATTTCTGATAAAACACCATTTTTAGTGTTTGCTTTATCATAAATAAGATAATTTGACAATACTAATTTTTTTACATTGAAATTATCATTTATATTTATTAATAATTTATTAAATTCATCTATTTCATTAATAATATCATGTGAATAAGAATCAATCATATTAAGTGACTCTTTTATCATCATTTCATCTATTGTTTTCTGATTATTGGTATTAATTATTTTTTCATATAATAAGCTTATATTTTTTATTATATTACTAAATGAATATTCATTGTTTTCAATAAAGATATTCTTATCTTCAATATTATTTAAAGTTACATTAATTAAATCATTAAATTTATTTTCTAATGATTTATCTATTTTAATTTCAATTGAAGCTATAAGCTTATCAACAATATTTTTAATTTTTATATATTCATAATCGCATATTTTTTTATTTTCTGGGAATTCAATTACATTTAATTTAAGTTCTTTTATCTTTTGGTTTAATCCCATTACAGAAAGACTATTAACTTTTTTAGATAAATCTTTATTGTAATTGATATAAAAATTATTTGATTCATTTGTCAATTTTTCATAAAATGAAGCTATTTTATATAGATTATTTTTCAAATTTAAATTTGTATTATTAGTCTTATTTAAAAAATGATCTATATCTTTTGTATAATTTATATTTTTATTAATTATATAAGGAATATTATTTTGAGAATAAAAATAATCTATTTTTACATCATTAGATAATGTTTTAGCATATTTTTCAAAAATATCCAAAAACATTAAAAAATCTTCTTTTGATTTAAAATCTTTTGTAAGATAAAATTTCTTTTTAGGGTAGATGCTGTTTGAAATTTTATTGAATAATTCATCTTTAAATTTCAAAATTTTATCATCATCTAAATAAAACTTTTTTTCATTTTGAATGAATAATAATATTTTATCTAGATAATCAGCTTCTATCAACAAAGCCATTTCATAATCAGGATTTGCTTTTATGCATAAATCTTCATTAGAATAAAGGGAATAATATTTATCAATATGATTTTGTAATAATTTTTTTATAATATTCATATAAATCCCCCTTTTTAATAAAATTTACAAATAGGGATAATTTTTATCCCTATTTGTAATTAGCTTTTACAGTCTAATCTTCACCAAAAAGCTTTCTTAAAGCTTTTGAGGCGATGACTTGTATACTTGTTCTACTTGTAGGAGTTGTAATAATAAAAGCGTTACCTCTTTCATTATTAACTATTTGTTCCTGTTCAACTTCATTTATTTGTCCTGCTTTATCATAAAGTGTACATAAATCATCCATATCATTTGGAGCAAGAGCAAAAATAAATGAATACTGGCAGGCATTTATAATAGCTGTTGATTTACGAATGATATCCTCACTACCTACGAAATCCTTAAGATTTTGGGTAATAACTATTTGCATACCATTATATTTTCTGATACGCTTTGCTAGCTGATACATAAAATCTAAGGCAACTGGGTATTTAGGATCGATAAATACGTGTGCCTCATCTATCGCAACAACTATTTTTCTGTTTGTGTTATGTTTTATATTGAAATCTCTGTTTTTAATTATTTCGTTGTCCAACCATTTTAATACTAGTAGCATCTGAGCATTTGCGATAACACCATTCTTATTGGCAAGAAGGCTTTGGAAATTGAATACTGTAAAGTTTTCCTTAACTGATAAGGTACTTTCACCATTCCATAAATTAGAATTTCTTCCCTTATGAGCAAATTTTGATACATAATTGTTAAGAATTCTTAATTGAGTTACATCATATGGAACATCGGCATCACTAAGCTTTTGCTTAATAAGCGCATCTAAATCATCAAATGTCGGATAATCTGAGGCAACAAGCTTTGATAAATCAGTGTCAGAATCAATATTTTTTAATTCATATAATTCAACTATTATATTATTAAGATATTCTAAGGCATCTGATGAAATACCATCTAGGGCAACTCTAAAGAATTCTTCCAAAAATTGAAGATGAACAGCGAAGTTATTAACATTTGATTCACTACCTTCTTCATCGGCGTCTAGAGTTGTAATAATATGGAATGGATTAATTCTTCCTTCTGATGCAGTACCTACATCTATTAGTCTTCCACCTAAGTTTTTAGCTAAAACCTGATATTCATTTTCGGGATCTAGGATAAATATCTTACAGTTTTCTGCGCATAGATGGGAAAGAATTGTTTTTGTAGCATAAGATTTACCTGAACCACTCTTTCCAATTATAACCATGTTTGAGTTAACTCTTTCGTTGTTTCTTTTGAAGAAATCAACAACTACTGGATATCCATTTACAGCACCTAAAATACATCCATTTTCATCCATGACTGATGATACAACAAATGGGAATGACGCGGCAACACTCGTTGAGTGGATTGCACGTGACATATCAGTCATAGGATCGTATCTTGAAATAGTTGAGGCAACAAATGCCTTGTTTTGTTTGAAGAAATTATCAACTAATTCAAATCCTTCTTCAGTAAATATTCTTCTTACATTTTTCTTGAAATTTTTAACAACATCTTTTGTTGAACCATCTTCAGGGTAAATTGTGATATGAAGTGAAACCTTAAATAACATTTCATTATCATTTTGTAGTAATCTTAACACTTCAACAAGCGTATTAATATGTGTTTGCTTGTCGATAAGTGATGATGCTTTATAGCTTTGTTCTGACTGAGAAGCAAGCTCCTGAATTGAACGGTCAATCATTCTTACAGCTTTCTTTTTTTCATAAGGCTCAAGATTCATAATTACCTTCGAATTGGGTATGTTAAATATTTTATGTCCCCAGGCATTAAGTACAGCTACTGGGAAGTTTTTAACAGTGAATGTAAAACACTCTCTTCCATCTATTTTTGTAGATAACGGTCCAAATACAACTGAGTTTGGAATAATCCATTTAAGAAATTCTTCAGGTTGAAGAACCTCAACATCATTTTCTTCAAATTTATTTGTAAAATTATATTTTAAGAATATTCCTATTTCCTTATCATCTAAAATATGGCTAGTCATTCCAATTTCTAAGAATGTCTTTACAGCATTATTTAGTATTTCCTTGATAACATTTTTGTTTCCATCATAAACTACAAGGTAATAAAATGGTTTTGTGATAGGCGTCTCATCATTTAATTCCTTATATATACGTATTCTATCATTTATAACCTTTTCTCTTGCGAAAAGCTCATCTCTTGTCATTTCCTCTTCGTCTGCGAGCATATAGAGAATATCCTTTTTTTCTTCCTCCAGACGGCAATATGCTTCAAATGAAAGCTTACGATCAATTTTGACAATTGAAGCTTTTGTATCTCCTGCGATGGAACGAATAATTGATCCAAAATAATTATCAATCATCTGATCCTGTCTAAAGCCTGATAATAGTCTAAATTCTCTTGGGTCTATCTGTAAAACACCTGCGTAATATTCATTATAATCGATGAATCCATCATTGATGTTTTTGAAAGGCAAAAAGAATTCAATGTTAGACTGTCCCATAGGAACATTTTTTGTATATTTCTTTTCTGAGAAAAGATATTTGGCAAAATAAACAAGGAATAGATAAAATCTATCTCCATCATATGGAATAAAAAGACATACAAAAATTAACAATGTTAGACCCATTAATATGAATCTTGTTATTCCAAGATTTGAAATAAATAGAAAGACAATAATTATAAGTCCTAAAAGGGCTATGATTGTGTCTGCTATAGTAATATTTTTAAAAAACTGTACTTTAACCTTAGCGGTCTTTGGTATTACTCTCACTTAAATCATCCCTTTCCTATTATTTCTTTGTCCCAGAATTATCTGAGATAGATCCTGCATTAGATATAGCATTAGCTACTATTGGATTTTGTTTTTTCTCCTGTTGCTGGGACTGATTACTACCACCTTGTCCACCACTACTGTTATTTACGTTATTATTTCCTTGGTTTCCACCGGAAATAGCATTAGCTACAGCATTATCATTAGAAGCCTTTCCTCCGTTTGCATCTGGATTTTGATTTCCTCCGCCAGCTGCTTCTGCCTTCTGTAATTCACTCTTTTGTCCGTAATCTCTACCTGATTTGAATCCAAATCTATTTGCAATAGTTCCAGCTAAACCATATTGCTTTGCATCTGATGCAAAATTAATTGCTGAACGTGTAGCTCCAAAAGGTGATTTTAAAGCTCCGCCTATTGAACGCATTGCACCTGCAAATCCTCTATTGGCATTTGCTGTATCTGCAAGCTCTCTACTTCCAGCACCTGCAGAAACTAAATTACCGACAAGTGCCATTATTCTACTCATTGACATTGCACCACCAATTATGAATGCTAGCTTTAAAAGATTATTTAAGAATAGACTAGTCTGGAAGAATTTAAAATTATCATTAGAAATTGCACCGACTATTACAGCGTAGATATTGAGTCCTAATATACAACCATAGCCGGTCAGGAATTTAACCAAGAACTGATCTCGCCATAATTTGAAATGGGCTCCATCATCAACCACGCTTGCGGATAATGATATAGGTGCGACTATATATAATATAACCATCGCAATTGCTCTGTCGACAAACAATAGCAATGTTTTTGCCAAACAGAACAAAATACAAATTCCAGCAACCCAGCTGAAGAAATAATCAAAGTCTGACAAATCGATATAATTCCACATCGCGTCTGTATCTGTATAATCAAATCCAGGATAAGTATAGAAATTAGATGCTACACCCTCATTTAATGCATCCTGTGAGAATGCACCAACAAGGAAGGATCCAAGTGTTGCTGAACTTCCACCTAAAGATGCCTGGAACAATGCTTTCATAAATATATTTGTTACGAAAATCAATAAAGCCATCGTTACAGGTATAAAAATAAATGTAAGGATTGTACCACCGACTTTTCCAACAACACGCATTGGTGTCATTTGAACTTTTTCCGAAATGATAGTTCTTATTATTTGAACAACTCCGAATATTGACACCAAAATAACCGCGATGACAGTTGCGATGACAAACGCCAAATTGATGTTGCTGTTAGTCATTAAGAAATCAAACATATTTGATTCTTTTCCATTAATGTATACAGGATCAATACCTAGTAAAACATTAGCACATGACATTAAACCATCTATTAACTTGAATATTGACTTAGATATTGAGTATAAAAATTCCCAAAACCAATCAAACATAATATCTATCTCCTATTCTATAAAGCGTGTATCAAAAGTGCTATGAAATAAAAACTAACCCTCTCGTACTGATTTTTATAAAAACCTGAATTATTAAGAATTTTCAGATAAAGATGAGAATTCTCTTCAAATTTAAAATATTTTTGATTTTTCCCATCACCATCTTTAGATGAAAAATGCATTCCGAAGCTTTTGAATGTTGCGTTATTTACATTAACACTACTCTTTGATATTGCCTTATCACTTGTAGGATCACCATAACTAATAGTACCATTATCGTCTGATTCAGGTGAATCATAGAATTTAACAGGGGATGGTAAGGAATCTGAAGACCCATAGTAAAAAGCTTCTATATCCATCTTTACGGTCTTATCACCTTTGATGTATAGATACATTGAATCAATTTTTTTCTCTTTTTCTACTGGAATATCAATATAAAGATATTCATGTGATTCAAGACCATATTCTTCGGTATCCCAGGAATGCGCATTATTTATTTCCTCATTAAAAAGCGAATCCTCTATATCATATGATATACTACTTTTTTCAATTTTATTATCAGAATTGACTGACGGATATATACCAACAACATCACCGAAGGTGTCATAGTAATCCCCATAATCAGTACCATTTCCACCTTTGTAATTACCAAGGTTATAACATGAAGTAGTATTACATAATACAAATACTGATAATAATATATAAAGGATTCTATTTATCCTTCTTTTTGTCATAGGCTTTTCCTAATTAACCAACAATTGGATACTCGTAAGTCTTGTACCAGTTAGTAAATACTGAAACAGCGATTTGAAGTGCAATTAATAATACAAATATCAAGACGAAGCCAATAATAGCATTTTTAAGACCTTTTTTAGCCTTTTCATGCTCCTGTGGATCATCTGCACGTGCATATTTAACACCTAATATAATTACAAATATGGCACCTATAGCACCTACTACTGCAAGTAATACTGGTGTTACAACGCTTAAAACCTGTAATAATGGTTTTACAATTTCATTAATATCTTTTTCTTGTACTGCTAAAATCAAGTTAAACATAATATTATCCTCCTACTTTATTGTTTAATTTTATTATTATATAAGTAGTACACCATTTATACACCTGGCATACTACTTATATTAACTTAGTCATCTGTGTTCATTTTATTATTGTATAAAAGTCCGATGAACACACCTCCTACGACTGCTAGGCAGCTAACAACTATTAAAATAGTTCCAGCTACATTTGTTATTTTCATTCTTTTAAAATTAAATTCTTTTGTGACGCCTGCTACATTTGTACCTAGTACTAATTATTTTCCACTTTCAGTAGTAGTCGT
>JAEEGH010032284.1_pt1 | contig 10077 bp, 7 predicted proteins | sample 9134181 | NCBI WGS metagenome assembly JAEEGH01 (sample SAMN16246544, study PRJNA631951) | gut metagenome | biome: gut microbiome; feature: rumen; material: DP-attached | host: Bos | place: Iran: Karaj | collected 2018-10 | reverse complement strand
CTCGCCGTCGACAGTTCCGCACACGTATGGGCGGCACACAAGGGCGGCCTCAGCCATTTCAACCTGCGCAAGTGGGAACAGGTGCAGTTCGACGGCAACGTGGTGAACGACATCTCGGTAGACCAGAAGGGACACATCTGGATTGCGACCGACAAGGGCGTGTGGCGCCACCTCCCCGACTACGCGACCGCAAGCGGGCGCAAGGCGGAACTTGAACGCGGCGTCTCCGAAGAGGAAGGCAGCGTCAAGAAGGAAGACGAATGGCTCCACTTCCACTCGGGCAACGGACTTTCCTCGAACAAGGTTTGGAAGGTGCTGCCGCAGGGCAACGACGTGTGGTTCAGCACCGCGAACGGCATGGAAATCTACAAGGACGCCGACTACCAGCTGAGCGCCTTCTACGAAAAGCTCCTGCCTGTCCTGAACATTCCCGACCTCTACCACCTCTTCGGCGGCATGACCGTCCCCGTTGCGGAATGGGGAACGCTCGGGTTCTTCGTGAACTTCGTGAGCTTCGGTTCCACGGTCGTCTCGGGCGATGTTGACGCCGACGACCTGGTGGCCTACAACAGTTCCGAAATCGTGGGCGGCGTAAGCTACGGTACTCGCTTCCCGAACAACTGGGGTCTGGGCCTCAGCATCAAGCTATTCTATTCCGACCTGAGTTCCGGTGCAGGTGCCGGTGAAGAGGAAGCGACCACCTTCGGTTACGCGTTCGACATCGGCGTGCTCAAGAAGGACCTGTTTATAGACAAACTAAACTTCGCCCTCGTGCTCGCGAACATCGGCCCGAGCGTGTACTACGTGGACAAGACCATCGAAGACCCGATTCCGCTCACCTGGCGCGTCGGGCTCTCTTACGAAATCCTTTCGCTCGCCGACTACAGGCTCACCATCGCCGCCGACTACAACCGTGAAGTCGTGTACGACGACGACAAGGGCGACCCGGAACCGTTCTACATCGCCTGCTGGAAATCCATCGGGCATCCGGAACGCGGCGGACACGGGTTTACCGCATTCAAAAACTCCCTCCTGCAGGGCGTGTTCAATACGGGCCTGGAATTCATCTACGCGAATACAGTGGCGCTCCGCGTCGGCTACCTCTACGACCAGACGGGCAAGCGCAACGAGGCCGACTTCGGCATCGGATTCATGATTTCGGACATGCTCCAGTTCGACCTCGCGACCATCATGGACGTGGGCGACAACGACGGCGTGCGCGACGGACAGATGCGTTTCGGCGCCCTGTTCAAGTTCTAGCAGACTCCCAATCCTGTAAAAGCAAAACGCGGGCTACCGACCCGCGTTTCTTTTTTTAGACACATATCGATTTTAGGATTGTGCAAGCACACTCCACCACTCTGTACTTATGCGTTCTTCCTTTACCTTGAAGCCGGCTTCTTCAAACCACTTGAGAATGTAGTCCTTCTCGGTCAGAAGCTGACCGCTGATAATCAACTCGCCACCCGGCGCGAGCAGGTCCTCGATATCGTCGCGCAGGGGCCAGAGTTCGCTCCGGATCATGTTGCACAGGATAACGTCAAACTTCGCGCCATCCCGGAAGGCATCCAGGAATCCGAGCACGCAGTCGCTCTCGCCAAAACCGTTGCGCTCGAAGTTTTCCGCGATGCAGGGAACCGTGAGCGGGTCAATCTCGGTACCTACTGCAAGTTTCGCTCCCAGGCGGCGCGCGAACATCGCGAGGATTCCCGTACCCGTACCGATGTCGAGCACCGACTTGCCGTCAAAATCCACCGACTCCATCAGGGCGGCGCAACTGCTCGTAGTATCGTGCTCGCCCGTCCCGAACGCGGTCTTCGCCTCGAGTTCGAGCACTACGGCCTTCGGGTCGTCGGGAGTGAATTCCACCCAGGGCGGGCGCACCCACAGACGTTCCGACACATGGACCGGCTGCGCACGGTCGCGCCACCACTTGTCCCAATCCTTCGCGGGCTCCTCGCTCAGCGTAAAATGGTACTGCGGGAACTCCGCCACAATGCGGTCACGCTCGGCCTTGTCGCCGGTATAAAAACAGAAGTCCGTACGGCCTTCCGCCTTCGGGTCCAGTTCCTCGAGCGTCGCCACTCCCGCCTCAAAGAGCAGGTAGCTTGCAAGTTCAAATTCTTCTTCGGGGCAGTAACCCTCGGCCTTGTACCATGTGTCAATTTTCTGCATGCAGTAAATTTACAAATATGCAAGGAGATCCCCGCCTTCGCGGGGATGACATTATGAAAGAAACGCCTCAATTACCAACACAACCACAAGGAAAGGCGCACCGGAAAAACCGACGCACCTTGATTCTTGAGGTGTAATTTCTAGCTAATTATTCAGCGGCTTCGATTTTCTTGGCGCTGAATTCCTTGGTATCGATGCTCGAAACGGTGGAACCGTCAGCAAGGGAAATCTTGCGGATTTCGCCTACGTCATACAAGGCGACCCATGCATTGCTGCCATCGATAGCAACGATGTCCCAGGGATTGACCCTGTCTTCAAAGGCCTGCTGCCAAGCAACAGTCTTGGCGGTTGTATTTACCTTCGCGATGCTGCCCTTGCCCTTGCGGTCCATTACATACAGGCCGCCATTGACCGTCACAATCTTCGTGTCGGTGGAGAACTGGATGTTTTCGTCGCTAATATAATAGCCTTCATCTTCATCGTAATCAATCCAGTAAAGCTTACCGGCGTTAGCAAAGTCGCTAATGTAGACGAACACTTCGCCATTGATAACGGAAATACCGGCGGGCTGGTAACCCATTTCGTCGTCATAAAGGGCGGTGAGTTTCAAGCCATTATAAGAATACGCCACCATGGGTGTCATTTCATACGTATCGAAATCTATGGAGCCACGGTCGCCGATATAGAAGAGTTCTCCCTTGCGATCAAAGTAAATGGAACCGCTAGCATCGACAACACCATCAATTTTCCTTACCGACTTATCATTCAAATCGACTTCGACAGCGGGAACATTCTGGTAAGCCTTGTAAACGGCAACAACAGCCTTGCCAGAAACCGGATCAGCATCCATCATGTACACGCCACCGCCAAGCAGCGTACCGCTCACCCAAAGTTCAGACTTCTTTTTCTTCAGGTCAATCTTTTCGATACCACGGGTTTCATCGGCATCAATACCCCATGTATCAGGATTGTATTCGCCCTGAGTACCCACATAAAGCGAGCCCTTCACCATCTTGATGGCCTGCGGGTTCTTGGTCACAAGCGGAATCGTATCAAGAAGGGTGCCATCGCTCAGTTTGAACAGGGCCACGAGACCATTCTCGTACTTCAGCAAGGACGAACCATCCGAATAAGAGCGCTGGAACACGGCAAACAATGTATCACCAGAGACTTCTAGGTCTGCGGCGTTCGGCGTTTCGGACAGGTAGGTTACCTTCAGTTCGACGGAACTGCTGGACTCGGGCTCCTCGGAAGAGCTGCTCACCACTTCGCTGGAGCTGGATGCAGGCGTTTCAGAACTGCTGGACTTGTCATCCTTCGTGCTGGAACTAGAATTATCTTCCTTTGCAGAAGAGCTCGAGTTAGCGGAACTGCTCGAATCCTTCTTTTCCGAACTGCTGGAACCGTCCTTCACGCTGGAACTGGACTCATCATCCTTCGTGCTGGAGCTGGACGCTGCCTTTTCCGAGCTGCTCGACTTGTCCTTCTGCGAACTGCTGGACTTCGCCTTCTCGGAGCTGGAGCTCTTGGCGTCATCGGAATCGCTGCTGTCGATTTCGTCGTCCAGGCATTCTTCGTTGTCGAGGCAATCCACGCTGGCGCCCGAGCTGTTGTCGTCGCCGCAAGCGCTCATGAAGAACGCAAACGACACCGCAGTGAGTAGTGTGAGTATCTTCTTGTTCATAGTTTATCCTTTCTGGCTTTACGCAATTACCTTGTCATAACCCTATGTACTCAGTAATGCGCGGGGGCTAGAACCCCTGTATGAGTGTAAACCTGTATTCTCTGCCTGATGCCGGGTAGGGCGTGTAGATATTGCGGTAGGTCTCATCCGAAATGTTGTCCACCGCGAACATAACTTGCGTCTTTTCCCAAGGCTGCCATGCAATCGAAGCGTTGTAACGGGCAACCGGGGGCTGCCTCGTGAAATTCATGCGGTCACTGAAGATCCGCGTCCTGTACGTGGTCTGGAAAATGGCCCTCAGGTCAAACGGCAAGAAGAACGTGCCCTCGACAAAATAGCTGTGCACGGGTTCACCCGGCAGCAAGTTCCCATTATAGGCATTGTTCGCGCCGTCATCACGCGGGTCCTGGATTGTCCCGCGCAGCACGGCCTGGAAGAACTTCACCGGACGGCTTTCCAGTTCGAGTTCCACCCCACGAATAACCGACTTGTCAATATTGAAAGCCTTCATCAGGTTGGTACTTATAATCCAGTATATCCCGTTCTCGACATGGTTCTCGAAATAGGTGGCACGCAATACCGAGCGGTTCTTCGGGGTCGCAAGCGAAAGGCCTGCCGCAAAACGCAAGGCAGATTCATCCTTGAGCGTGGGGCTCGAAAGCGAACCAGGATACACGCCGTAGAGTTCCATCAACTGCGGCTGCCTGTAAAAGCGCCCGAACGAAACGTTGCCGCCGATCCAGGAATCCTTCTTCCCGAGTTTCGCCTGCACCATTCCCGCAAGGCTCAGGTCACGATCCGTCGCCTCGTTCACCACCGCGGCACCCGTAGTCATCAGCACCTGACCGCCACCGATATCGTCGTACGTCTTCAGGATGTTACCTTCGGCAAAAAGCGAGAACCAATCCGTAAAATTGTATTCCGCATTGCCCGCAATGGAGCCCGCAAGGCGCTCCAGTTCAAAACTCTCCAGCGAACCGCGCGATTTCCAGAGTTCTGCACTACCCGCGAGACGCAAGTAAGCCTCGAACTTGTCCAGCAACAGGTTCGCCGACATCTCGGGAATAGCCCTGTAACCCGCAAGCCCATACTCCCTGAAATCCTTCGAGAGGAATCCTATCTTGTCGAGAGGGTAATACGACGAAGACATGTTCTTCTCGAACTTGCCGGTAATACCCGCCGTCAGGAGCAAGATGTCGAAATAAGTCGGGAATTCCATCCGGTACGCGACCTGCGCCATGTCGCCCACAAATTCCGCCACATAAGTCTGCAGGTCTTCCATGCCGGGGTTCCCTGCCTGCGTGTGCAGCGCGCTTGCAGACAAAATAGAGAAGGCTCCGTTCCCGTGGAGCATGCGGTACTGGAAACTGCCGGAATATTCCGTAAACTCCGCGTTCCTGCGCCTGTCCTTAAAATCGTCCTCATCGTTATAGAGCGTGCCATTACGATTATCGAACTCGTAGTCGTTGTCGCTGTGGCGCATGGATGCTGTCGCAGAGAACTGCACGCTGTCCTTGACTCTTGCGGAAACCTGCACGGAACCCTCGAACGTATTGTGCGAACCATAGCTCGCAATGACGCGCCCCTTCGGGGTCTTTCCACTATGCAGCGCATCCTTGGTCACAAAGTTTATCGCGCCACCAAGGCCCGCACCACCAAACTTCGCCGGAACCCTGTCCTTGTAAACCTCTATCCTCTCGATATTGTTGAGGTCAATCACCCCCAAATCAGCAGCACCGCCGCCCGCATCGTTCAGGGGTATGCCGTCAATGCAGATCAGCACATTACGCGCAGCAATCCCGCGGATAGATACCGTCTGGAAACTGCCCATGCCGCCCTGCTTGTAGCCCTGTATGCCCGAAAGCGACGAAATAACTTCGGATGCCGAAAGGCCGAGCCCCTCCCATGCGGAAGGCGTAATTTCCATGTAGTCCGTTCCAGGATTTTCTGTCTCGGCAATAGCGTAAGACTCAACCTCCGATACGCCCAGATCCTGCACAGGTGCAGACTCATCGACAGCGGTATCCTTGGATGACGAGGGAACTTGCGCGTAGGCACCAGCCCAAGCACAGCACAAAAACACCGCATATACAGCGGCTTTGCAGAATGACGTCGTTCGCATCGTTCCTCAACAGCACGTTTCCCGCAGTTCTTCTGACTCGGGGATCAACCTACTCCCGGCTCCTTCACATGCGAATCATCGCACATTGGTTCATGCCGGTTTTGTCCTCCCTTACAGCGGCGCGACCGCCCCCGGCTTTCACGGGGTTCTCTCCTTGCAAACTGCCCGGCTGGGCCACCTGCAAGAGCTTTTCAGGGCACAGGAAACTTTTTGCCAAATATAGCATCTTTTTCTACGCACAATATGCGTCAATAAGTTATATTATTGCTATGCTGTACATCTATCAATTCCCCGACTGGACGCATTTCCGCTTTGATTCCAAGAAGGTGTTCGACGCACTCGGCAAGGCGCGATTCGCCGAGGGGAAACTCGCCGGCATCTACGACATCTGCGGCAGCCGCGATTTCGAGAACAGGCTTATCGCCGAGGACATCGCCGCGAACTTCGCGATAGACTCGCACGCCCTCGATACAGAAGCCGTACTCGCAAAAGTCCTGCTCAAGGCACAGGGGAACGAACCGCACGTCAAGAACTACCTGGGCGCCATCGCGAACTCCCAGAACCCGCTCACGACCGAACGCCTCCAAAGCTGGCACCAGGCACTATCCCGCACAGGCAGTTCCGGCCTCCGCGACACAGGAAGCACCGTAACCGAAAACGCACAGGGCATCCAGTTCAGCGGACCCGGTCCCGAAAGGTTGCAGGGCGAACTTGAAAACTTCCTGAACTGGTTCGAGACCACCCCGCAAGAAGGCATGATAAAGGCTGCGATTGCGCACTTCTGGTTCCTTACGCTCAGGCCGTTCCGTGAAGGGAACGGAAGGCTCGCCCGCACCATTACCGCGATGCAGCTCTGCAGGGCACGGAACTCCACGCACCTGATTTACGCACTGAACACGCAGATACTAAAGAACCGCGACGAGTACCTCAGCATAATAAACAAGACACAGTGCGGGAACGGAGACATTACGGGGTGGATACTCTGGTTTTTGAACCAGGTCGAAAGCGCAGTACATACAAGCGAAAACACGCTTGAACCCGGGCTAAAACGTTTCCAATTCCAGGCAAGGCACTCGGGCACGCCCACGGGCGAACGCGAGCAGGCGCTTCTGAACGCCGTACTCTCAGGGAGTATTCCGCGGGATTTTACGGCAAAGGATGCCGCCGCCCTTTTCGGGACAAGCCACGATACCGCACTGCGCGAAATCCAGAGCCTCATGGAAAAAGGGCTTGTCGCCGCAAGCAAGAAGGGCGGGCGCAGCAAGACCTACAGCGTGGTGGAATAACCGCCCGCACGTTTATCGCAGTTATTAAGCCGCTCTCGCGTTTATTGCAGTTATTAAACGGCGCCGCCGTTCTCGCGCATGCGCCTGCGGGCACGGCTACCCGGCCTGTTGCGGCGATGGCGCCTGCGAGCGTCACCATTCTGGCCGTTGCTTCCGGGCTTTCCGCCGTTAGTTTGTCCGCTAACCTGCGGCTTATTGCCAACAGGCTGCGCACCCGCGTCACCCCCGCGTTTATTACCATCGTCACCCTCGCGAAGGCGAGGGTCTTTGCGCATCTGCTCAAATTTCGAACCATGCGCATCATCAGCCCGTTGTTTCTTCCCATGGCCAGATTTCCCGCGGGACTTATCCGCGCGGGCCTGCGCTTCCCCGCGGTTCATGCGACCGCGTGCATTGCGCATCTCGCTCTCGGCGGTTTCCTTCTGCGGGGGCGGCAACTTCTCGTAAATCGCCTTGTCGCCTTCCGGAATCTTCACACGGGTCAGTTTCTCGATGGCGCGCAAATCGACTTCCTCGTCGGGCGAGCAGAAAGAAATCGCGATGCCGTCCTTGCCCGCACGCGCCGTACGGCCAATGCGATGCACGAACGTCTCGGGCACATCGGGCAGGTCGTAGTTGAACACATGCGAAACGTCGTCCACGTCGATCCCGCGGGCGGCAATGTCTGTCGCCACGAGCACGCGAATCTTTTCGCTCTTGAAATTCCCGAGGGCTTCCTGCCTGCGGTTCTGGCTCTTGTTCCCATGAATCGCCGCGCACTTGATGCCCGCCTTCTCCAAGACGCGCGTAATCTTGTCGGCCCCGTGCTTGGTGCGGCTGAACACGAGCACCTTTTTCATCTCGGGGTGAGCCAGCAAAAGTTCCTTCAGCAACGCCCCCTTGCGGCGCTTGTCGATGCGGTAGAGTTCCTGATGGATGCGTTCAATCGGGGTGCTCTGCGGGGCAACTTCCACGCGAACCGGGTCCGGCCGCAGAATCGTCGCCGCAAGCTTCGTGATGTCGTCGGGCATCGTCGCGCTAAAGAACAGGTTCTGCCTCACCTGCGGGAGCAAGGCCACCACCTTGCGGATATCGTGTATGAACCCCATGTCGAGCATGCGGTCCGCCTCGTCGAGCACAAAGAACTCGAGCGCCTTCAGGGATACCGCCTTCTGGCCAATCAAGTCGAGCAGCCTTCCCGGAGTCGCCACCAGCACGTCAACGCCGCGCACCAGGTTACGTTTCTGCGAGGCATCGTTCACCCCGCCAAAGATGCACGCCGTCGAAATCGCGGTAAACTGCGCGTACTGTTTGAAGCATTCCTCCACCTGGATAGCGAGCTCGCGGGTCGGCAGCAGAATCAGCGCACGGCAGGTCTTGGGCGCACGGAACTTTCCGGAATCGAGCAGGCGCTGCAGAATCGGGAGCGCGAACGCCGCCGTCTTCCCGGTACCCGTCTGGGCAATTCCCAGCAGGTCACGGCCCTCCAGCAGGCTCGGGATGGAGCGTTCCTGAATCGGGGTCGGTGTCTCGTAGCCCACGGCGCGCACGGCACGCTGCAGGGGATTTGCAAGGGGAAGTTCCGAAAATAGCATAACGCGCCCAAAGATAGAAAAGCACGCCCGCTTTTCCTAGAGTCTATTCCTCTATGCCCATGAGCCGCATCGCGGCCTTCCAGGTTTCCCTATTCTCGAACCCGTCGCGCTTGCCACCGCCGTAGCGGGCGTGCGCGAATTCTTCTACAATCGTTTCCCAGCCTTCGAGCCGGCCTTCCTTCACGAGGGCATCCAGATTCACCGCGGCGGCACTTTCAAAACCCGCGGCAGAACCGCCCGCGCCGTCCTTGCCCGAATTCAATCCCGAGCCGCCGTCCTTACCCGAACCGGCATCCGCGCCGAACTTCTCGAAAACGAACTCCTTCGCGATACTTTCCAGCTCCAGGAGCCATTCGCGGCTGTCCGCCACGTTCACGCGCTGCTTGAGCACCATCATGCGTTCGCGCAGGGCCTCCTGGGCGGCGTTTTTCGTGGCAACGGCCTCCCGTGCCGCCGCCCGCCTTTTCGCGCGCCACAGGCCCGCAAAAAGCACGCAAAGGGCCACCACAGCACCCACCACAATCGGGAGCGGGTTAAAAGGCTCCTCTACGCGAATATCCACGCTCTCGCTCCGCAGGTCAATCGGCTGCCCCATCTGGGTCGGAATCTCGAAGCGCATCGCGGGGATATGCAGGTTTCCCGTATCCTGCGCCGCAATCCTGTAGGTAAAGGTAATCGAGGCTATTTCCTTGCCGTCCTTCACGGACCGCGAAGATTCCTGCGACAGGCCCACCTGCGTGAGCCCCTTCGCGTTCGCGGAGCCTGCAGGCACCACCAGGAGGGCGCTACCCTGCACGCTCCAGCTCACCGTCACCGGGAACTCAAACGTATCTCCCACGGTAATCACGGGCATGCCGTCCGCCGGCCCCGCCGTAACCGAAATCCCGAGCTGTTCGGGCGTCGGCATCGCCGGCGCAACATTACCCGAGTCAAGAGAAGCACCCGAATCTGGCGCGCTACCCGCACCAGCATTCAACGCGGAATCCGCCGCAACATTTTCCATATTCAAAGAATCATTTTCCATACACTATGAATATACAAAAAGCCGAGTGTCGCGTGCTAGCTCGCTTGCACATGACCGAGGCGCCCAATATGCATCTGCGAAGCAGATGCCATATACAAAAAGCCGAGAACCGCGCACATCCCCACTCCCGCCATAAACTTTCCTATACCCGAAACAATCATCGCCTTCCCAACAATAAACATCCCATACCCCGCAATTCCAGTAACTAATAA
>JAEEGH010032283.1_pt1 | contig 10077 bp, 8 predicted proteins | sample 9134181 | NCBI WGS metagenome assembly JAEEGH01 (sample SAMN16246544, study PRJNA631951) | gut metagenome | biome: gut microbiome; feature: rumen; material: DP-attached | host: Bos | place: Iran: Karaj | collected 2018-10 | reverse complement strand
GGTGGACAAGACCGATTTCTCCGTCCGCGTGCTGGGCGAGAAGGTCAAGTTCGATTTCGTGTACATCATGCAGCACGGCGCGCCGGGCGAGACCGGCCTCCTGCAGGGCTATTTCGAGATGCTGGGCATCCCGCACTCTTCCTGCAGCGCCTTCGTCACCACCGTGGCCTTCGACAAATACGCCTGCAAGAACTACCTGCGCGGGCTGGACTATGTGAAACTCGCGCCGGACGCCTTCATCCGCCTGGGCCAGGACGTGGACGCCTTCTCGGAGAAGACGGTCGCGGCCCTGGGCCTGCCCCTGTTCGTCAAGCCCACGAACGGCGGCTCCAGCTTCGGCATCACGAAGGTGACGCGGGCGGAGGACCTTCCCTCGGCCATCAAGTATGCCTTCAAGGAAGGGGAGACGGTCCTGGTGGAGAAGGGCATTTCCTCCGAGCATGAATTGACCTGCGCCGTCTACAACGACGGTACGGGCGTCCGGGCCCTCCCGATCATCGAGATCATCTCCGAGACGGGCTGGTTCGACTATGACGCCAAGTACAACGGACTCAGCCGGGAAGTCTGCCCGGCGGAGGTTCCCGACGCCCTGGCGCAGCGGATCCAGGACATCTCCCGCCGCATCTACCGCCACCTGGGCTGCAAGGGCCTCGTCCGCATGGACTACCTGACGGCCGCGGACGGGATCTATTTCCTGGAGGTGAACATCATTCCGGGCATGACCAACGCTTCGCTGGTCCCGAAGATGGTCCGCGCCGCCGGGCTCAGCTTCACCGACTTCCTCACCCAGATCATCGAAAATTCCTAGCATATGCTCCTGTCCGAATTCCTGAAAGACGGGGTCGCGTCCCTGGAGAGCCTCTACCCCACGGCGGAGGCGAAGGCGGTCGTGCTCCAGCTCTGCAGCGAGATCCTGGGAACGAAGAACTACACCCACATCATCGAGCCGCAGTACCAGATCGACAAGAAGAAGGTGCAGCCCCTGGCCGAGGCGATGGTCCGGCTCCAGGCCGGCGAGCCCATCCAGTATGTCGTGGGCAAGACCGAATTCTGCGGCCATATCTTCAAGGTGGACAAGAACGTGCTGGTGCCGCGCCCGGAGACGGAGCTCCTGGTGCGCGAGGCGGTGAAGCTCGCCGCCCGCATCAAGCAGCGCCGCATCCCGTACGGCCGCTCCGCGGAACCGGTCCGCATCCTGGACCTCTGCACCGGTTCGGGCAACATCGCCTGGACGGTCGCCCTCGGCGTTCCCGGCGCCCGCGTGGTGGGCGTGGACAATTCGGAAGGGGCCCTGGACGTGGCCCGGAGCCAGAATTTCTCCTCCGAGATGAAGGCGACCGGCGCCCAGGCGCCCACGTTCGTCAACGCCGACGTGCTGGATCCGGAGCAGGAATTCAACTTCGGCGAATTCGACCTCATCCTCTCCAATCCGCCTTACGTGATGGAATCCGAACGGGGCCAGATGCGGAAGAACGTGCTGGATTACGAGCCGGCTTCCGCCCTGTTCGTGCCGGATGAGGATCCCCTCAAGTTCTACCGGGCCATCGCCCGCTGGTCGGACCGCTTCCTGGCGGCCGAGGGCAAGGGCCTGACGGAGATCAACGAAGTCCTGGGCAAGGAGACCGAGGCCGTCTTCAAGGAGGCCGGTTTCGCCCAGACGGACATCGTCAAGGACTTCTACGACAAGAACCGCTTCATTTTCTATACGAAGTAACGGGGCTATGCGGGCCCTCGAACTCCTCGCTCCCGCCCGGACGGCGGACATCGGCGTCGCGGCCGTCGACTGCGGGGCCGATGCCGTGTATATCGCCGGCCCGGCCTTCGGGGCGCGGCAGGCGGCGGGGAACCCCGTATCGGACATCCGCCGGCTGTGCGGCTATGCGCACCGGTTCGGCGCCCGCATCTATGTGACTTTCAACACGCTGGTGTACGAGGAGGAGATCCCGCAGGCCCGGCGGCTGCTGCAGGAACTGCAGGACGCCGGCGTGGACGCGCTGATCGTCCAGGACGCGGCCGTGACGCGGCTCGCCCCGGAAGGGATGGTCCTCCACGCCTCCACCCAGTGCGCCATCCGCACGCCGGAGAAGGCGCGTTTCACCGAAAGCCTCGGCTATGGCCGCCTCGTGCTGGAGCGGGAGCTGTCCCTGGCGCAGATCCGCGCCGTCCGGGAGGCCGTCGACGCCGAGCTGGAATGCTTTGTCCACGGCGCCCTCTGCGTGTGCTACAGCGGGCAGTGCTACCTCTCGGAGCACCTGGCCGGCCGGAGCGCGAACCGCGGGGCCTGCGTGCAGGCCTGCCGGTCGCTCTACGACCTGGAAGACGCTGACGGCAAGGTGCTCGTGAAGAACAAGGCCCTGCTCTCCCTGAAGGATTTCAACCTCATCGGGCGGCTGGAGGACCTGGCGGAGGCCGGGGCCGATTCGTTCAAGATCGAGGGCCGGCTCAAGGGCGCCTCTTATGTGGAGAATGTCGTCCGGGCCTATTCCGACGCCCTGGACGCCCTGGTCCGCCGGTATCCCGACCGGTACCGCCGGGCCTCGTACGGCACGCTCCGCGGCGGCTTCCGGCCCGATTTGAAGAAGACTTTCAACCGCGACTATACGGAACTGTTCCTGGACGGGAAACGCGGGGAATGGGCGGCGATGGACGCGCCCAAGTCGATGGGCGAGTACATCGGCACGGTGGACCGCCTGCGGGCGGGCGTCGTGACGGTCCGGCCGGACCGCCCGGGGCTGGCCCTCCACAACGGCGACGGCTTCGCCTTCGTGGGCAGGGACGGCGGGATCGTCGGTTTCCGGGGAGACGTGTGCGAAGGTTTCACCATCCGTTGCAAGGAGGTTCCCGGCCTGAAAGCGGGAACGCGGCTGTACCGGAACATCGACGCGGAATTCGAGCGCCGGCTCGAGGCGGACCGGCCGGTCCGGGAAATCGGCGTGACGCTGCAGGCGCGGCTTTCCGCCGGCGCCCTGGCCGTCACCGCCGTCACGGAAGACGGCCGGCAGGCGTCCCTGGAGGTCCCGGCGCCCTTCGAGGCGGCGCGGGATGCGGACCGGATGCTGGAGACCGTGCGCGCCCAGCTTTCCAAGCGGTCGGGCATCTATGCCTTCTCGGTGGTCGGCGTGGAGGTGGTCGACCCGGTCCCCTTCATGAGCGCCTCCTTCCTGAACAGCATCCGTCGCGACCTGGCCGAGGCCCTGAATGCGCAGCCGGTGCGGATGCAGCCGCTCCGCCGCGGCGCTGTGCGCCCCGACCCGGCGCCGGAAACATTGACCTACAAAGACAACATCGCCAATTCCGTCGCCCGGGAGATCTACCGGGAGCGGGGGAGCGCCGTCATCGAGGACGCCTTTGAGCTTACGCGCCGCGAGGGAGCCGAGTACATGCGGACGAAGTATTGCCTCCGCCACGAACTGGGCCTGTGCCCAAAGCAGAAACCCGGCACCCGCCCCGAGCCGCTGTTCCTGCTCAACCAGGGCCGCCGCCTCCGCCTGGACTTCGATTGCGCAGCCTGCGAGATGACAGTCCGGTAGGGCGACCGCTTGACCGTTCCGCCGGAAGAGCGGCTTCGCGCAGCGCAGTCTGTCACCGCGCGATCCAGTCTTCCAGGACCAGATCCGGGATGCGGGCAAAATGCCGGCCGTTTCCCGTGACGAGGACAAGCTGGTGCTCGAGTGCCGTCGACGCGATAAAGAGGTCCATGTTGTCAAGCCTTTCTCCCCGTCTTTCCAAATCGGCCCGAAGCTGCGCATAGGTCTTGAGCGCCTCCCCGATGGAATAGATGCGGAAAAAAGTCGCGGCAAACTCCGCCTGGCCATAATCCTTTTCGATGCCGGATTTAAAAGCGCCGGTATAGAGCTCTGCAAGGGTAATCTCAGAGATCCCACAAGAGTCCAGTCCGGCAGCAAGCACTCTCTCCTGGACGCCATACTCTCCTCGGAGCATCGCGATAACGGTATCCGTATCAAGCAGGTACATAGGCTACCATTGGGGTATTTCACGGGTGTCGACCCGGGAATCATGCAATTCTTGGGCAATCTCCAGGGCGTCCCGCTTGTCATCTTCGTCTGGCGCGAATCGGGCTAAAGGGGCAAAAGGCCCGGTGAAAGGGCCGGAGAACTCCTCCTTGATGACTGTCAGGACAAGCTGGCCGTCCTGAATCTGGATCATCAGGTCGTCTTTTTCCTTCAATCCCAGTTTCTTCAGGACGGAGGAGGGAATCACGATGCCGCGGCTGTTGCCGATTTTGATGAGTTTGGTTGTCATAGTGAACGGGATTGCTATGACAAAGGTAGAGATGTTATTACACATTTCCAAAAAAAGTTATAACATTTCAATCCTCTCCCTCAAATCAGTTCCAGCACCAGTTCCACGTCGCCGAAGTGGCCGGTGACGCCGTTGTTTCGCTCGATGTAGGTCCGCGTGAGGGCGCCGCGCCAGATGATGTCGTCGCGCGCCCGCAGGGGGATTTCGATTTCGAAACCGTAGCTCCGGGAATTGTACTTGACCATCGCCGAGCATTTCCAGGTAGTCATCGTGCCACCGTCGTCCTCGACCATCATAAACGCGCAGTTGTCCAGCATCCCGGTCCATTCCGACACGAGGACGGCGTTGAAGTCCAGCACATCGCCCACCTGCTTCCGCCGGACCACGATGAGGAAGTCCGTAATGGACGGGGAGTAGAGGCGGAGCTCCGCCTCCGTCGTGGCCCAGAAGTCTTCGACAGCGCCCACCTTGCACCATATTTCGGATCCCCCGCAGAACCACGTGTCGAAGTTGCGGTTGGCCTTGAAGGAGCGGAGGACGAGGGTCTGGAAAGGCCGGTCGTCGGCCCGGGTGCCGGTGGCGCTCCCGGCCTGCGGCCGGACGAGAATGTCGCCGCCCTGGCCCCAGGCCGGGTCCTCCCGCCGCCGCATCTCCAGGGACTGGTACTCCGCGTCCCGGTTGCGGTTGATCACCCACACGGGCCGCTCCCGGGCCATTTCCTCGTTGACAATGATTTCTTCCAGGGTGCCGTCCTCCCGCCGGACCCAGCCGATGTTTTCCGTGTCCCGGCCGCCGGGATCGAAGGTGATGACAGGCGTCTCGTCCCCCTCGAAGTCCTCCGAGAAGGGCCAATAGATCTGTACGTCCGAGGCGGACAGGGCGTCCAGGAAGGCCTCGGCGTCCAGGGCGCGGGTGCCGTACTGTTTGCGGATTTCGGCGGCGAGCAGGTCCCGGAGCGGCTCTGGGTAGGCTTCCACCCGGGTGGCCGGCTCGGCGCCGACCCCCGCTCCCGGGGTTTCGAAAACCTGCCGCATCGGATACTCCTCGTCATACCCGTTGCCGGACGAGGAGGCGACGGCGTCCCGGACCTCGGCCACTTGGGCCTGTCCGACGGGGACGGAGGCGAGGAGGCGCGCCACCTCGTCCAGGGTGAATACAAGGGGTTCCCCCGCTTCGTCGGCGGGAGGGTTTCCCCACGGGTCCAACCGCTCGCAGGCGGTGACCGCAAGGGCGCCGGCCAGGCACCCGAAAAGGATCGTTCTCTTCATCATTATCGTTCCGGATTTGCAGCCCGGCTCCACGGATACAAAGTACCGGAATACGAGCCGTGTTCGCAAAAAGGGAAACGGATAAAGTTCAAAACAGGCCTTTCAGTGGGCTGAAAGACCTGTTTTCAGAAATCTTTTCACGCAAAAACCGGGGAAAAACGCGTGAAATGCGACCGGGGGGAGCGCCTCATTCCCCGGGAAGGACCGGAAAATCCGGATTGGGGACGTGCGCTTCCCGCATCAAATCTTTGAGGTGATCCACGATTTCGGGCTGCGCGGCCGCGAGGTCGTTCGCTTCGCCGGGATCCTCGTCCAGGTTGTAGAGTTCATACCGCGAATGCGCGCCTCGGATGTCCAGATGGACCAGCTTCCAGGGGCCTTCCCGGACTGCCAGGCGGCCACCGAGTTCCTGGAATTCGAAGTATAGGTAATCGTGCTCGCACTGCCCTTTCTGGCCGGTCAGCAGGGGAAGGAGGCTGACGCCATCCATCCCTTCCGTCGAAGCCGCGCCCGTCAGTTCCCGGAACGTGGGCATCAGGTCCCAGAAAGAACAGAGGAAATCCGTCTCGGTGCCCGGCTGGACGTGTCCGGGCCAGGCTACGATCATCGGCACGCGGATACCACCCTCGTAAACATCGCGCTTATAGCCCCGCCAGGGGCCGTTGCTGTCGAAGAAGTCCGGGTCGGCGCCGCCTTCCCGGTGCGGGCCGTTGTCGCTGCTGAAGATCAGGATCGTGTTCTCATACAGGCCCAGCTCCTTGAGCTTGTCCACCAGCTGGCCAACATAGACGTCCAGCCGGGTGACCATCGCGGCGAAGGTGGCGTGGGGCTCGTCCTGGGCGACGTAATCGCCTTTCATGAAGTACGGGCTGTCCGGCCGGGCGCCGTTGTAGGGCGTTTCGGGATACCGGCCCCGCAGCCGCTGGATGATGCTGTCCTGCGGGACGATGAGTTCCGCGTGCGGGATGGTCGTGGGATACCACAGGAAGAAGGGTTTTCCGTCCTCCGCGGCCCGGTCCAGGAAGGCCAGCGCCCGCTCGTGGATGAGGTCCGGGGCATAGGCGCCGGTCCCGTAGGAGTCGTCGCACCGGTTCACGTCGGCCAGGTCGATGCGGACGTCATTGTCCCACAGATGGTCCGGATAGTAGCTGTGCGCCAGCAACTGGCAGTTGAAACCGTAGAAAGTGTCCACGCCTTGCGCCTGCGGGTCTCCGGTCGAACCCACGAAGCCGAGTCCCCATTTGCCGAAGGCGCCCGTCGCATAGCCGGCGGCCTTGAAATCGTGGAACAGCGTCTCCGCGCCTTCCGGCAGCGGGAACTGCCCTTCGGGCTGGAGCTCTCGGTTGCCGCGGATGGCGGTATGCCCGCTGTGCGTGCCGGTGATCAGGCAGGACCGCGAAGGCGCGCTCACCGTCGTGCCGCTGTAGCACTGGGTGAACCGCATCCCCTCCGCGGCGATCCGGTCGATGTTCGGCGTCTCGAACCGTTGCTGTCCGTAGCAGCTCAAATCCCCCCAGCCCAGGTCGTCCGCGAGGATGAACACGACGTTGGGCGGCCCTTCCATCGTCCCGTGCCGGGTGCAGGACGGGGCCAAGGCGGCCGGCAGGACGGCGGCATAGACCAGACTTCTCTTCATAGTCTTTGTTCGATTGGATCCTCATACAGAGCCTGCAGCCGGTGCAGTTCCGCCTTCAATTCCTCCGTGATGATTTCTGTCCCGGGGGTTCCGTACAGGTTTTTGAGCTGCAGCGGGTCCTGCTCCAGGTCAAAGAGTTCCCATTCGTCGATGTCGTTGTAGAAGTGCATCAGACTGTAACGTTCTGTCCGGACGCCGTAGTGGCGGCGGACTGAGTGCTCGGCCGGATACTCATAGAAATGGTAGTAGAGCGATCGGCGCCAGCCCTTGCCTTCGGAGGTCATGACCCGGTCCGGTTTTTCCCCGCGCAGGAGCGGCAGGAAACTCTCGCCCTGGATGTCTTCCGGGACGGGCAGTCCGGCCATTTCCAGGATGGTGGGGGCGTAGTCAATGTTCTGCACGAACTCGTCGATATCGTTGGGCCGATGGCCGAAAGCGGCCCCCAGCACTTGTGTGCGGCCCTTGGCCGCCTTGACGGGCTTCCCGCCCGGCATCCGGACCAGCAACGGCGTACGGAAACTCTCCTCGTACATGAGCCGCTTGTCGAAATACCCGTGTTCCCCCATGAAGAACCCCTGGTCGGAGGTGTAGATCACCACGGTGTTGTCCAGCAGACCGTGCTCTTCCAAGTAGTCATAGACACGGCCCACGTTCCGGTCCACGGAATGGATGACGCTGCAGTAATCGCGCATATAGCGCTGGTATTTCCATTCGTACAACGCCTTTCCGGACAGGTTGTCCCGCTTGAACTGCGCGATGAGGGGATCGTAGTAAGCGTCCCACACCGCTTGCTGCGCCGCGTCCATCCGGCCCGGGACCAGCTCGCCGGGGGCGAGGTCCCGCCGGTACAGGTCGCGGCCGTATTCCTCCAGCCAGGGTTGCTCCGGCGTATGGATTTCGTTCTCCCGGTCCGCCATCTTGAGGTCGTAGACGACGTTCATGTCGGCGATGACGCTCATCTCCTGCCTGGCGGCGGCTTCACGGGTGGCGTAGTCGTCGTAGAAGGTCTCCGGGAGCGGGAAGGTGACGTTGTCGAACCGGCCCAGGTCCTGCAGGTCCGGCATCCAGCTGCGGTGCGGGGCCTTGTAGTGGAGGAACAGGCAGAAGGGCTTGTCCGGATCGCGTCCCTCCAGCCATTCGAAGGCGACGTCCGTGGTGATGTCCGTGCAATAGCCGGGACGGACCACTCTTTCCCCGTTCCGGATGAACACGGGATTGTAATAGTCGCCCTGGCCGGTGAGGATGTCCCAGTAGTCGAACCCCGTCGGGTCGCTCACCAGGTGCCATTTCCCGACCATCGCCGTCTGGTACCCCCCGGCCTGCAGGAGTTTCGGGAGGGTCTGCTGGCTGCCGTCGAAGATGCCGTGCTCGTTGTTCGTGAACCCGTTGGCGTGGCTGTGCTTGCCGGTCAGCAGGCAGGCCCGGGAGGGACCGCTCAGGGAGTTGGCGACGAAGCTGTTCGTGAACCGGGCCCCTTCGTCGGCCAGCCGGTCGATGTGGGGCGTCCGTATGTACCGCTGGTCATAGGCGCTGATGGTCTGGTACGAATGGTCGTCGCACATGATGTACACGACGTTCAGCGGCTTTTCGGACGCCTTCTTCCCGCCGGCGCAGGAGCTCCCGGCCAGGGCGGCCGAGGCTCCTGTCAGCGTCAGGAACAGTTGGGATGCCTTCATTAATCTTTCCATTGATAGACCTTGATCCAGTCGACACGCAGTTCGGAAGGAAGCTCCTCCGGCCGGTCGACGCTTCCCACCCATTTCCCGCCAAGCTGGTTGGACAGGATCAGGTAGAACGGATAATCGGGCCACGGGAACTGGTAGTCCTTCCCTTCCACGCGGGGATAGGCAAGGGTCTTGATATCGTTGGTATACATGCAGATGCTGTCGCGGTAGACCTCCACGGCGTAGACGTTCCAGCCGTCCCGGTCGATGGCTCCCATCCCATAGTGGGGCGGATTGTCGCCGTCCACGTGGAGGGAGTAGTGGGAATGGACAGTCTGGTAGACGGAATCTTCGTGGTTGAGGTGTTCCATGATGTCCAGCTCGGCGTAGACGGGGTCCGGGACCTCCGCATCCGGCATCAGCCAGAGGGCGGGCCAGAAACCTTGCGCGCTGCTGAACTTCGCCCGGATCTCGACCCGGGCCATCCGGAAGGATTTCTTTCCCTTGCTGTGGATGCCGCCCGTGACGAACGGGGTGGTGTCTTCTCCCGTTCCGTCGTTGACTTTTCCCAGCAGGACGAGCTGTCCATCCTCGATGCGGACGAGGTCGGAGCGAAGGGACATCATGTCGTCCCAGTCGGCGGTTCCCTTTTCGACCCGGGTCCAGTTCGCTTCCTGGAGGGCCGGACCGTCGAAATCTTCCGTCCATGCCAGGGTCCAGCCTTTGGGCGAGGGAGTACAGGCCAGGGCGGCCATGGCCAACAATAGGAGGGCGGCGTATGGTTTCATAGGCACAAGATACGAATTATTATGGGAATCGTTCTTACGCTGACAAAAATAAAGAATAATCCACAAAAAAGGGTTATCTTTACACAAATAGACATGACCACATGCGAAACCTTTGCCTTTCCCTGGCCTTCCTGGCCGCTTTCCTGCCCCTTGCTGCGCAAACCAAGATGGAACCCTGGCAGGACCCGAACGTTTTCGAAGAAAACCGGATGCCCATGCGGGCGACCTTCGTCACGGACCAGCAACAGACGCTGAGTCTGAACGGCCTCTGGAAATTCCACTTCAATCCCACCATCGAAGGCCGGCTCCGCGGCTTCGAGGCCGTCGGCTTTGACGACACCGCCTGGGACGAGATTCCCGTGCCCGGCCTGTGGGACCTGAACGGCTACTGCGACCCGATGTACCTGAACATCGGCTATCCCTGGCGCGGCCACTACGAGAACAACCCGCCGTATCCG
>JAEEGH010032282.1_pt1 | contig 10078 bp, 14 predicted proteins | sample 9134181 | NCBI WGS metagenome assembly JAEEGH01 (sample SAMN16246544, study PRJNA631951) | gut metagenome | biome: gut microbiome; feature: rumen; material: DP-attached | host: Bos | place: Iran: Karaj | collected 2018-10 | reverse complement strand
CCATCCGGCGATGCTCGGACGGGGTTCATGCTGTCTTGTGCTCTAATAAAGCAGTGACTGATAGATCCTCAGATTCTCGTCTCCGTGGACGCAGAAGACAACTTTCTCAATTCGGCTGTGCTTCAAATACTCTCTCACGGTCGAAACGGCGATCCGGGCGGCCTCGTCCTTCGGAAAGCGGAACACGCCGGTAGAAATGCAGCAGAACGCCACGCTTTTCAGCCCATTTTCCTCCGCCAGCTTCAGGCAGGAGCGGTAGCAGGAGGCGAGCAGTTCCCGGTCACGGTCGGGCAGCGGCCCGTCGATGATCGGGCCGACGGTGTGTAGCACGTGCCCGGCCGGGAGATTGTAGCCCCCGGTGAGCTTGGCCTGGCCGGTGGGCTCCTCGTGTCCCTGCGCGCGCATGATCGCGGCGCACTCCTCGCGCAGCTGGAGCCCCGCGGCGGAGTGGATCACGTTGTCGATGCAGTTGTGTCCCGGCCGGAAACAGCCCAGCAGCGCGGAATTGGCGGCGTTCACGATGGCGTCCGCGTCCAGCCGCGTGATATCGCCCTGCCAGAGGACGAGCCGTTCATCCCCGGGGACGGGCGGCAGCTCCGCCACGTGGACGACGCCCTTTTCCTCCCGCTCCCGGCTCAGCAGCTCGTCCTGCGCACGGAGGAAGGTTTCGGACAGCGCCCTCGGCTGCCGCACATTCATCAGGCAGCGCAGAAAATAGCGCCGGCTCTCCCAATCCCGCGGGACGCGTGTTGCCTCCCGGCGATACTGCGGCATCTCGTCCAGCAGCGCCTCCGTCAGGAATTGAAGCCGCTCTGTGTCTTTCATTTCTCGATCACATCCACGATTTCCCCGATGAACATGGTGTGGGGCGGCATACGGTTGTAAATCCAGTCGGCCACCTCCTGCGGCACCTGTTCTTTTTCAAACTGGTGTGCGTAGAGCTTTTTGCAAACGAAGCTCAGCTCCGCCTGTTCGAAATCCACGCCGTGCTCGACTGCGACCGGCGTGAGCAGCGTCAGAGCCACCTTGTCCCCGTCCCGGCCGGATCTGCTTCCGAGAACGCTCAGGTCCTTCCGATAGTCCTCGGGGAAGAAGCTGACGGTGAAATACTCGTTCTCTTCCAGAAAGCTGTGCGTATAACGCGCCGGGGAAACATAGACCGTCAGGATCGGTTTGCCCTTGTGTGGCGGGCCCCAAATCGTGCCCATACTGCCCCAGGCGATCGTCATGGTGTTGTAGTTGTCAATCCCTCCCGCCGTGACCAGCGCCCAGCGGTCGTTGAACATATGAAACACATCGTAGCTTTTATCTTTGAAATCCATCGGATCAGCCCCCTTTTCATCTGCATTATACCCGTGATCCGCCCGCCCGTAAAGTACGCACAAAAAGGTAAGTGATCCTTCGGACACCTTCTGGTTTAGTATACAAATGATGTTAGCAGGTTTGTTTACATAATCTGACACCTTTTGGTAGCAATACCCTTGGCTGGACACCGTTTAGTAGTAGATAGACATGATAAATGCCGAATTTGTCTACCAGGCAAATCCGGCATTTATCATGTTTAGGCAAGGCCTACAGGCTGACGGAATCGTATCAAAAAGAGGTTGCTCATCGTGGTACAGCACCACGATCACTAACATTCTCTCAAATGAAAAATATGCTGGGAATGCAGTGCTGGGAAAGACCTATAAGCCGGATGTGCTCTCCAAGAAACGGTACAAAAACGATGGCAACAAGTCGCCTATCAGCATTATATTTTCTGCTCATATTATCATCTCCTTTTTAGGAGAATATAACAAGAGAATGGCATTTTTGGGCAGGAGCTTAGTCTGCCGCAAAAGAGGTTCGTATATGTTTCAGAAACCTCTCTGCTATAGGAGTAAAGCATTGGTATTTGTTCCAGATCAGGTACATCTTCATCTCCAAATGCGGATAAAGCGGACGGAAGACCAATCCGCTCTCCGGTGAGGTGTCTATCAGGTTGTTCAGCGTTAACAGGATGCCAAGGCCCTCCTTCGCAAACATGGAGCCGTTGTATGCAAGGCGGAAGGAGCCCTCCAAATGAAGCTGAGGAAATCTGTCTTTAGCCCATGGCCGGATATCATTTTCCCAGCTCTGCTCGGAAGTAAAAAGCGGCAGACCTGCGAGGTCATCAGCTGTGATTCTGTCCTTCTTTGCAAGTTCTGAATCAACCGGTACAGCAGCTCCGAAATAATCCGCTTCCGGGAACAGGATATAGTGATACTTCCTCTCATCCGGCGTTTCGCAGATTACGCCGAAGTCCAGCAGCCCTTTGTCCAGCTTTTCCGTGACCTGCTCCGTATCCCCGCTGGTGATGTGATAGCGCAGATCCGGATAGATCTTTTTAAACGCACGGATTTCTCTGGCCAGATACCTGATCTGATAGGATTCCGCAAGCCCGAAGTAAATGTCGCCGCCAGTAATGTCATCCAGGGTCAGGAATTCCTGCTCGATCTTATCTGCCATAGAGACCAGATCCTCAGCCCGGTCCCGGAGCAGGGCTCCCTCTTCTGTCAGTGCAATGGAGAAACTATGCCGGGTAAACAACTTTTTCCCCAATTCGTCTTCCAATGCCTTTAATGCTTTCGAAAGCGTTGGCTGCGTCACATGAAGCTGCTCCGCCGCCCGGGACATGTTCTCCTCCCGTGCAACTGCGAGGAAATAGCGCAGGGTACGGATCTCCATCTTGTCTCCTCCTTGATATGCCAACAATGAATATCATGATATTCATTATAACCATTAGCGAAGCGATTTTCAATATGCTATTCTCTATTTGCAAGAAGAATTCGGGAGGAACACCGAAATGGACGAATGGACACGCATGCAGGAATGCATGACGGACGCGGGCTGCAGCGAGGCGGCTATTCAACGGGCGGAACGTTACTATCAGGGCGGGAAAGCCGAGGATTTGATCCGGTGCCTGCGGTCCTGTCGATGTGACGTTTTGGAAGAGATCCATAAGAAGCAGAAACAGCTGGACCGGCTGGACAAGCTGATCCGCGAGGCCAAAAATGTGTAAAGGAGAATGAAAACCATGATGAAGACAGAACAACTCACACTTACCCAGGAATGGGACAAGACTTTCCCTATGAGCGATAAGGTAGACCACAGCAAAGTAACCTTTATCAATCATTTTGGCATTACGCTGGCCGCTGATATGTATGTGCCGAAGAATGCTGACGGCAAACTTCCGGCTATCGCCGTATCCGGCCCGTTTGGAGCCTGCAAGGAACAGTCCTCCGGACTGTACGCCCAGGAGATGGCGGAAAGAGGATTCCTGACGATTGCATTTGACCCGTCCTTTACCGGCGAGTCCGGCGGATTCCCGAGAGCGATGCATTCACCTGATATCGATGTAGAAGATTTTCAGGCGGCAGTAGACTTTCTGTCTGTGCATGATAATGTGGATCCCGAACGAATCGGCATTATTGGCATCTGCGGATGGGGCGGAATGGCGCTACAGACAGCTTGCATCGATACCCGTATCAAAGCTACAGTGACATCCACGATGTACGATATGTCCCGTGTGGCTGGTAATGGCTATTTTGATGCAGCTGATAATAAAGAAGCCCGCAAGGCAGCAAGAGAAGCAGTCAACAAACAGCGCACGGAGGATTATCGAAACGGAAGTTATCTCCGAGCCGGTGGTGTAGTGGACCCGCTTCCTGAAGATGCGCCGTTCTTCGTAAAAGACTATTACGATTATTACAAGACTGAGCGCGGTTATCATGCCCGTTCTCTCAACTCCAATGATGGGTGGACGGTCAACACACAGACTTCTTTGATGAATACGCGGTTGTTTACCTATGCCGGTGAGATCGACAGTGCTGTGCTGATGATACATGGCGAAAAGGCGCATTCCTGTTATCTGAGCAAGGAAACCTTCCCGCTTCTCAAGGGCGACAACAAGGAGCTCATGATCATTCCCGGTGCGGTCCACACCGACCTCTATGATAAGAAAGATGTTATTCCGTTCGATAAGATGGAAGCTTTCTTCACTGAATACCTAAAGTAAAGGATCCGAGAAGAATGAAAAAGCTGGTTTTACTCGTCCTCATACTCATGTTTGCTGCAATCTGTGCCGGTTGCGGGAACACGCAGGCGCAGGCCACGCCCACACCAGCAGCGGAAACGGTAATCAATGATGAGACACCGCTTCTGACACAGGAGCAGGATCCTGTGAACGCACCTGATGCGGAAAAGTCCGAGCTGGAGGAAAATAGCAGCACGGTGCTGGTGGTCTATTTTTCCGCGACCGGGACGACCCGCGGCGTAGCGGAGAAGATTGCCGCACTGACAGATGCCGATCTTGTCGAGATTATACCAGCTCAGCCGTACACGGCCGAGGATCTGAATTACAATGATCGCACGACCCGTGCGACCGTAGAGCAAAACACCCCCGACGTCCGCCCGGAAATCGCCAATGACATTTCCCTGGACGGTTACACCATGGTATACCTCGGCTACCCCATATGGTGGGGACAGGCACCGCGCATCATGAGCATCTTTGTTGAGAGCCATGATTTCACCGGTATTACCGTGATCCCGTTCTGCACTTCCGGCAGCAGCGATATCGGCCAGAGTGATGATACGCTCGCCGAGCAGGCTGGAAGCGGGAACTGGCTGCAGGGCAGGCGTTTTGACGCAAATGTCAGTGATGATACCTTGCTGTCGTGGATCAATGAAACGGGAGGAGCAACCATGGATAAAACGTTAACGCTGGTTATCGGGGATACCGAGGTCTCCGTCGTCTGGGAGGAGAACGCCTCCGTCGAGGCGCTGGCTGAGATGGTCAAAACTGAGCCGCTCACGGTGCAGTTGTCCATGTATGGCGGCTTCGAACAGGTCGGACCTCTCGGAACAAGCCTTCCGCGGGACGATGTTCAGACCACGACGCAGGCCGGGGATATCGTTCTGTATTCCGGAAACCAGATCGTGGTATTCTATGGATCCAACTCCTGGGCTTATACGAGACTCGGAAGGATTACGGACAAGACCGCTGATGAGATGAAGGCGCTGCTTGGAAACGGCGATGTCACCATTACCCTGGCTTGGAAATAAAAGGAGTGCACTATGAAAAAAGTATTGATCGTATCCGCAAGTCCCCGGATGAACAGCAATTCTGAGGCGCTGGCCAAAGCCTTTGCCACAGGTGCACAGGAGGCCGGACATGAGGTTGAGCTGATTTCCCTGCGCGGTAAAACCGTGAACTTCTGCCGGGGCTGCTTTGTGTGCCAGGAAAAACTGCGCTGTGTGATCCGCGACGATGCGGACGAAATCTGCCAAAAAGCGATCCATGCCGACGTGCTGGTCTTCGCTACGCCGATATACTACGATGAGATGTCCGGCCAACTCAAGACCCTGCTTGACCGGCTCAATCCGCTTTTCCCCAGCGATTACGCTTTTCGCGATGTCTATCTCCTGACTGCCGCCGCAGAAGATGAGGAATATGTCCCGCAGCGTGCTGTCAGCGGCCTAGACGGCTGGATCGAATGCTTTGAGAAGGCGCGGCTAGCCGGAACCGTCTTCATGGGTGGCGTCACGGCTGCTGGAGAAAACCCGAAGCACCCGGCAATAGATCAGGCGTATCGGATGGGGAAAAACATCTGAGGAGTCTTTGTATTAATGGACACCTTTTGGTAGCAATACCCTCGTCTGGACACCGTTTAGTAGTAGATAGACAGAATAACCTCTTGATTTCGTTAAGAAATTGGGAGGTTTTTCGCATATTAGTCGAGATTAAGCAAAAAAAGTCACGATTATTTAAGCGCGATTTATTATTCGCCCCTGTTTTCACCCAAACCAGCTTTTTTAAACCCATTTTTCGCTCGTTTTTGTAGCGTTTCGGAAGACCCATTAGGAGGATTATTATGTCCAGAAGAAAACATAAAATAGGTATCTCTCTTGAAGCGCAGGATGTAACAGGATATAATCATTTCAGAATATGGAACGGGAGACCAAGGCAATGAAACGGGAAACGATTGCGAGAATCCGTAAGTTCTCAAAGGAACGGGACTGGGACCAGTTCCACACGCCTGCGAATCTGGCAAAGTCTATCTCCATCGAAGCCAACGAACTGCTGGAGTGTTTCCAATGGAGCGATACGGATTATGACCTTGCCCATGTGGGGGAAGAACTGGCCGACGTAATGGTGTACTGCCAGAACATGTTGGACGCGCTTGGCCTGGATGCCGATGCGATCATCAATACGAAGATGGATCAGAACGAAGCCAAATACCCCGTCGAAAAATGCCGGGGCAGCAACGCTAAATACGATCAGCTGTGAGGGGTGTACTATGATAAGACCCATTATGAAAGACCCGATCTTCCTCGCACAGAAATCCGTCCCGGCCACGGTAATGGATCTGCCTGTCGCACAGGACTTGCGAGACACGCTTCAGGCGCATCAGGACGGCTGCGTGGGAATGGCGGCCAATATGATCGGCGCGGCCAAAAGGATCATAATCTTTGACGACAACGGCAGTGCGACAGTGATGTTCAATCCGGAAATCGTCAAGTGTTCCGGATCTTATGATGCGGAAGAGGGCTGCCTGTCTTTGCCCGGGACACGTAAGGCCAAACGCTACCGATCGATAAAGGTGAAGTATCAGAACGAGCAGTTTCAAACGCGCCTCAAAACCTACACCGGCTTTACAGCACAGATCATCCAGCACGAGATCGACCACTGCAACGGGATACTGATTTGAAAGAGAAAATCATCATGATACTTCTGATTATAGCGGCGCTCCTTGCCGCGGCGGTCGTTCTGTGCGGCTATACGAGCATCCGGCTTCCCGTCAGGCGTAAAGAAGGGAAACAGCATATTGCCTGTGTCGGCGACAGCGTGACCTATGGCTGCACTTTGCCGTTCTTCTTTCTGCACCGTTATCCAGCTGTTCTCCAGCAGCTTGTTGGAGAAGATGTTCAGGTTGCTGCGTTTGGCGTCAATGACAGAACTCTGCAGAACACCGGGAACAAACCTTTCCGGAAGGAACGTGCATTCCAGCAAAGCAAGGATTATTTGCCGGAGACGGTCATCATATTGCTCGGAACCAATGATTCCAAGGATAATAACTGGATCTCGGCAGAGGCATTCCGGAAGCAATATGCGGAGTTGATCGCCGAATATCGTGCGCTTCCATCTGCTCCCCGTATTCTGATCTGCACACCGCCGTGCGCTTTCGGGCCGATAAACCGTTTCTTCTATATCACGAACGATGCGAAGCTCGACCGCGTCCCGGAGATCGCGGAGGAGATCAAAACGATCGCGGCAGATGAAGGTGTTGAAGTAATAGATTTATATGCACGAACACAGGGACACCGGGAGATGTTCGGACCGGATGGACTTCACCCCAACACCGCTGGTGCCAGAGCAATTGCTGAAGAAGTGTACCAAATAATGATAATGAAAACCTGACGACTGAGGAGATCAGATAATGACGACAGAAATCCTGATCAATCTCATATTGCTTTTCTTCGCATATGCTTTTCTCGGCTGGTGTATCGAGGTTACACTGAAGTATTTGCAATTTCATCGGTTCATTAATCGCGGGTTCTTGACAGGTCCGTGGCTGCCGATCTATGGGTCCGGAGCTGCGCTGATCACAATTGCTGTGAAAGGACTGTCTCCGCTGGAATTCTCCGTTGGGACAACTTTCGTTATTTCGTTTATCCTTTGCGGCGTCATTGAATATTTGACCAGCTATGTCCTGGAAAAACGATTCCATGCGCGTTGGTGGGATTACAGCCAAAAGCCTATGAATCTTCATGGACGTGTCTGGATCGGCAACTTGATTCTCTTTGGTCTGGGCGGCGTTCTGATCGTGGAAGTATTCAATCCGCTGCTGATGCGTCTGGGCGAACACATGAGCCTGCGCCTGCGGGAAGTACTGGCGATGTCTCTGTCGGTGCTCTTTGTGTCGGACTATGTGATGTCCCATTTTGTTCTGAAACTGGTCAAGACAGGCGTTGAGAGCAGTGAGGCAGATGACACGGAGTCGATCAACAAAGAGATTCATTTGTTGTTGAGCGACCGTTCCTTCTTCCACCGGCGTTTTGCGGAAGCCTATCCGGAGGTCATTTTCAAGACCGAACGTATTACAGCCCGGTTGGAAGAAATCAGAACTGAAACTGAGAAACTTCGCCTGGAAGCGGAAATGCGTGTCGCCGAGGTGAAGTACGAAGTCAGAGAAAATCTTGAGCCTACAGCCAGCGTGAAAAACACGATCATCGAGAAACAGGATGCATTGATCGATCTGCTTTATCAGGAAGATACTGCCAGCGAAGAAATGAAGGAACTGAAGCAAGAAGTAGATGCAAAAAAGGCAGTGTTGGAAAAACGTCGCGCACTGCTGCCAAAGCTGTAGCGAAAAGAAAAAAGTACGTGTTAACAAAATATGTAATGATTGTTCACACACTTTTAGCACTCTCAACTTGACAGTGCTAAAAACGGTGCTATAATGATAATCGAACAAAGGAACGAAGATCGAATGGATGACCTCCATCCCCTTGCTCAGGTAACAAACACAGTGATTGCAAAAAGGAGGCATGACTTATGTTACCGAGTATTTTTGGAGAGAGTTTGTTTGATGACTGGATGGGTTTCCCGTTCAGAAGTTTTGAATCCGATGTGGATCGCAAGCTGTATGGTAAACATGCAGCACATGTGATGAAGACGGATCTGAAGGAACACGATGAAGGCTATGAGCTGAAAGTGGACCTGCCGGGCTTCAAGAAAGATCAGATCCAACTGCAGCTTCAGAACGGCTACCTGACGATCACCGCGTCCAAAGGCCTCGAAGAGGATGACAAGGACAAAAACGGCAAGATCGTACATCAGGAACGTTACACCGGTTCCATGACCAGGAGCTTTTACATCGGTGAGAACGTCAGCGAAGAAGACGTCAAAGCCAGGTTTGAGGATGGCGTCCTTACGCTCGATTTTCCGAAGGAGAAGCCTGTGGCACTTCCGGAGCGCAAGACCATTCAGATCGAAGGATAATACAGTTACTACAGCGCCCCGTTATTCGCGGGGCGCTTCCTTTTTGTGGAGGTGTTGAAAATGAAAGAGAATTTGGTTTTGGCAAACTATAAAGTCGAGAGCGAGGCGTACCAGGCGCTCTCTGAGCTGAAAAGGGAAACGAACAATGCCAATTATACAATTTCACAGGCGGTAATCGTGAAGAAGGAAAATGATAAGCTCTCCGTAATGGACGGCTTTGTCAACGGGGCTGCGACCGGCGACGATACTATAACCGGCGGCTTGATCGGCAGTCTGATCGGTATCCTTGGAGGGCCGCTTGGGATCCTGCTTGGCGGAAGCATGGGCATGCTGATCGGCGGCGCGGTCGATGCTGGTGACATGGCGGATAATACTTCTTTGCTGGAGAAGGCAGGTGACAGTATTCTCAATGGCGAGACGGCAATCATCCTGCTTGCCCAGGAAGAGTATGAAACAGCACTCACTGCAAAACTTAACAACTTCGAAGTGACGATAACCAGATTTGATGCGGCTGAGGTTGCTGCAGAGGTCGATCATGCACGCGAAGTCGAGAAACAGATGGCCAAAGAGGCCCGGGAAAAGATGAGAGAAGAGCGGTCTGAGGCTTTCAAAGAATCCGTTGCCAAGAAGAGCGAAGAACTGAAGAACTGGTTTTCTCACTTTGGGAAAGGTGAATAAACTCTTTCGCACGTTAAAAGACGACCGTATGTCTCCGCAAGAAATAAATTGCCAAGATGTATGCCGGAACAATTAGGTTTACATAATTTACTCCGTTTGGCACAACACAAACAGATTAACCTCTTGATTTGTTAGGAAATCAAGAGGTTTTCTGGCTTATTTTGTATATGCATGAAATTTTGACCCTGTTTTCGTCCAAACCGGGATTTATTACGTTCCTTGTCAACCTCTTTATAGAGGCTCTTTTCCGGATACTTTTTCCATGATATAATCTTCTGGAACAGACTCCGGATGCATCTCCGGGCCTGAGTGATAGATCTATCCATGCAACAACACGGAAAGAGAAGGGCGTTACAATGGATACCTGGTACACTTCAA
>JAEEGH010032279.1_pt1 | contig 10078 bp, 8 predicted proteins | sample 9134181 | NCBI WGS metagenome assembly JAEEGH01 (sample SAMN16246544, study PRJNA631951) | gut metagenome | biome: gut microbiome; feature: rumen; material: DP-attached | host: Bos | place: Iran: Karaj | collected 2018-10 | reverse complement strand
ATAACTTAATGCGTTAGCTTCAACACTGCCTCGCGGCAATATTTAGTTATCATCGTTTACAGCGTGGACTACTAGGGTATCTAATCCTATTTGCTACCCACGCTTTCGTGACTGAGCGTCAGTTTCGGGCTAGTGAAGCGCCTTCGCCACTGGTGTTCTTCCATATATCTACGCATTTCACCGCTACACATGGAGTTCCCTTCACTTCTCCCGTACTCTAGTCAATCAGTTTCCAAGGCTTTATGGGGTTGAGCCCCACGCTTTAACCTCAGACTTAATTAACCGCCTGCTCACTCTTTACGCCCAATAATTCCGGATAACGCTTGCCACCTACGTATTACCGCGGCTGCTGGCACGTAGTTAGCCGTGGCTTTCTGGTAAGCTGTCGTCAAATAGCTTGCATTTCCTCAAGCTATCATTCATGGCTTACAACAGAGCTTTACAACCCATAGGGCCGTCATCGCTCACGCGGCGTTGCTCGGTCAGGGTTTCCCCCATTGCCGAAAACTCCTTACTGCTGCCTCCCGTAGGAGTTTGGACCGTGTCTCAGTTCCAATGTGGCCGATCAACCTCTCAGTTCGGCTACGCATCCTCGCCTTGGTGGGCTGTTATCTCACCAACTAGCTAATGCGCCGCAGGTCCATCCTTAAGTGACCCTTGAAGGGGCCTTTCAAGCAAAGAAGATGCCTTCTCTGTTGTTATCCGGTATTAGCCAAAGTTTCCTCTGGGTATCCCAAGCTTAAGGGCAGGTTACCTACGTGTTACTCACCCGTTCGCCACTCGGTATTGCTACCTCGTTCGACTTGCATGTATTAGGCACGCCGCCAGCGTTCATCCTGAGCCAGGATCAAACTCTCAAAGTTTTATTCTAGTTCAAAATAATTATCTGGTTTTGTATTTTTGTTTTTTAAACAAATTGACGTTGTGATGTTTGTACATCTGTTTAGTTTTCAAAGATCAGTTGCACGTTATTACTTTAGTAATAATCTCATTGGGTCTCCCCGACACGTGCTTTGATATAATATCACTTAACATTTATTAATGTCAATGGCTTTTTTTAATTTTTTTTCACCATTTTTTTCAGTGATATTCAGCGTTCCCTTTTGGGGCGCGCTTTTACTATTATACGCATGTAAATATAGTGTGCAAGAACTTTTTTATATTTTTTTCAAAAATACGTATATATGTGCCTACATAATGTGCGCGCGTGCGCTAATATATATAAAAAGAATAGGCCAACTATTCTGACCTATCCTTTTATAATATTTATTTATTTTTGTTTTATTTTGCTGGTTCAAGCATGATATTTCTAATTGTGTCGATTGTGGTTTGACTAATCTTACAATTATTCTTTAAATAATCTTCCATGCCTTGTTTAATGGTTTTGGTTGGAGCGCCATCTCTTTCCCAGCCTAAAGTGTTAGTAAGGTAGTCCACCATGCCTGGCCATTCATTCCATGGGCCATTACGTAAATGACTACGATAGTTTCTAGATGGGTTAGAACTATAACTTGTTAATTCGAAGTCGATGACTAAGTCTGTATAAGACATGCCAAGAACCGCACCAAGCATGAATCCCACAACGCCAGTTCTATCGGCACCACCATAACAGTGATAATAAACTGGATGTTGATCCGCTTGTGCAAAGGCTTCGAATAATGATTTGATTTGTGTAGTATTGTTCTTCATACCATTAGCATAGCTACTGATACTTAACATCTTATAAGAGATATCACCGTTCTCCGCAAAATTGCATTTGCCTGAAGATGATGGATAACCATTGGTTTCACTTCCACTTCTTAAGTCGATTTCTAAACCATTGACCATACCCATATCTTCTCTGAAGGCTTTCTTAGAAGCATCTGTTTGAGAAACGATATGACCATCTCTAGCATCTGTTTTGCCTGTATCATCGGTATAGCGTTGGCTACCATACCAACCAGTCTTACTATTGATTTCACCACCACGATAGACTAAACCTTGTTTAATTCTTTGACCAGATGAAGTCATATAACCACCCATATCACGGACATTAAACATTGGTCGAGCGTCAATCCAACGTGGATAATCACCTGTGGTGAAAGAAGCAACTTGTGAATCTTTACCATCAGCGCTTACTTTGTAATAGTATGTTTCATTAACAAATAAGTTCTTTAAGTAAGCCTTTGTATTGTTTGTTTTAATTTGTTTAGCGTCACTTAAATCCGCTTTTTTACCAAAGGTAATTGTGTATTCTTTATTCTTTAAACTATCAGCAGGAGTGAATTCGATTTCAATGCCTTTAGATTCATCACTCTTTTCACCCTTAGTGTAGTCCGCTCCAACAGGATCTAAATAATCATTTTCTGTCTTACCATCACGATAACCACCAGTATTATCTTGATAGTTTCCTGAACTTGGTAAAACGCCTTTAGTTAAGTCAACACCAGCAGTGCCATATAAATCGTTTAAATAATAGTCCGCATTAGCGCCTTTTTCTTGTAAGAGTTTCTTTTGTTGATTTCTCATATCATCAACATACTTCTTACAGTTAGGAGACATTGAAGATAGGTTGTTTGGATTTAAAAGTGTGAAGTTATCATTTTTAACTTCTTCTTTAGGGGCTTCACTTGAGGAAGAAGGGTTTGAAGATTCTTCAGAACTGGAACCTGGATTACTTGCTTCAGATGGTTGAGAACTTTCTGGATTACTAGCGGATTTACTATCACCTTGATTAGTGTTACAGCCAGTAATACATAAAGCGGCAATCATTGAAACAAAAAGGAGACTTTTTTTCATCATAAATATCCTTTCAATTTGTTTTGAAAAACTAAAATCAATTTAATTCATTATACACCACTATGAGGGACAAATTGAAAACAAAAAAAGAGAGATGAATTAACATCCCTCTTTTCTCGTTGTTTATTTATATTAGAGAATGTTATTGAGTAAAGCTTCGTAAGAATCAATCTTTAAGGAAGCACCACCGACTAAACCGCCATCAACATCTGGGCAAGATAAATATGCTTTGATGTTTTCTGGTTTAACGGAACCACCATATAAGACTCTGATTTCATCTGCGACATCGCCGAACATTTCTCTTAAAACATCACGGATGAATTTGCAAACGTCTTCAGCAATTTCTGTAGAAGCGTTTTTACCTGTACCAATGGACCAAACTGGTTCATAAGCAACAACTAAGTTTTTAACATCTTCAGAGGTTAAATCTTTTAAGCCAACGCGAACTTGTTCACCAACAACGGCTTTTGTTTGGTTAGCTTCGAATTGCGCTAATGTTTCACCAACGCAATACACTGGAACCATATTGTTAGCGATTAAGGCTTTGATTTTAGCGTTACACTTTTCGTTTGTTTCATTGTCGTAGGTTCTTCTTTCACTATGACCAATTAAAACCCAGTCAATGCCGAATTCTTTGAGCATAGGAATAGAGACTTCACCAGTGAAAGCACCATGATCATTGAAGTGGACGTTTTGGGCGGCCACGATCATTGTTTTAGCGGCGTTTTCTTTCACTGTGGCAAGTGATAAGTATGTAGGAGCAACACCTAAGTCGATGTTGTTAGCTTCAGCCTTTTTGGCTAAGTCACGGGAAGCAACGGCAAACTCTTTAGCTTCGCTAGCGAGTTTGTTCATCTTCCAGTTACCTAATAATAATTTTCTTCTCATAATTATCTAACCACGTCGATGCCTGGTAAGTGGCCATCGTTTTCAATCATTTCTAAGGAAGCACCGCCACCGGTAGAAACGTGTGAGAATTTTTCTTTATAACCGAATTGCTTGACAGCAGCAGCGGAGTCACCACCACCACAGACTGTGAAGGCAGCGCTATTTTTAGCAATAGCTTCGCAAACGGCTAATGTACCTTTTTGGAATTCTTCTTGTTCGAAGACACCACTTGGGCCGTTCCAGAAGATCATTTTGGCTTTAGCGATTTCAGCGGCGAAGAGTTCTCTGGTCTTTGGACCGATATCTAAGCCTTGGAAGCCATCTGGGATTTCACCCTTTTCAACGGTTTCAACTGTTGTTCTTTCAGCTGGGTCAAATGCATCACCGATGACAGAGTCAACTGGTAAGACAATTTTGCCATTCGCTTTGACATAGCAGTTCTTGGCGTATTCTAATTGATCTTCTTCAACTGGAGAATTACCTGTTTTGTGACCTAAAGCTCTTAAGAATGTGAAAGCCATCGCACCACCGATTAAGATCTTGTCGCATTTCTTTAATAAGGACTCGATAACTTTGATCTTATCGGAAACTTTTAAACCACCTAAAATGGCAACATATGGACGGTCTTCATCTTTGACGTCGACACATCTTGTTAAGTTAGCGACTTCTTTTTCAACGAGGTAACCAACGGCAACTGGTTTACCTTCGGCTTTTAAGATTTCTGGAATACCGTATGTAGAAGCGTGAGCACGGTGAGCGGAACCGAATGCATCCATGACGAAGGCATCACCTAAGGCGGCCCAAATCTTGGCTAATTCTGGATCGTTCTTTTCTTCACCCTTTTCATAACGGGTATTTTGCATTAATAAGACTTCGCCGTTCTTTAAAGCGTTTACTGCGTTGGTTAATTCTTCACCACGAGTTTCTTTAACGAAGACGACTGGTTGATTTAATAATTCACCTAAACGGACTGCCACTGGGGCTAAGTTACCATCTTTAATTTGTTTGGCGAATTTTTCTGGATCTTCTTGCGCTAATTTGTGTTTGACTTTGCCTAAGTGTGACATTAAGACAACTCTTGCACCTTTAGCGAGTAATTCTTTGATTGTTGGTAAGGCTGCAACGATACGATTATCGTCACGGATTGCACCATCTTTTAGAGGGACGTTGAAGTCAACACGAACGATGACTCTTTTACCTTCTAAGTTGGTCATTTCTTTAACTGTTAACATAGTTAAGATTCCTTTCTTCATAAATAACGGCACCCATAGTAAATGAGCGCCGTATATTTCTATGGGTTAATTAAACTAAATTAATTAGCACTTTTCCGCAAAGTATTTGATGGTGCGGACCATTTGTGATGTATAGGAGTTTTCGTTGTCATACCAAGAGACGACTTGAACTTCATATAAACCATTGCCTAAATCGATGACCATTGTTTGTGTAGCATCGAATAAGGAACCAAATCTCATACCGATAACATCGGAGGAAACGATTTGATCTTCGTTGTAACCGAAGGATTGGTTAGCAGCGGCTTTCATAGCAGCGTTGATGGCTTCAGCTGTGACACCTTCACCTTTAACAACGGCTGTTAAGATTGTTGTGGAACCAGTAGCAACTGGGACACGTTGAGCGGAACCAATGAGTTTGCCATTGAGTTCTGGGATAACTAAGCCGATAGCTTTAGCAGCACCTGTGCTGTTTGGAACGATGTTAGCAGCACCGGCACGGGCTCTACGTAAGTCACCTTTTCTGTGTGGACCATCAAGAATCATTTGGTCACCAGTGTAGGCGTGGATTGTGCTCATGATACCGGATTGGATTGGAGCAAAATCGTTTAAGGCTTTGGCCATTGGGGCTAAGCAGTTTGTAGTACAAGAAGCAGCGGAGATAACGTTGTCTTCTTTTGTGAGTGTTTTTTCATTGACACCAAAGACGATGGTTGGTAAGTCTTTGCCAGCTGGAGCGGAGATAACGACTTTTCTCGCACCGGCTTGGATGTGGGCCATTGATTTTTCTTTGGAGCAGTAGAAGCCTGTGCATTCTAAGACGACATCGACTTTTAATTCTGCCCATGGGAGATCTTGTGCTTTTGGACGAGCATAAATGGTAATTTCTTTACCATCAACTGTGATGGAACCTTCTTTGAGGATGGTCTTTCCATCTTCCGCTAATTCTGGTTCTTTACTGGAAACAGTGTGTAAACCTTCACCGATAACACCAGCATAACCACCTTGAGCGGTATCGTATTTTAATAAATTAGCGAGCATCTTTGGGGAAGTTAAATCGTTAATAGCGACGATTTCATAACCTTCAGCACCAAACATTTGTCTGAACGCTAAACGGCCAATACGACCGAATCCGTTAATTGCAACTCTGACTTTTGACATTTATATATGCCTCCTTTATTGTCACTGCGGTTATATTTTATAAATATAGAATATAAGTTGCAAGTAAAATAGAAAGAAAAATAAGCCCTTAAAAAGGCCTATTAACTTACATTTGCTTTAAAAGCAATTCTCTATAATTCTCTAATTCCTTCAAAAAGAGTGCTTAAATCGACCTCTAAGGCTTTAGCAATTTTATTTAAGACCACTACTGTTGGGTTTCTCATTCCTCTTTCTAAATCCCCTAAGTAATTGCGGTTAATTTCCGCTTCTAAAGCTAGAGCTTCAATAGAAAGACCCTTATTTTGACGGAGATATCTAATACGGTAGCCTAATTGTTTATTGATTGTCATGATCAAACCTCAAATAGAATTCATGGATGGAACGGAATAAATGATTGATATTACTTTTAGTAATGGTCTTCTTAAATTTCTCACTCATTAAGTCCGCAAGCTCTTGTAAAGAAGCAGTTTCATTTTCTAACCTTAAATGGCATAGCTCTCTTTCTTTGATATTACCTAGATTATCGATACCAAGGTATTGGTCGATAACCCTGATTTCCTCTGCTTGCCTTTGACCGGTTTCAATTGTTCTTTTCATGTTCGCGGTGTCCATATTAGTTAAGCGGTTATAAGAATTATTTAAATCTCTATCAGCGCGGACATCTTCGAATTCTAAGCATGAGGAAACCGCGCCTATCATAATTAAGAAGTTAGAAATCTGATCGCTCTTTTTAAAGTAAAGGACATATTGGTCTCTACGAGTGGTTATTTTAGGTTCAATGTTAGAGTTTTTATATTTGGCAAATAGCTTTGCTAACCATTTCGCATAGTTTTCACTATTTAAAGCGATTTCTAGGTGATAATTCGAAGTGACTGGGGAATTTACTGAACCTGCCGCTAAAAAGGCGCCTGCGAGGTATCCTGAGATGGTGTCATCATTCTTAACGATGTTTTTAGAGATCTTACCTTCCATAAAAGAGATTTCTAAATCATCCATGATGGTTTCACTACTCTCATCGATTTCAATCATGTATGTCTTACTCTTGTTTAAATTATTTCTCTCTTTAACGATAAGATCCGCTTTCGTGTTATATATATCATTAATATTTTGATAGACAAACTTAGCGATCTTTTGATTCTCCATATTAAGTTGGAGAAGAGTTCTTTTATGACGGAACACTAATGAACCATTAATACGAATGTATGCCGAAAGAAGCGCTCTTAAGCGGTCACTAGAAGGATAAGCGTTGCTCACTAATTCTTCTTTAACTTGTGATGTAAAAGAGGTCTTGCTTCGCATATTATTTCTTTAAATAATCAATGATGGCTTTACATGCCATTTTTGCGTCAACTTCGGATAAGTAGATTTGTCTAATGTCTCTAGGAAGAATGTCGCCACCAGCGTATAAACCTGGGCAGCCTGTTTCTTTAGTCTTTGGATTAACTGGAATGGTACCCCATTCATCTTTGACGTTATCAATATAGATAAACTGGGAATTTGGGATTTGTCCCACGAGTGGGAAAACACCTTGCACTTCTAAAGTCTTTTGTTCACCGGTTTCTCTGTTTTGAATAACCGCACCTGTGACTTTATCATCGCCAAGAATTTCCACTGGTATATATGGGGTTAAGATTGTCGCGTTTTCTAATTCGTTTAATTCATCAACGAGATATTTGCTACCTCTAAATTCATTTCTTCTATGAATTAAGTAAACGTGACGAGCTAAATCGGTCATATAAATCGCTTCTTTAAGTGCGGTATTACCACCACCGATGATTAAAACATCTTGGCCTTTAAAGAAATGACCATCGCAAACAGCGCAATATGAAACACCCTTACCGAAGAGTTCTCTTTCGTTTGGAATACCTAATTCTTTTTCTTTTGTGCCTGTGGCCACTAAGACTGTTTTAGCGTGGTATTCGCCGTTTTCTGTTTTAACGGTAAAGAGGTCATTTTCTTTAGTTAAAGAAGTGATGATATCTGGAATCATTTCCACTCCAGCGTTATTGAGCCAATTAAAGAATTCCATAGCGAGATCTGGACCAGGGATTTTAGTGAAACCAGGATAGTTATCCACTCTTGGAGCGATGTTGATTTTGCCGCCTGGAGTAGAGCCTTCGATAACAGCGACGTCAAGTCCTGCTTCTTTTAAAATAATACCTGCGCGTATACCACATGGGCCAGCGCCTAAAATTAAAGTATCAAAGATTTTCATCGCTATTCTCCTTCACTAGTTCTTTTTCTTTTGGTGTATTTTTAAACGATTCAAAAAGAATCGGTAAAGAGATTGCTAAAGTTAATAAGATGGACACACCTACCACTAGAATAATTAAGCCAACATTGAAGCCATTATATTTCACAATTGTTTCAAAACTGTTAGTGCTCATCATATAAGCACCGATACCAGTTAAAGCGCCACCCACCGCTAAGATGATAAGAGAAGAAATGCTTCCTAGTTTCGTATCATATGGTTTGACTTCAAAGGTATTGTTCTTTTTCTTAATGATGTTGCGAACAATATGGTTAACAACAATTAAGAGTGTGCCAACGAGGACGTACACCATTGACCATAACCATGACCAATAGCCTTTATCACCCATTTGATAATCCGCGCTTCTTAATGGTTCCATTAAAACACGGGTCATGCCGTACCAAATGATATAACCACAGCCGATATCGCCTGGTTCATGATATTTATGTAAGGCTTTATCAAAAACATGGGCTAAAACGAAGAAACCTAAAAGGTTAGAGACACATTCAATAAAGAATAATGGGACGTACATTTGCTCTGTCCCTCTTAAATCGAGACCAGTAGAACTATACTGAGCGTTTTTCCAGATGATTTCTGGTAACCACTTCCAGTGGTCAACACTATCGACTAAACCATGTACTTCACAGTTAAAGAAGTTGCCCCATCTACCGATGGCTTGAGCAATTAAAATGGTTGGTAGGACTAAATCAATCGCAAACCAAATTGACATTTGCTTCTTATAACGCCAAATGAAGAATAAAACACCAACAAGAATGCCTCCGATAGCGCCACCTAAAATGGTTAAGCCACCTTCCCAAATCATGAAGACCTTATACCAAGGTTCACTAGCGAATTCTAAGTTCCAGTTACCAATAACATAGAAGATTCTCGCGCCGAGAATACCAGCAGGGAATGCCACTAAGAATGTGGATTCAAGGATACCGTGTTTACCATATTCTAAGTACATCTTATGGTCACACAAGAAGTAGACATAGATTGCGCCAGAAAGAATACATAAGGCATAGAAAGCAATATTTGGTCTTTCATAACTAGATGGTCTCACAAATCCTTTAGTAAAACTAAAACCATTCACTAATGGATAAGTAACATAATTAGCAAAGCCTTCGGTTAAGAAGAGAATGCTAATTAAGAATAATGGGAAAGCCGCCATTAGGGCTTTAAACATCCATTTATCAAATGATTCAGTAATGCCTTTACTTTCTCCAACGCCATAGTAATGGAATAAGAAGGAGAATAAGGAAACTGAACCTAAGAAGCCAGTTAATAAACCACCGACAATTGCCGCGGTTAATTCGTAGGCTTTTGGTCTGATGCCATTCCATAAATAGATGGAAATCATCATCGTGGCAAAAGAAAGTGTAAAGACACCAATAGCGATAAGGACTCTAATAAGTACCTTATTAAAAGGAAGAGGAGGAATTCTATTTCTTAAGAATTGAATTGTGAAATATAATCCGAATCCTAATGCAAACACCGCAAGGACTGCGGAAACAATAAATAATACCATTAGCAGTAATGTCCTTTCTTTAATATGTCTTTTAAGAATTGGCCGGTATAAGATTTCTCAACCTTAGCCACTTCTTCAGGCGTGCCTGTCGCCACGATACGGCCACCATTGTCACCACCATCAGGACCTAAGTCAATGATGTGGTCTGCGACTTTAATGACATCGAGATTATGCTCGATGACTAATACTGTATCACCATTATCAACGATACGTTGCAAGATTTTTAATAATCTCTTCACATCG
>JAEEGH010032278.1_pt1 | contig 10078 bp, 6 predicted proteins | sample 9134181 | NCBI WGS metagenome assembly JAEEGH01 (sample SAMN16246544, study PRJNA631951) | gut metagenome | biome: gut microbiome; feature: rumen; material: DP-attached | host: Bos | place: Iran: Karaj | collected 2018-10 | reverse complement strand
TCCTCAACAGCAACTGGTACATAAGCGCCTCGGTTCCCCAAAGCCTTACCATCGAATTCGGCCTGCCCATTTCCATCATTCCGATTGGTAACGACGACCGTAATTACTCGGGAACTATCGAATATGGGCCAATCAGTTATGATTACGAAGTACCGACCATTTTCGGTGACCATGGTAATCCTAACATTCCAAGTGACACCATTTACGGTAACAAGACCCTGAACGGCCTCGGCGTATTCACCTACCCTTACCTGCAGATGGGCGCGAGCTTCTACCACTTCAGAGCCGTACTCCGCATGATGTACCTGCCTTCCATCAGCGAACTCCGCGAATTCAGCCTGTTCGGTATCGGATTCCAGTACAGCTTCGGTCACTTTTTCCAGTACATGCTCCCCAAGGCAGCCCAACCGTTTGACGTGAGTATTGTTTACGGTTACAACTCCAGTACCATCGGCTACCGTCCCGACGCATTCGAAGGCAAGCTGGGTCTCGATATTTCGACTCACAATTTCTCGTTCGTTTTCGGTTACAAGCCCGTCAACTTCTTCGAAGTCATGATGTCGCTTGGTTACCAGAGCGCCAAAATGCTGTCTTACGGCGAACTATACCAACAAGACCCTTACGACATTTTCAGAAAGAACGAAATCTACCCCGACATTACCGTCAAGGGCAACAACGGATTCCGCTTCGGCATTGCAATCGCCCTGCAGATCAGCTCGCTGCACCCGGTTATCGGCTACGATTACGCCGGCAAGTCCAGCTTCACGACCAACCTGCTTTATTTCAAGTCTCAATTCGGCAAGGACAAGACTCCCGACGAAATTGCCAAGGATAAGGGTTATGTCCGCGGCGGGAACGTGAAAACGGATTCCGACGAAGCCCCGGCAGAACAAGCCCCAGTCGAAGAATCTAGCGACGCAAGCGTTTCCGAAGCTCCCGCAGAAGAACCGGTCGAAGCTCCGGCCGCCCCCGCAGTAGAAGAGGCTTCTGCAGAGGAAACTCCGGCTGAAGAAGCTCCTGCCGAATCCGCAGACAGCGCAGAATAATTTAAACAATCAACAAGAAGGCATAACATGATTACATTCCTGATCGGTATCGCGATTCTTATCGGCGGATACTTCACTTACGGAAAATTCGTTGAACGTGTCTTCGGCCCCGATGACCGCAAGACTCCCGCCCTCGAAAACCCGGATGGTGTTGACCGTGTTCCCATGGCACACTGGAAAAACGTTCTGATCCAGCTTTTGAACATTGCAGGCATCGGTCCTGTGATCGGCGTGATTTTGGGCATCAAGTTCGGCGCCATCGTCTTCATTCTGTTGCCGATCGGTAACGTGCTTGGCGGCGCCGTGCACGACTACTTTAGCGGCATGATCAGCATGCGCAACAACGGCTACAACGTGCCGGCCCTTTCCCGCAAGTTCCTGGGCAAAGGCCCGGCCAAAATCGTGATGACGCTGATCTCGGTTGCCCTAATCTTGGTGGGCGCCGTCTTCACCAACACGCCTGCCGCCCTCATCAACACCCCGATTCTTGCCGGTTCCGCGGTATCGCCCACCTTGTTCTGGATTGCCGTCGCCTGCATTTTCGCCTATTACTTCGCAAGCACTTTCTTCCCCATCGACAAGATTATCGGTCGCATCTACCCGATTTTCGGTGCACTCCTGATTCTTGCCTCTCTCGCTATTTTCGTGGGAATCATCCCGAACTTGAACGTTCTCGATAACTTCTGCTTCAACGACATCATGAGCAATTTCCACAAGCATCCGGGCGGACAGCCGATTATCCCGATGCTCTTTGTGACCATTGCCTGCGGTATCATTAGCGGTTTCCACAGCACGCAAAGTCCGCTTGTCGCCCGCACCGAAGTCACCGAAAAGACCGGTCGCCAGACTTTCTACGGCATGATGATTATCGAAGGTCTGATCGGTATGATTTGGGCCGCCGGTGGCATGTTCATTTACCACCAGATGCCGGAACTCTTGACCGGCGCTTCGGGCGTCAAAGTCTTGAGCATTCTCGTTTCTACCGTGATTCCTTGGGCTCCGATTTCGATTCTCGTTGTGGTCGGCGTGATTGTTCTTGCTATCACTAGCGGCGACACGAGCCTCCGCAGCCTCCGTCTCACGATTGCAGAACTCACCGGAATGGAACAGACCTCTGTCAAGAACCGTTTGCTCCTTACCGTGCCGATGTTTGCCATCTGCGCTGCCATCATTTTCTGGAGCAACCTGAACCCCGAAGGCTTCAACATCCTGTGGAATTACTTCAGCTGGAGTAACCAGCTCATGGCCGTGTGCAGCCTTTGCGTGGCCACGGTTTACCTGCGCAGCAAAAAGAAGAACTTCTGGATTGCACTCATTCCGTGCATGTTCATGACCTTCATTACTTGCGACTATATTCTTTGGGTGAGCCCCGAAAACCTGAAGGGTGCTCCGCTGGGCTTCGGTCTCGACTACAAGACCGCCCTTGTGATCGCCCTGCACGACGCCGTCATTCTCGGATTCCTGCTTTGCACTAGGGGCAAGACGCTCACCAAGATGGAAGGTTTCGATCCTGACCGCTGGAACCCCGAACTGGACGAAGGCAAGGTCCCCAAAGCTCAATAAATGGTTCTCGAAGGCTCCGTCAAGTCCATCACCTTTCATAGTCCGCAGAACGGCTTCACCGTGCTGCGGCTTATTGATAGCAGCACCAAGAAGGTGGTGGTCGTTACGGGCACACTCCCTGAACTTTCCGTAGGCGAAAACCTGCGCTTCGAAGGCGACTGGGGACGCCACCCCAAATTCGGCGAGCAATTCCAGGCCAAGCATTTCGAAATCGTCGAAACGCAAAACAACAATCTGGAAGCCTACCTCGGCAGCGGGCTTTTCCCAGGGATCGGCCCCAAGACGGCTAAGGCCATCGTCGAAACTTTCGGCGACGAACTTCGCGATATTCTGGACTACGAGCCGGACCGTTTCCGTGCCAAGAAAATCAAGGGACTTTCGGCCGCGAAGGTAGAACAGTTCCTTGCGAGTTGGCAAGAAAACCGCCACAGCCGCGAAACCTTATTGTTCCTGTACAATCACGACATCACGGGCAGCGTCGCGAAAAAGCTGTGGATGAAATTCGGGCAGGACACCATCAGCAAAATCCGCGAAAACCCCTACATTCTCTGCGAAGAAATCTGGGGAATCGGATTCCTGAAAGCAGACGAAATCGCGATGAAGGTGGGCATCCCCAAAGACAGCCCCATGCGCCTGCAAGAGGCGATTCTTTACTCGCTGCAAGAGGCTTCACTTTCGGACGGACATTGCTACTTGCCGAGCAACGATTTAATCGGCCGCACACTCAAGAATCTCCGCATCGATGTCACCGATGATGACGCCATCCAGAATCTGCTGGAGCAGTTCAAGCGCATTTGCGAAGCGGGCCGCATCAAACGCCACGGCGAAGACTGCTTTTACCCACCGCTCGATAACGCGGAGCAGAAAATCGCCGAAATCATCAAGCGCAGACTCAACGAAAACGAGTTGCCTACTTACGGCTTCGAGCACGAACTCGTCGACTGGGAACGCGAACATAAATTCAGCTTTCACCCGGTGCAGCGCGAAGCGATTCGCCTTGCCACCGCACACAAGATTTGCATCATTACCGGCGGCCCAGGCACCGGCAAGACGACGATCCTCAAGGGAATCATCCACCTGTCGCGCAAGATGGGCGAAAACATCCTACTCGCCGCCCCTACGGGCCGTGCGGCCAAGCGCATGGGCGACTGCTGCGGCGAAAAGGCCTACACCATTCACCGCCTGCTCGATGTCGACCCCGTCACCAAAAAATTCAACAAGAACGAATTCAACAAGCTCGACTGCAACTTGCTCGTCGTCGACGAATTCAGTATGGTTGACACCTGGCTTGCCGCCTCGCTTTTGGACGCCGTTCCCGAAACCGCCCGCATCGTCTTTGTTGGCGACGCCGACCAGCTGCCGAGCGTGGGTCCGGGCAACGTTCTCAACGATCTGCTCCAATGTCCGCGCATCCCGAGTGTACGCCTGCAGCACATCTTTAGGCAAAGCGGCGGCAACGACATCGCCGACAAGGCCGCAAAAATCAATCAGGGAATCACGCCCGCCCCGCTCGAAGGCCCGAACTTCCACTTCGTTCCGTTCGAGACTCCTGAAGAAGCAAAGTTCCACTTGCAGCAACTGATTGCGACGGGTGTACGCAGCAAAATCGATATCGACCTCAAGACCGACTTGCAGATTCTCGTTCCCATGCGCAAAGGCCCGCTCGGCATCATCGAACTGAACCCCTTCTTGCAAGAACTGCTGAATCCGGGCGTTCCGCGCCACAAGATGGTCGGCATCGAATGGAGCGTCGGCGACCGCGTCATGCAAATCAAGAACAATTACGACAAGAACGTGTTCAACGGCGACGTCGGAATCGTCTACAGCATCTACAAAGAAAAACGCAAAATCGCCGTCTTCTTCGATGACAAGCTCATCACCTACCAGGACGATGAACTCGACGAGCTGCAACTCGCCTACGCCTGCACCATTCATAAGAGCCAGGGCAGCGAATATCCTGCCGTCATCGTGATTCTTGATTCCAGCCACTACGTGATGCTGCAGCGCAACTTAATCTACACCGCCATCACCCGCGCAAAAGGCCACGTGTGGATTCTTTCTGCCCCCGGCGCCTTCCACCAGGCCGTCCGCAATAACCGCAGCACCCGCCGCTACACGCGCCTTAAGGAACGACTAAATTAATTCGGAATTCGGAGTTCAGAATTCGGAATAAAAAAATCCCGCAGATTTCTCCGCGGGAAATTTTCAAATTCGCTCATACCTCGAAGCGAGTTGAAGACGAGCGACCTCATCGCTCAAAGCGACGGAGTCGCGAGCTCTTACAGCTCCACCACTTCAGTCCAGCCGAACGGGTCAGGTGCTTCACCGAACTGAATTGCAGTATACTTGGTGAAGAGTTCCGTGCAAACCGGGCCCGGATTCTTGCCGTCACCGTAGGTGAATTCCTTGCCGGCGACCGGATCCACGATCTTCTTGATCGGGGTAATCACGGCAGCGGTACCGCATTCGGCAGTTTCAGAGAACTCAGCGAGTTCTTCGAACGGAACCTGGCGGCGTTCCACAGTGTAGCCGAGGTATTCAGCCAACTGCTGCAAACTCTTGTTGGTGATAGACGGCAGAATGGATTCGGACTTCGGGGTCACGTAGGTCTTGCCCTTGATACCGAAGAAGTTTGCCGGACCACATTCGTCGATGTACTTCTTTTCCTTGGCATCCAGGTAAATCGTGCTGGAGTAACCGAGCTTCTTGGCTTCAGCGAGGGACTGGAGGCTAGCAGCGTAGTTGCCGCCGACCTTCACCGTACCCGTACCCTGCGGAGCGGCGCGGTCGTAGTTGCGGCTGATCATCATGTCCACCGGCTTGAACCCGTCCTTGAAGTACGGACCCACCGGAGTCACGAACATCATGAGCAGGTATTCGTCAGCGGGCTTCACACCGACTTCCGGGCTCATACCGATGAGGAGCGGACGGATGTAGAGCGTTGCACCGTAGCCATACGGCGGCACAAAACGGGCGTTGGCCTTCACCACGGTGTGGACCATTTCGCGGAACAATTCAACAGGCGGCACAGCCATGAGTACGCGGTTAGCCGTGTTCTGCATGCGCTTGGCGTTTTCGTCGACACGGAAGATACGGACCTTGCCGTCCTTGCCCGTGTAAGCCTTGAGGCCTTCAAAACCTTCCTGGCCGTAATGCAAGCAAGTAGCGGCCATGTGGATGCTGATGTCCTTGGAAGAAGACAGTTCAATCTTGCCCCACTGACCATTGCGGTAGTAGCAGCGTACATTGTAATCGGTGTCATAATAACCGAAGGGGAGCGTCTTCCAATCGACAGTATTCAAATCAACTTGCATATTATTAACCTTTTTTGCAGTTTGTGCATTTTTAAAGGTATCGTTCGGTACCGAAAGAAAAATACAATAATCAAAGCCGTTTTGGCTCGTCCCAATTCAAAAAAAAGAGAAAAAGAGATACCTTTTACTATATTTTACAACATGGTACAAGAGAACGTCAATCCGGCAATCGGCTCGATTCTGGATGAACAGAAACTTAAGAACATTGTCTACCCGGCAAAGCTTTTCAGAGCTCGCCTGAACGAAGAATTTCTGCGAGCAAACCGCACTCGCAAGCCCTTCCTGTATATCAAGATTTATGCCCATCAGTATGACTTTTTCGGCTGGGGCAGCCCCGACAAGACCGTCGAGAATACCTGGCGCATCAGTATTCTCACCATGTTCTCGCACCTGCGCTTTATCGACGTCCTCGGTTTCCTGTCCGACGGAAGCGGTCTCGGAATCATCCTCCTGAATTCCGACCTTTCGACTCTTGAATCCATCCGCAAGGAAATCCTGCATAAGCTCAATGACGCGGGCCTCATCCAGACTCTCCGCATCAAGCCCAAGCGCCCCATTTTCGAAGCGTATGTCTACACCGGTCTCCAGGAAAAAGACAACCTGGAGCTCGCCGACAAAATCAAGGATTTCAACAGCACGAATGGCAGCTTTTTCTCGCTTTCGCGCCTGAACCTGGATCACATCTGGGAACACCCGCACACAATCCGTTTTCGTCACATCATCAAGCGCTTCGTAGACATCACCTGCACAAGCGTTGCGATTCTCCTTTGTTCGCCCCTGCTGCTGTTCTGCGCCTTGGCGGTCAAGATCAGCGACCCGAAGGGGCCCGTCATCTTCAAGCAGACTCGCGTCGGCAAGAACGGCAAGCTGTTCACCATGTACAAGTTCCGCAGCATGTACGTGGACGCCGAAGAACGCAAGAAGGAACTCATGGCCCAGAACGAAACGGGCGGAAAAACCTTCAAGATGAAAAACGACCCACGAATCTATCCGTTCGGTCACGTGCTCCGCAAGTTCAGCCTCGACGAACTTCCGCAGTTCTTCAATATCATCAAGGGCGACATGTCCATCGTGGGTCCGCGTCCTCCGATTCCTTCCGAAGTGGCGGAATACGAACCGTGGCACCGCATGCGCCTTTCCGTGACGCCGGGCCTTACCTGCATTTGGCAGGTGAGCGGCCGCAGCAATATCAGTTTCGAAGGCCAGATGCGTCTGGACAACGACTACATCAAGCGCAACGGCAAGCTGAGCGACGATTTCTCCCTGATCCTGAAGACCTTCAAGGTCGTATTCAAGGGCGAAGGCGCTTACTAGCCCCTAGAACAAATCATCTATTTTCGTATTGGCAAGCACGCGGTTATAGATAATCCGCTTGCCTTTTGTACCGTCGGTGGCGCACACGTGATCCGTGGGCGGTTTCAAAACAGATGTCACCAAATGAGCCGCAACGGTTTCTGCATGCACCGGACGCACATACGCCGGAATCCATTCAGGGTGGGCCCCGATGGTTTTCTGCAACAGTTCCTCGCCAAAACGACGGTCCTTGTGTTTCCCAAGCAGAAGCGACGGGCGCACCAGCGTCAGCGTTTCAAAGCCCATCATATCGAGGCCTTCTTCCAGTTGCCCCTTGAGTCGGTTATAAAAATAAGGCGAATGGCTGTCGGCGCCCATGGCGCTTACGCACAGGAAGTTTTTCACCCCCGCCTTCTTGGCAATCGCGGCAAGTTTTAGAGGAAGTCTCAAGTCTATTTTTTCTTGGGCCGCTTTGCTTCCCGCCTGCTTGCGAGTGGTTCCAAGGCAACACACCACCGCATCGCAGCCGACAAACCCCGCATAGAAAAACAGTCGCATCGCATCATCATCTTGTTCAAAATCAACTTGTTTAAAGTCCAATTTTGACGCCCCTTCAAGAATTCCAAGATCATTCAAATCAGGAACATTCCTTACAGGACAAAAAACGCGCACCACCTGCGGAAGGCGAGCGAGAAGTTTGAGTACATTTTTTCCGACGAGCCCCGTCGAGCCTAGTAAAGCGACTTTCATATAGGAGCTATACTACGGATTTTGTAACGCCGCAAGGGAATCAATTTTAGCCTGTCTCTGTTCGGTATACATGAAGCCGACTTCGTTTCCACGAACAGGATAAAGTTCAATCTGATTTCCCGCATTCAAAACAACCGCAATACCCGACAGATAGTTCACCCAGCGGGCGCTTCTGTAGAAGTTTACATCCGCTTGTCTATTGCTTGCGTAAACAACCAAGGGTTCCAAAAGGACATCATGCGAAACCAGAACGCTCACACGTTTCCATTTAGGCATATTCGCAACGATATTTTCCATCACGAACTGGTTACCCCTTTCAAAGAGATCGTAGAAATGAAGATTCAATGTCTCTACATGGAAGCTTTCTCCAAAGGCATAGGCAGAAACGACCTTCCAGCTACCACCTTTTCCCCTGGCATAAGAATCGAGACTATCTGAAGAAACGGTCAAGAAATAGCTTCCATTCAACAATTCCGCTTGCGTTTCCGTTTCAAAAGCAGTTTCTCCACGCCCCTTGGCAATATTATTGCAGGTTTCACGGGTACGAACAAAATCGGTTGACGCATAATAGAACGATTCATCGCCACCAGCAAGTTTCGCGCCAACATTCAGAGCTTGTGCCACACCCGCCTCAGTAAGTGCCGATTCTTGACCAAGTCCCGATTCACGTGCAGCATGGCGTAATACAAAGGCTATTCTATAAGTTTCAGGAGCGGCTTTGTAGATATCCCCCACATCATAGAAACCGTTTGTATCAGGAATTACAGACAAAGTTTTAGCAGCGGCAAACGTGGCGGTAATCGGCGGAACATCGCCACCCTGATCGGTTGCAGAAGAGGCCCCTTCGCCAGAGTTTCCTCCATTGTCCGGCGCCGATGCCGAGGAGGCTGGAGGAACTTCTGCATTACAAGACGGAGATGTCGGATCTTGAAGGCAGACATCAGAAACGGTCGCATCCGAACTATTTGCCACAGCAGCCGACGAGGCGGGATTCGTGATTTCGGGCTTTGTCGGAGTAGACGAATCATCGCCACAACCGGCAATCACAGCCGTAATGCAAGCAGCGCAAACCATAGGAAAAGCGCGGACAACCAGTTTCTTTACGTTCATAAAAGTTTCCTCTAAATTACTATTCAATGTTAATTTAATTATTTATGTCAACACAGGTTATTTAAGAAACATTTTTTGGGCACATCCCGCACAGAACCCGTAAAAAATTCTAAACTTATATCGAAAAATTTTAACCCTAAACCCATAGGACCCTCTTATGGCAAAATCATTCAAGAAAGCAGAAGAAGTCTCCGTACTCGGTACCGATGCGGAATCGTTCCGCAAAGCATTTACCGACCACATCCACCACACGCTCGCCCGTAACAGCGCGACCGTGACCGACCACGAAAAGTTCCTCGCCGTTGCATACGCTGTACGCGACCGCCTCGTGGACCGCTGGATCAAGACCCAGGAAACCTATTATCAGAAAGACGTGAAGCGCGTCTACTATCTGTCCCTCGAATTTTTGATTGGCCGTACCCTCGGCAACTCCGTGCTAAACCTTGACGTCGAAAGCGCCGTGACCGAAGCTCTTGACGAACTCGGCATGACTCTCGAAGAACTCCGTGAACAGGAAGTCGACGCCGGCCTCGGCAATGGTGGTCTCGGCCGCCTCGCCGCCTGCTTCCTCGACTCCATGGCTACGCTCGAACTCCCGGCCACCGGTATGGGCATCCGCTACGAATACGGTATGTTCAGCCAGAAGATCGTGAACGGCGAACAGGAAGAACAGCCGGATAACTGGCTGCGCCTCACCAACCCGTGGGAAATCGCCCGTCCGTCGAACGAAGTCAAGGTTCCGATGTACGGTTACGTCGTAAGCTGGATGGACGAAAAGGGCAGACTCCGCAACCGTTGGGAAACCAAGGACTACGTGCTCGCCCTCCCCTACGACACTCCGATTCCGGGTTACAAGAACAACACCGTGAACAACCTGCGCCTCTGGAGCGCGAAGTCCACCGACGACTTCGGCCTCAGCTACTTCAACAACGGCGACTACATCGCCGCCGTGCAGGACATGGAACTTTCCGAAACCATTTCCAAGGTGCTCTACCCGAACGA
>JAEEGH010032276.1_pt1 | contig 10079 bp, 9 predicted proteins | sample 9134181 | NCBI WGS metagenome assembly JAEEGH01 (sample SAMN16246544, study PRJNA631951) | gut metagenome | biome: gut microbiome; feature: rumen; material: DP-attached | host: Bos | place: Iran: Karaj | collected 2018-10 | reverse complement strand
CTTGCCTCTGCCCTGCACCCCGTCCTGCACCCCGTCCTGCGCCCTGCCCTGCGCCCCGTCCTGCGCCCTGCCCTGCCCTCACTGTTGGCGTGATTTACAATGTGCTGATACGCAGCGATTTACAGAAAATTGTCAATAGTGAATCCGGACGACGATTTTGCTCAAAGAATTGATATTCAGATGGTTACAAAAAACGATATAAACGAAGTCATCGCCGAGGCCCTCGACGTCCTGAAACGCGGCGGCCTCATCCTCTATCCGACCGACACCGTCTGGGGTATCGGCTGCGATGCCACCAACGAAACCGCGGTCCAGCGCGTCTTCGCCCTCAAGCGTCGCGCCGAAGCCAAATCCCTCGTCCTGCTGGCCTGCGACCTCGACATGGTTGCGCGCTACATCCGGAAGATCCCCTCGATCGCGGTCGACCTCGTCTCCGTGAACGACGCCCCCATGACCATAGTCTATCCCGATGCGGTCGTTCAGCGCGTAGCAGGGGAGGGGACTGCCCCTGAGGGACGTGCCACCAGCCCCTCCCCTGTAGGATTTGGCCTCGCCCCCTCGGTCGTTGCGGCCGACGGCTCCGTGGGCATCCGCATCCCGCGGGCAGGCGCGACTGGCGTCGATTCGAAGGGCGACGACTGGGACGAAAGTCCCGTGTCGGCCGGGGCGGTCTTCTGCAACCGGCTGATCTACCGCCTCCGCCGTCCGCTTGTCAGCACCTCGGCCAACATCTCCGGCGAACCCACCCCGCAGGACTTCAACGAGATCTCCGAAGAGATCAAGTCGGCCGTGGACTACGTCGTGCCGAAACCCTTCGGCGCCGGAGCAACGGGCCGCTCCTCCCAGATCATCAAGCTCGGCCTGGGCGGCGAGGTCGAAATCCTGAGACCGTAGACAAAGCGCGAACACCCTATGGCAACGAAAGCGAAGACCGTCTTCTACTGCACTTCGTGCGGCAACGAGAGTCCCAAGTGGATGGGGCGCTGTCCGGCGTGCGGCGAGTGGAACACCATGGTGGAGGCCCCGTCTGAGACGAAAAAAGGGCCGGCGGCAGGAAGCGCTGCGCGCTCCGGGCGCCGCCCGCAGCAGCTGCGCGAGATCGACTACTCGCAGGAGGCTCGGATCTCCCTCGGCATGGGGGAGGTGGACCGCATCCTCGGCGGCGGGATGGTGCCGGGGTCGCTGGTGCTGATCGGCGGCGAGCCCGGCATCGGCAAGTCCACGCTCAGCCTGCAGATCCCGCTGATGTGCAAGGACCTGCGCACGCTCTACGTGACGGGCGAGGAGAGCGCCAGGCAAGTCGGCATGCGCGCGAAGCGCTTGGGCGGAGACGACTCCAACTGCCTGATATTCTGTGAGACGCTGATCAGCGCCGTCATCGAGGAAGCGACGGCGATGAAGCCCGACCTGATGATCGTGGACTCCGTCCAGACCATGTACACCGACACGGTGGAGTCCGCTCCCGGCTCCGTCAGCCAGATCAAGGAAGTGGCCGCCGCGCTGCTGCGCTTCGCCAAGGACAGCGGCGTGCCCGTGATCCTGATCGGCCACATCACCAAGGACGGTTACATCGCCGGTCCGAAGATCCTCGAGCACATCGTGGACGTAGTCCTGCAGTTCGAGGGGGAGAACCGCGGATCCTACCGGATCCTGCGGAGCATCAAGAACCGTTTCGGCTCGACTTCCGAGCTGGCAGTTTTCGAGATGACGGGAACGGGCCTCCGGGAGGTCGCCAACCCGTCGGAGATGCTGATCCCGATGCATGAGCAGGGACTCAGCGGCACGGCCATCGCCGCCATGCTCGACGGCACGCGCCCGCTGCTCTTCGAGGTGCAGGCACTCGTGAGCTCCGCCGTGTACGGCACGGCGCAGCGCTCCGCCACGGGCTTCGACGCGCGGCGCCTCAACATGCTCCTGGCCGTGCTGGAGAAGCGTGCCGGATTCCACCTCAGCGCCAAGGACGTGTTCCTCAACATGGCCGGCGGCCTGCGGGTCAGCGACCCGGCGGTGGACCTGGCGGTCATCTGCGCCGTGCTGTCATCCAACTTCGATTTCGCCATCCCGCCGGATGTGTGCTTCGCCGGCGAGGTCGGCCTGAGCGGCGAGATCCGCCCGGTCGGGCAGATCGACCGCCGCGTGCAGGAGGCCGCCCGGCTGGGATTCAAGCGTATCTTCGTGTCCGCCTTCGCCAAGGTGGAGCTGAAGCCCGAGGGGCTCCGCGTCGTCAAGGTCGCCGACGTGCCCGCCCTGGTCAAGGCCCTGTTCAAGTAGCCGCACGCGTATGGAACTCTTTTTCTCTGACGATATCCAGGACGCCCAGGTCCGGCTGGACCCGGAAGAATCCGCCCACTGCGTCCGGGTGCTGCGGCACCGCGAGGGCGACGAGATCTCCGTGATCGACGGCCGCGGGACACTCTACCGCTGCGTGCTCGAGCTCGCCGACGCCCGGGGTGCCTGGGCGCGCGTGCTGGAGCGCACGCACGGCTTCGGCGCGCACCCCTACCACCTGACGATGGCGGTCTGTCCTACCAAGAACCTCGACCGCTACGAGTGGTTCGTGGAGAAGGCCACGGAAATCGGCGTGGACGTGGTCGCGCCTGTCATCGGCGAGCGCTCGGAGCGCAAGGTCCTCAAGACCGGGCGCCTGCAGAGGCTCGCGCTCTCGGCGGCCAAGCAGTCGCTCAAGGCCGCCGTGCCGCAGATCGCGGAGCCGGTGAGCGTACGGGATTTCATCCTCTCCGCACCGGACGGCACCCTGAAACTCATCTGCTACTGCTTCGACGACGTGCCGCGGACGCAGGTCACGGAAGCACTCCGCCCCGGGGCGGAAAGGATCGCCATCCTGATCGGCCCCGAAGGGGATTTCTCCCCGGAAGAGGCCGCGCTGGCGCGCGCGCACGGGTGGATCCCCGTGCAGCTCGGCCCCAGCCGCCTGCGTACGGAAACCGCCGCAGTCCTTTCGGCCACGGCGGTTTATCTGGAATCTCTGTAGTACGGATTCCCGTTATTTCATGCGGTCGCGGGTGTCATTGCCTGCGCCGGTACCCTTGTACTTGCTGGCGGCCGTGTTGAAGCGGTAACGGACCGAGAGCACGACGCGCTGGGTGTCGAAGATGTTGCTCTGGGTGACGCTGTATCCGCCGAAATCGGCGAAGACATGGTTGTTGCCCAGGCCGGCCAGGTCCTGGCCTTCCAGGCGGAGGACCAGCGAGCCGTCTGCGAGCAGGGTCTTCTGTACCGCCGCGGTGAGGTTGAAGAAATGGTTGGTGACGAGGGCATTCTGCGAGTAGCCCGGACTGTGGTATTCACCGCCGAGCTCCAGCTGCCAGCCCTTTTTCAGGGAGAGGGTGTTGTTCAGCTGGGCAATCCAGAGGGGCCGGTTGTTGAATGTGAGCCGGCGGTAGCCCGAAGCCTGGCTGGGATCCTTGGCGTCGATCGTGAGCCACTGCTGCTGCACGCCAGCGGTATAGCTGAGCGTCCAGGGGCCGATGGTGGGCGTGGCGCTGACGAAGGCGGACAGCATCCGCATCGGCTTCTCCAGGTTGCGCGGCTGCACGAGGATGGCGCCCTCGTCGTTGTAGAGCTCCGACCAGGTGGTGATCATGTGGTCTACCCGGTTGTAGTTGACCACGAAAGTCAGGAATCTCCACAGGGACGTGGCGGAGAAGGACTGGAAAGTCTGCGGCTGCAGCGCAGCGTTGCCGCTCTGCAAGGTATAGCGGTTGTTGTATTGGATGGCGCTGGAGAGCATCGAGAAGTCGGGACGGATGGTCCGGGCACTGTAGCTGAGCATGGCCTGCACGGGGCCGAACAGGCCGGCGAAGGAGAGGGACGGGAAGAAATTGTCGTAACGGCGGGAGAAACTGTCCTGTCCCAGCAGGTCGTCGTAAGCGTAGTTGACATGTTCGTAGCGGAGACCTGCGCTCATCTGCCCTACCTGCCCGAGGGCGAAGGCGTAATTGACGAACGCCGCGACATTGTCTTCCCGCACGCGGGAGGAGGAGGCCGGGATGGCGGCACCGGTCAGGGAATAGTCGTCACGGCGACGCGAGAAGGTCTCCTCGGTGCCCAGCTGCAGCATGCCGCGCCAGACGGGATACGAGAGCACCAGCTTGGCGGCATAAAACCGGTTGCCGGAGCTGGAACGCGTGCTGATCGACGCGTCCTCCACGGTACTTCTCTCGTCCGTATGCATGTATTCGGATGCGTTGGACTGGTAGAGGTCGAAGTTGAAGTCGATGCCGAGCTTGCCGGCCTGGCCGTTATAATAGGCGTTTGCGCCCCAGACGACCGGATGGTCGGGCTGGCTGGTCGAGACCGTTGTAGACAAGAGGTGGTCCAGCAGGACTCCGTTCAGGAAGACATCGTCATCCAGCTTGGTGAGGCCGGACGAACCTATCCGGGACCAGTCCAGTTTGAAGCCGGTGAAATGGTTGTCGGCGATCTGCCAGTTGACTCCGCCGTTCAGGTTGAGCGTTCGCTGCTCTCCGTCACCCAGGATACTTCCCTCCTGACGGAAGGCATTCTCTCCGTTGGTCCGGTGGATGATGTCGCTCGTCTGGCGGTTGGAAACGCGGGAACCGCCGATGCCGCCGAACACGTCCATACCCCCTTTGCGGTAATTGGCATTGAAGGAAGCGCTCGGGTCGTTGCCCTCTTTCTTGCGGAGCGACTGCCCATCGGCCAGGTTCACGTTGAAGCCGAAACCCTCGCCCTGCCGGCGGATGGTACGGATGCGCACCACGGCGCGGACGGAGGCGTCGTACTGGGCGCCGGGATTGTTGATCACCTCGACGCTCTGGATCTCGTGGCTGAGCAGGCGGTCCAGTTCGGATGCGTCGGTGAGACGGCGGCCGTTGATGTAGACCTGCGGGGCACCCTTACCGATGACCTCGAGCCCGTCCTGGCCCTTGATCAGGCCCGGAACCTTGCCGAGGACATCTCGCGCCGTGCCGGCATTCTCCAGCACGGAACCGTGTACGGAGGTCTGGAGTCCCTCTCCGGTGAGCTTGGTCTTGGGCATCACGGCCTGGACGACGGCCTCGCCGAGCAGCTGCGTGTCCTCTTCGAGGCGGATGGGCGGCAGCTCCATCTGCGGGCCAGTCAGGCGGACGGGCTGCGAGGCGTCGCGATAGCCGACGAGCGAGACGGTGAGGGTGTACTCCCCCGGAGCCGCGGCCAGCGAGAAGCGGCCGTCCTCACCGGCAGTGGCACCGATGACCACGGAGCCGTCTGCGCGGGAAAGGTATGCCGTGGCGAATCCCACTGGCTCCCCGGCGGCATCCACTACGCTGCCGCGGAGAAGGGTCGCATCCTGCCGTCCGGCGAAGGCGCCGGGAACGATTGCGAGCGCGAAGAGCGCCGTAAGTGCGATATGAAGGAAATGTTTCATAACCTTTATGTGTGTATTAGCATAATAGTACACTGCAAAGGTATGACAATTTTTCAGAATTCCAAACGGAATGATGAAAAAACTGAAAAAACTAATGCCGCGGGAGCTCGAAGACTTCCATATCCTTGACTTCGCCGTCTTCGATCTTGAAACGGAGGGCGGTACGGACGACGTGCCAGCCCTGGATGCCTGCCGCACCCGGGTTGATGTAGAGCATGTTGCAGCGGTGGTCCTGCATCACCTTGAGGATGTGGGAGTGCCCGCAGATGAAAACATCGGGCTTGTAGCGGTCTATCAGGGCCTGCGCCCGCAGGTCGTAGTGGCCCGGCGATCCGCCGATATGGGTCATCAGGACCTTCAGCCCCTGGACCTCAAGATACTGATGGGCGGGGTATTCGCGGCGGATGTCCTGTCCGTCGCAGTTGCCGTGCACGCCGACCAGCGGCTTGAAGGCCGCGATCTCGTCGGTGAACGCGACCGTCCCGCCGAAGTCTCCGGCGTGCCAGATCACGTCCACGGGACGGAAGAAATCCCGGAACCCTTCGCTGAAGACCCCGTGGGTGTCGCTGATCAGACCTATATACATACGGCTATTTCCCGGCGATGTATTTCTCCCAGTTCCAGGCGGCTTTAAGCGTGTCGCCAAGGCTGCGCTCCGCCTTCCAGCCGAGTTCGCGCTCGGCCAGCGTCGGATCGGCCCAGATGGCCACCACGTCGCCGGGGCGGCGCGGCGCGAACTTCCAGTTGAGCTTCACGCCGTTGACCTGCTCGAAGGTGTTGATGAGTTCCAGCACGGAGACCGGACGGCCCGTGCCGATGTTGAAGATCTCGTAGTCCTCCTTCATCTTGTCGTCAAGCATCCGCCGGACGGCATAGACATGCGCCTTGGCGAGGTCCACGATGTCGATGAAGTCGCGCAGGCAGGTACCGTCAGGCGTAGGATAGTCTTTGCCGAAGACGGACAGGCACTCGCGCTTGCCGATGGCGGTCTGGGTGATGAACGGGACGAGGTTGTTGGGCACGCCGCGCGGCAGCTCGCCGATCAGGGCCGTGGGATGGGCCCCGATGGGGTTGAAATAGCGCAGGGCGATGCCGCGGAGGCCCTGATAGGCCCGCACGCTGTCGCGCAGGATATCCTCGCACATGGTCTTGGTGTTGCCGTAGGGCGAGGTGGCCGGCTGACGCGGGCTCTGTTCCGTGACCGGCAGCGAGTCCGTCTCGCCGTAGACCGTCGCCGATGAGGAGAAGAGCACGTTGCAGCCGCCCTGGTGCTTCGAGGCATCCAGGATATTGAGGAACGAGAGGAGGTTGTTGCGGTAGTACTTGAGGGGCTCCGCCACGGACTCGCCCACCGCCTTGAACGCGGCGAAGTGGATTACGGCGTCGATCGGGTATTTCTCGAAGAGCGAGTACACCGCGGCCTTGTCGCAGAAATCCATCGGGACCATCGGGGGTTCCTTGCCGAGAATCTGGCAGACACCCTTGTAGTTGGTCTCGTCGCAGTTGGAGAAATTGTCGGCGATGACCACGTCATAGCCGGCCTGGGTCAACTCCACGGTCACGTGGCTTCCGATGAATCCGGCGCCGCCGGACACGAGTACGGTTTTCTTCTTCATATCCTGTGTCTTTATTCTTTCCAATCCTTGTAGGGGTGCCGGATCAGGCACGAATTGTAGTAGCGGCGGTCCCCCGTGACTTCCGCACCCACCCAGACGGGACGCTCGAAGGGGTCGTCCTCCGCGTCAAGCTCGATCTCGGCGACCACGAGCCCCTCGTTGTCGCCGTGGAACTCGTCCACCTCCCAGGTGTGCCGTCCGTCGGCGGCGGGCACCAGCCAGCGGGTCTTGTCGATCCGCCCCGGCTCGCAGAGCAGCAGGAGCTGCTCCGCCTCGGCGAGCGGGATCTCCTTCTCCCACTCGAAGCGCGTCAGGCCCTTCGCAGGGCCCTTGACGGTGATGTAGCCTTTGTCTCCCCGGACACGGACGCGGACGGTCCGCCCCGGCGCGGAACTCAGGAAGGCCTGTGTGATGCGGGTGGCGCCGGAGGCTTCCCTGCGGAAGTCGCCGGCGACCAGGAACTTGCGCTCGATCTCCCGCAGCGCCATGATGCTATTTGCCAAGGACGACGCCGAACGTGAGCGTCCGGGCGTCGCTCAATGCTTCCGGGAAAAGCGGCGTCAGGCCGTAGTTAACGAAGAAGCCCAGCGACTTGTAGCTGACGCCGGCCTCAACCGTGGCGCGGAACCCGTTGAAGATGCCGCTGGCTCCCTGACGGAATTTCGGATTCTTGTACTTCGTGTAGCCGCTCACCAGGTATTCGGCGCTGGCACCCACGAAAGCGCGGAAATCGTCAGCCTGGACGGTAAAACGCAGCGGGATGCCCAGGTAGTTGGCGTGGATCTTGGACTTCTTGCCGTCGTAGCCGGCGTTCTCCATCTCGATCGGGAACGGGATGAAATAGCCCCCCGGTTCGCGGAACGTGATCGAGGAATTCTTGAACGTGAAATCCATGAAGGTCCAGCGGAGACCGAGGCTGATATCCAGCGGACTGCCGTCGGCGAAGAAATGGACGGCGGCCATCTCCAGGCCATAGACGAAATTCTTGCCCGTCTGCATGTCCTGGAACTTGTCGGACAACGCCCAGACACCCTTATAGGTAGGATTGACCAGCACGGACGCGCCGAAATACATCGGAGCGGCGACGTGCAGGTCGGCATGGAACGGCGAATCCTCTTTCGTTAAAGAAATCTCGTTGATATCCGAATCGATATCCTGGGCGAAAGCGCCCGCTGAGAAAGCGGCCATGGCCGCCAGGATAAGTATGATCTTTTTCATAATGTACAAAGATATGCAAAAATCAGAATGAGAGTTCCCGCCCGCGGTAGAAATCCAGCAACTTTGTCTGGTAAAGGCACTGGAAACGGGCCTGGATGTGCTCGGACTCCGCCCGCAGCCAGCTGTTGCGGGCATCGTTGTAGGCGGCGATGTCGGCCTTGCCGACCTTGTATTTCTCCTCGGTGAGCTCGTAGTGCTGGCGGGCGCTCGCCGCAGCCTCACGGCTGCCGGTGTAACGCGCCTGCGCCGTGACGGCATTGTAGTACGCCTGCTGGATCTCCTTGTAGAGGGCCTTCTTGACGCTTTCGAGCTGGATCTGCTGTCCCTTGTAGTTAAGTTCGGCCGTACGGACGTTGTTCCGGACAGAGAAACGCTGGAAGATGGGCACGCTCATCGACAGGCCCACGTACTGGCTGAAATTGTTGCGCAGCTGATCGCCGAACGGCTTGGATGCCATCTTCGAATTGGTGTAGTAGTTGCTCCCCAGCCCCCCGCTGAGCGAGATGCGCGGCAGGTAAGCGCCCTTGGCGCGGGCGATGTTGAGCTCGGCATAGTCGACATTGAGTTCCGCCGCTTCGACGGCGGGCTTGATCTCCACCGCCTCGTCATAGATGGCCTCGGGACGCATCAGGAGCACCTGCGACGGGTCTCCCACCTCCGGAGTCACGACGGAGAAGCCCTCCGGGGAGGAAAGTTCGAGCAGTTGCGTGAGCTCCAGCACGGCGATCCGGAGGTTCCCTTCGGCCTGGATTTCGCTCTGGCGGCTCTGCGCCAGCGTGGCCTGCTGGGCGGAAACCTCCGCCGCGCTGACCTTGCCGGCACTCAGGCGCTCGCGGATCTGGTCCAGCAACTCCGCGTCGTGCTCCGCCTGCTGGCGGGCCACGGCGAGCATTTCCTGATTGTAAAGGATCTGCACGTAAGCCTGAGCCACGGCCACGCGGATGTCGTCACGCGCCTTCTCGAGGTCCGCCGTCGCAGCGGCGAGGTTGAGCCGGCTGAGTTTGATACCGTTGACGATGTCGAACCCCTGGAAGATGGGTACGTCGGTGCCCAGGCTGAAGGAGGTCGACGTGGTGTTGGAATTGGAATACGTATTGTCCGCCGTCAGGCCGCGGCCGAAGGAGAGATTCTCCGAGGCCGAGGCGCTCAGGCCGGGCAGTTGGCGACCCTTGGCCGTATTGAGGTCCACGGCGCGCTGTTCTACGGTCAAGGCGCTCTGCTGCACCTTCAGGCTGTGCTCCAGGGCATAGTTGATGCAGTCCGACAGGCTCCAGGGGCCCTGCTGGGCCCGGGCGGGCACGCCGGCGGCGAGCGCGGCGGCCAGGAGGAGGATCAGGATGTGCTTACTGTTCATCTTCTTCGGTGTTGATGACCCGCGGTCCGCGCAGCTTGTCGCCCGCGTTCAGGCCGCTCTTGATTTCGATGTTGATGCCGTCGCTCATGCCGGTCTCGACCCGCACGCGTTCATAGCCGCCGGAGGCGTTCTTGCGCCAGACATAGGTGTCCTCTCCGACGAACTCCAGGGCGCTCTCCGGGATGGAGAGCACCTGGGAAAGGGTCTCCAGCACGATCTCGGCGTTGGCGCTGTAGCCGGAGCGGATCATGTGGCCCGTACCCGCCACCTGCACGGCCGCCTTGATCTCGAACTGGTTGGCGCCGTTGTTCTCGACCGCCTTCGGGGAGATGTACTCCAGGGCTGCCTCGGAGCCGTAGTCGGGCAGGGCGCCGATGCTGATATGCATCGGCATGCCCTCCACGAGGGCGCCCACCTCGGTCTCGTCGATGTTGCCGTCGAAGATCAGGTCGGACATATTGGCCACCGTGGCCACCGTCGTACCGTCGTTCATCGTATT
>JAEEGH010032275.1_pt1 | contig 10079 bp, 9 predicted proteins | sample 9134181 | NCBI WGS metagenome assembly JAEEGH01 (sample SAMN16246544, study PRJNA631951) | gut metagenome | biome: gut microbiome; feature: rumen; material: DP-attached | host: Bos | place: Iran: Karaj | collected 2018-10 | reverse complement strand
TCGAAGTGATTCCCAGGAGCTTTTTCTCAAACGGATCGTACCCGGCATTCTGTACGACCTTTGCCACCTCATTTTCGTCGGTGTATTTGCGAATACTTCTGCCTTCCACCAGCTTGAAGTGCGGGTAACGGACACCGGATAAAGCCTGCTCAAGTGCATAGGCTTTGATGTCGTCTGCCCATGAGACCAGAGAGTCTATCTGGGGCAGAATTGCCGCAATCTCGGTGCTGTCCAGCGTCGGGGCATCGGCAAAGTCGTACTTTGCCAGCTCCATGCTGTATTCAGCGCGGGCTCTGCAGGTAGCCTTAAGCTTGCAGAACTGACAGTGATCTCCGGCATGGAACTCACCACCTCCTTCATAAGCCAGCTCGGCAGTCGGTTTCAGTACCTCATCAGCCCATTTCAGCAGTTCGTCGGCAGACATCTCGAAGGTGTCAACGTTGTCGCGTCTTGGCTGATAGATGCTGAGTCTGATGCGCCTGATGTCATAAAGAGCACCGAAGGTATCAAGAGCACCCAGGGCGTAGCATTTAAGCTGACTGTTCCCGGTACCGTCTTCTCCGGATGCCGTTACAAGAACACCGACACCGTATTTCAAGTCGATGATGTGCAGCAGATCATCAGCCACAATCACGCAGTCTCCGGTACCGAATCCGTCCTTTACCCATCTGGAGAAGTCGAGTCTCTGCTCAACACATACCAGCGGATCAGAACAGTGCTCTTTCGCAGCCGCAACCTGCTCCATGACAAAGCCGCAGTAGCCATCAGCAGCCTCCTGCATCTCTGCGTCATAGAAGGAGAGGTGCGGAGTAGGATCACTTGCATCGCGTCCAAGAGCCTTAGTCACCAGATACTCACAGAGTTCGTGAGCGTCTGTTCCCTGCTGTGCATACGGGCTTGACTGATCTTCAAGTTCAGCGCAGAGCTTTGCACTTGGGGGACAGGCTAACCAGCGGTGACTGGCTGACGCTGACAGATAAGCGTGTTTAGCCATTACCCAGTACCTCCGCTTCAGCTACCAGCTCTGCAAATACAGCAGGATCGGTGATGTCGGATAACTGCTTTACTCCATGAGAGGTGAGCAGAGCCTTAACCTCTGCCCTGAAACCAGATCTGGCTTTGTCGGCAAGAATGCCTCGTACTTCCTCGAAGGTGTAAACCTTGACCGGAGTTTCCTCGGCAGCGGGAGCCGGAGTTTCGGGTTCAGTCTGAACTTCAGCAGTCTTTTTAGAAGATGTTTCCGTGCCTGAAAGCAGTTCAGCTATTTCAGCTGCATCCGCGCTCAGCCTGCGGAATCCATCGATAAGAACAGTAATGTCTTTCTTTTTCATGAGATTGTCCTTTAAGTTAATTTCAAACTTCAGCGGGGCTGTTTTAAGTGCCCTCACTACCTATGTTCATCAGAAGGCAAAACCGACAAAAAAAATTTCAGTTTTTTTTCAGTGCCGTTTTGGCCTTCACCTACTTATGTTCAGCAGAAGGTGAAAACGACAAAAAAAATTTCAGTTTTTTAGCACCGTTTAGGCCTTCATCTACTCATGTTCAGCAGAAGGCAAAACTGACAAAAAAAATTTCAGTTTTTTTTTCAGCACCGTTCTGGCCTTCATCTACTCATGTTCAGCAGAAGACAAAAACGACAAAACTTTTTCAAATTTTTTTTCAGAGCCCCGTTCTCCTCTTGAAAATCACCTTTTTAATTTTTTTAAGAATTTTTTGTCGGAAATCGCTCCTGCTGAACATAGAAGGTAGAGCGGCAGATTGTCCCTGCCGCCGGGACTTTTTTATTAACAAACAGAGGAGAACTCGAATGTACGCAATAAGAGAAAAACATGCGTGCGTTAACGGGGTCTTGTTTAAGACCTTTGAACGTAAGACAGCCGGACTTCGCATTGAGGCCGGAACTACTGGATTTAAGGGCGGTAAAAGCAGGAACAGAGGTGGCAGAGCCTTCATTTCTCTCGAAAGCCAGGGTGGCGATTTCTGCTTTCTTCCTATGTTCGATGAAAAGAAAAGGGTGGTTGGTTTTGAAATTGCCGCCAGCGGTGATGACGGGGTTGATGCAGTCAGAAAGGCTCTCAACTTTGCCAGTGATGCCATCCATGACCAGTGCCTTAAGGTTAATCGATAGGAGATTTGTTTATGTATGGAATTAAAGATGATTCTGTTATTTTGACTGACGGAACTCATTTGAGGACTTTTACCCGTGAAATTACGGATGCCAACATTCTTGAAGTGGAGGCCGGTACCACCGGTTATAAGGGCGGGGATTCTGGTCACGGTGGTCGCACTTACTTCCGTATTAAGGATCTGGCCAGTACAGATATGAGGGTAAAAACGGTAACTGACTGCTTCGGTCACACTGATGAACTAGAGGTCGTTTTAGGCGGTGATACCGAACTTTCAACCATCATAAAAGCTTTGAAGTTTATCACCAGAGTTTTAGAGGAAGAATCAAAGGAGGTTGAGGATTGATGCCAATTACCATTTATAGCGCCAATGTTACAGGGGTGGAGAATAACTGTCGTTATCCGAACCGGGTTGAAATTACTGATCACGAGTCTTTGGTTAAAGCTGTGTCCAGAGATTACGTCTGCGCGGAATATAAAGATAGCTACCGCAATGTAGATAATTTTAGCTCCTCCAACTGCTGTGCTGGAGATTGCGATAACGACCATTCAGATAATCCAGCTGATTGGGTTACTCCTGAACATGTGGCCAAGGCATTTCCTGGTGTTCCTTTTTGGGTTCATTACAGTCGCCATCATAACAAACCAAAGAAAAACAAGTCTGCAAGGCCTCGGTTCCATGTAGGTTTTCTGACGGAAAAGATCACTGATCCTGCTGAACTCAAAAGGCTTAAACAAATGGTGCATCAGCGTTTTCCATTTTTTGATTCTAAAGCAATGGATTCAGCGCATTTCTTTTACGGCACTGTGAACCCGCAGGTGGAATTCCATAATGGCACCATAACTTTGAACGAGTTTCTTAATAAAAGCGATGATGAGTTTGATGCGGATATGCCTCAGGGGAGTTACGGCGGTAAGTTCGTAATTGAAGAAGGAAGACGTAATGCAACCATGAGTCGTTTTGCCGGAAAGCTGGTGAAAAGGTATGGACCTTCGGAAGAAGCCTTCAAAATCTTCAGGGAAGAAGCTGCAAAATGTAACCCGCCTCTGGATGATGATGAATTAGGAAAGATTTGGTCCAGCGCTACCCGCTTTGCGAAGAAACTTCAAGGGCAGCCAGGGTATGTACCGCCTGAGCAATACCGACCTCATGATGCTCTTAAGCCTGCTGATTATTCCGATATGGGGCAGGCTAAGGTAGTGGCTATGGACTGCGCCAACGAACTGGCTTTTTCTACTGGTACCGATTTTCTTTTCTATGACGGAAAACGCTGGCTCGAATCCAAATCAAAGGCGTTAGGTTGTGTGGAGACATTCCTGGAACGGCAGCTTGCTGATGCACGGGCCGAGTTGGACAAAGCTAAACAAGCTCTCCTGAAGGCAGGTGTGTCTGAACAGAGCATTTCCGCAGGTGGCAAGGCTCTGGAAAAAAGTATCAATGATGGGCAGAAGAAGGTCTATGAGGCCTATATAGCTTCGATGGCTTATCACAACTTTGTAATGAAACGCCGGGATTTTAAATACATCAATTCTGCGCTTATGGTGGTAAAGCCCATGGTGGAGGTTGAGACCAGAACTCTTGATAGCCATGAGTTCCTGCTGAACTGTCCTGACGGAACCTATGATCTGCGAAAGGGAATGGCAGGCAGGAAAGATCACGATCCTGCCGATTACATTACGCAGATTACCGCCTACGCGCCAAGCGATCAGGGTAAAGATTTGTGGCTGAATTCTCTGGAACTATTCTTTCAGGGGGACTCAGAGTTAATTGAGTACGTCCAGGAAACCTGCGGGATCTGCGCTATTGGCAGTGTATATCAGGAGGCCGCAATATTCAGTGTTGGCGTTGGGTGTAACGGTAAATCCACCATGTGGGACTCTGTTTCCGGAGCTCTTGGTACTTTCAGCGGCATGATTTCAGCAGACACACTTACAGCAGGGTGCCGGCGAAACGTAAAGCCTGAACTCGCCGAGGTGAAGGGTAAACGACTACTGATAGCAGCAGAGCTGGAAGAAGGAACTCGGCTATCCACGTCCATCATTAAGCAGCTTACTTCCATTGATGAGATCGAGGCTGAGAAGAAGTACAAAGATCCTTTCAAGTTCAGGCCTACGCATACATTGGTGCTTTATACCAACCACCTTCCTAAGGTCGGAGCCATGGATGACGGAACCTGGAGAAGGCTTATTGTGATCCCTTTTAACGCTAATCTTAAGGGAAACGGGGAGATCAAGAATTACTCGAAGTACCTGCTGGATAACGCTGGTCCTTATATCGTGAAATGGATCATTGAAGGTGCGCAAAAGGTCATCAATAAAAACTTCAAGCTGACAATACCAACATGTGTGCGTGAAGCCATCGCTGCTTACAAGGCTGATAACGATTGGATGAGTCATTTCCTGGAGGAGTGTTGCGTAGTCGATAAAAGCCTGGAAGAAAAATCCGGAGAACTGTACAGCTCTTACCGGGCGTTTTGCGGAAGAACGGGGGAGTTTGCCAGGAGTACTGCTGAATTTTACAAGTGTCTGGAGCAGCGCGGCTTTGTCCGTCAAAGGCGTAGCAAAGGCAGATTTGTACTGGGTTTAAAACTGGCTGAACAGGATTTTTAGAGCTCAATGATGACGGTTATGTCTACTCTTGCATTAATTCCCCTTTAGGGCGAAAAAATAGCTAAAAAATCTATATAAGAGAAGTTTATGCAGCCCCAGACATGATCGTCATATTTGACGAATAAAAGGATTTAACTGATGTTTAAGAAAGTTCGTTATACAGAAAAACAGATTGAACAAAAACTCACGCTGATGGCAAAAAGCCGGGGAGGAATAGCACCGAAGTTCGTATCTCCCTCATTTGCGGGAATGCCTGACAGGTTAATCCTGATGCCGGGAGGAATGATGGCCTTTGCAGAGCTTAAAGCTCCGGGAATGAAACCGAGACCGCTACAGGTAACAAGACATGAGATGTTAAGGCGATTAGGTTTTAAGGTGTATGTGATTGACGGAATTGAACAGATAGGAGGAATGCTTGATGAACTTCAAACCCCATGATTACCAGGCTTATGCCATTGAGTACATCAAGGAGCATTCCATTGCAGCTATTCTGTTAGACATGGGACTTGGGAAAACTGTTATTTCACTGACTGCTATGGCTGATCTGCTGTTTGATTCCTTTGAGGTACATAAAATTCTGGTTATTGGACCTCTGCGAGTTGCCAGAGATAGCTGGCCGATGGAACTTTCCAAATGGGAACACCTCAAGCATCTTACATATGCGGTGGCTGTGGGCACATTGGCAGAACGCAAAGCGGCTCTTGCTAAGAATGCCGATATCACCATTATCAACCGTGAGAACGTGGACTGGCTTGTTGAAAGTGGAAACTTCGATTTTGACATGGTTGTTATTGATGAATTGTCATCCTTCAAGAACCATACTGCCAAACGTTTTAAGGCTCTGCAGAAAGTACGTCCTAAGGTTAAGCGTATTGTAGGTCTTACCGGTACACCTTCATCAAATGGTCTGATGGATCTCTGGTCTGAGTTTAGATTGCTGGATATGGGAGAACGTCTGGGAAGATTTATAAGTCATTACCGTGATGCCTTCTTTCTACCAGACAAGAGGAACGGTCAGCAGGTGTTTTCCTATAAGCCAAGATCTTATGCCGAGGAGGAAATTTACCGCCGCATCTCAGACATCACCATTTCTATGAAATGCACCGACCATCTGAAGATGCCTGAACTGATTACATCTCAGTACGAAGTTATGCTGTCCGAGGATGAGCGTGGACAGTACGAAAGTCTTAAGACTGAACTGGTGTTGACTGTATCTGACGGGGAGATTACCGCAGCTAATGCAGCAGCACTAACCAATAAGCTGAGTCAGCTTGCCAACGGTGCAATCTACGATGACGAGAAAAACATCATCGAGATCCATAGCAGAAAGCTTGATGCCCTGGAGGATATCATCGAATCGGCCAACGGTAATCCGATCTTAGTGGCTTACTGGTTTAAGCACGACCTTGAGAGGATCAGAAAGCGGTTTGATGTCCGGGAGATTAAGACCTCAAAAGACATCACTGACTGGAATGCCGGAAAGATCCCGGTGGCTTTAATTCACCCGGCATCAGCGGGGCACGGCTTAAACCTTCAGTCCGGTGGCAGCACCCTTGTGTGGTTCGGTCTTACTTGGTCGCTGGAACTGTATCAGCAGACCAATGCCAGACTGTGGCGACAGGGACAGACCTCCGGCACCGTGGTGATTCAGCACATCATTGCCAAGGGAACCATTGATGAACGTGTGCTGAAGGCATTGTCGAAAAAGGAATTAACTCAGAACGCACTGATTGATGCGGTTAAAGCAGATTTAGGAGGAAAAGCATGAACGCAAAGGAATTTTTATCGAGAGGAATAAATCTTCAACGCCATGTTGAGACCATCAGGGAGCAGATTGAACATTACAAATGCCTGCTGAATAACTGTACTGCGACATATTCAGATATGCCAAAGAGCACGGACTTAAACTACAAGCTTGAGGAATGTACTCAGAAGATTATGGATCTGCAGCATGAACTTGCAGATGCCCTGGCAGATCTTGCTGATGTGAACTGTGCTATCGCCAAAACCATTCGTGAAATCAAGAACTACGACTATCAGGATCTTCTGGTTAAGAGGTATGTTTTTGGTGAACCGTGGGAGAAAATAGCAACGGATTTAGAGTATGATCTGCGCTACGTTCATAAGCTTCATGGCAGAGCTCTACAGGAAATAAAAATATTTTCGTGAGGACACTAAAAGACATTGAAAGAGACTTAATCCCTAAGATATTATTACAATCGGAAGTAATGAAATAAAACTGTCAAGGCTCTGAGGTAATTCCCTCGGAGCTTTTTCATTTGAGGCTCTGCCACCATTTCGGTTGCAGGGCTTTTTTATTGGAAAAACAAAATGCCCAGAAAACCGAAACGACCGTGCTCCTTCCCGGGATGCCCGAAGCTTACTGAAGGAAGGTTCTGTGAGGAGCATGCCAAAGCAGAAGCAAGACGCTACGAGAAGTACCAGCGTGATCCGGAAGCCCGGAAACGCTACGGTAAAGCATGGACAGTAATCCGAAAAGCCTACGCTGCCGAGCATCCGCTTTATGTACAGCTTGTTTGTGACAAAAAATCAAAAAATTTGATCTGATTTATACTTTCATATCACTCTTGCTTTATGCCGTTATAACCGGCATTTTTGATTCCCTTTGTTACCTTGTTTCTCTTAGTATAGAAAGGCATAACCTCAGCCTTATCAGGCATTTTCCATATAAAAGCCTTTTTGGTGGCTCTGTTTCCTCCAGCGTTGTTTCTTTTGATATCAAGGGTCTTGTGTCTTCTGTAGAAATCAGCGATTATTCTGTTTCGCTTTTCCATTATTTCGCTACCCTTACCTTCGAAACATAATGCCGGCGTAACGTAGCATATACCACTGTGGCGATGCTCTTTATTATACCAGTCGTAGTAGCCCTTACACCACACACGGGCATGTTCGATGGAGTGAAAATAGCTTGGTATCTCTATGACACGGCCGTGTTTGAGAAGCTTAAAGCTTGCTTCCATATGCGCATTGTCATTGCTTGTCCTTGGTCGGTTAAAGGTGCATAGAATACCCAGACTATAGCACGCTGCCTGCATAGTCTGTCCCTTCATAGGTCCGCCGTTATCAGAGTGTAAAATAAGCTGCGAACCATTACTGGTCATATTGATGCCATGAAGATTAACATTTGCTCCTATAAGGCTGTCCTTCTGTTTATTAACAGCATTTCTGATACATTCGGCTGCAATTTTATCACTCTGGGTATCATGCACTTCAAAATGAACAATATAGCGACTGTATAAATCCATTATGGAGTACAGATAGTAATACTGCCCAATTACAGGAGAATAGAGATATGTTATATCCCAGCACCATACCTGATTAACCCCAGTTGCTGTACATGTCTGTCTGCTCAGATTACATGGCCCTTTGGTCTTAGGCCCCTTGATCTGAGGTTTTCTGTTTTTAATATCCTCTAACAGGTAGTACAGCCAGCGCACACTTCCCAAATAGATTCCGAACTCATCAAGGTATTTTGCCTGAAGCTCGTACGGTGATAAGTCAGGATACTTGTATAATGCTTCAATTGCAGCCTTCCGCTCATCTTCTGTGTAGTTTTCGTTTCCTGGGTGGGGAGCTCCATCCCTCATATCCTGTTCCTGTTTAATCCAGTTTGTATAGGTATTGTAATGTAATCCCAGCAGTTTTGTTGTTACTCTAATACTCAAGGTAATACTTTTACCGATGAGTATAATTTCACCATTGTTCGTAGTGATACTATCTATTTCCTCAGGTGTCTGCTTAGATTCATTTATCAACGATATTATCAACTGGCGTTGCTCGTATGAGGTCTTTTCTCCTCTTATTCCTTCTCGAGCAACGCCTCTGCTTTTTTTATGAAAATTTCCTTAACTGCATATTCAGCCAAGGCGGTTTTATGCCTGTCTATGTCCTTATTCAGGGCTTTGATATGAGCGTTCAACTTCTTGTTTTCACTCTGATGTTTCTTAACCGCTTCCGTCAGCTCTGCCACCTTCTTTCGTAGGCGTAACAATTCCTGATGTTCGTTTAAGCTTGATTCTTTATTGGCATTCATACAGTTATCCTTCCACCTGCTTATTTCTGAACCGGTCAAATCGTTCTTCCTACAGTATTCACCTTTTGCTAACTCATCCAGTTCATTAGTTTCAACAACTACCTGAAATTTCTGCTCAGAGGTCAACTTACTCTGGTCTTGATTGATTGTTTTGGCTATATCAACTGCTGACAGCCCTAATTCCTTAGCAATCTCTTCCCTGTACAGCTTTAACCAATTATAAATAGCACTTTTGGAAATACCATGCTGTTCAACAAAATCCTTCTGACTTAGATCTGATAAAAGGTAGTTCCTTACGTATTCTTTCTTGGCTTCCTCTGTGTATATTTTACGTATCATATTATACCCTCAATTGCTTGTAATTTACATCACAAACAACTATACCACGTAAGGCAATAACCGCTGTTCATTAAGCCTTATCAACTACTCGGAGGACATTTTCAGGGATGACATTAAGGAGAAAAAACAATGAAAGCATTTGTAGTTCTTGATAAGAATTACATCAATCCGGCTATCGTGTCTCTCAGTTCTTTTTTCAGATATAACCGCATAGAACTCATCATTTATGCCGAAAAAGGCACTGACCTTGAGAGAGTTCTCGCCGTAGTGCCGGAAAATTTAGTGGAAGTACGCTATGTGTCTTTTCTGCAGCATGAGCTTTTTGCCACTGTGGGCGGTAACCGGCTGATGATTAACCGCAGTGCCGTTCCTGCCATTGCCCAGCGTATCAAATCACTTGAGGAAGTTTCTGCAGAAACGGACTGTGTCCTGAACTTCGATTTGGACACTCTGTTTTTAGGCTCAGCGGTTCCTCTCCTCGAGGAGATTACGGCAGAGCATAAATCCGGCATCTTCGGAGTCAGCGAACGTGAAAACCGGGACAAGTGGATGAAGCAGATGAAGCTTAAGGAAATCGTGAACACTCCGCTGTATTTCAATACCGGTCTTATGTGCTACAAGGCTGACTGTAAAGGGCTGTATGAGAAGTTCATCAAAACGATTGAGGAAAAAGGCAACTTCATGTACTGCCCGGAGCAGGACTTTGTGAATCTTCACTTTAAGAAAAAGCATCAGCTTTCAGGTGAGTTCAATGCCATCTGGTTCAATCCCGGATACAAAGACATGGCCCCGCTGATGGTGCATTATCTCTCAATGGAAAAGCCATGGAACAGGTTCATCTATCTTGATTTCCGTGCTTATGCCTACTGGCAGAAATACCTCTCAGCCTGTGAACGGGTGGAAGGATATCTTGACCGGGAGTTTCTGGAGCGGGTGCGAAGTAACGTAAG
>JAEEGH010032274.1_pt1 | contig 10080 bp, 14 predicted proteins | sample 9134181 | NCBI WGS metagenome assembly JAEEGH01 (sample SAMN16246544, study PRJNA631951) | gut metagenome | biome: gut microbiome; feature: rumen; material: DP-attached | host: Bos | place: Iran: Karaj | collected 2018-10 | reverse complement strand
TTACCCGAACTACTGGGGGACTTTCCCGATGGCAGTCGCAACTTTCCTGGAAAGATATGATTTTAGCGGAAAGACCATCCTTCCACTTTGCACCAATGAAGGAAGCGGAATGGGATCCAGCGAAAATGATATAAGGAAATGTGCCAAAGGAGCAACAGTAAAGAGTGGTCTTGCGATCACGGGTTCAAAAGCCGCAGATTCCAAAGATGTCGTAAAAAAATGGTTTGCAGCTAACGGTTTGATCTGAACACAGAAAAGGAGGATTTTACAATGGAATACGTAACACTTAATAACAAACTGGAATGCCCTGTAGTCGGGATCGGAACATTTATGCTTTCGCCTGTTGATGCAGAGAACAGTGTAAGAGAAGCGCTTAAGATGGGGTATCGGCTCATTGATACTGCAAATGCATATGTAAATGAGCGGGCAGTAGGAAGAGGTATGAAGGACAGCGGAATAAAGAGGGAAGAAATCTTTCTCTCCACAAAGCTCTGGCCCAGTGGATATGAGAATCCGAATGCTGTGGATGAAACTTTGGAGCGCCTTGGGGTTGACTACGTGGACCTTCTTTATATCCATCAGCCTGCCGGCAACTGGCTCGCAGGATACAGACTGCTTGAGAAGGCTTATAAGGAAGGCAAGGCCAAGAGCATCGGTATCTCAAATTTTGAAGGAAAGTATATTGAGGAGCTTGAAACAAAGTGGGAGATCGCACCCCAGTTTATCCAGGTAGAGGCTCATCCATATTTTACGCAGAAGGAACTGAGAAAAACGCTTGATAAGTATGACATCAAGCTTATGAGCTGGTATCCCTTGGGTCACGGCGATAAGAGCCTTATAAATGAACCGGTATTTGCCGAGCTTGGAAAGAAGTACGGAAAGTCTCCGGCACAGATCATTCTTCGCTGGCATACCCAGATGGGATTTGTAGTGATCCCCGGCAGCAAGAACGTGGACCATATCAAAGATAATCTCAACATTCTCGATTTTAAGCTGACGGACGAAGAGATGGCTAAGATAGCGGAGCTTGATAAAAATGAGAGATATTATCACAGGACAGATGAGCAGCTTGTTCAGTTTGCAGGCTGGAGGCCGACCTTTGAAAAGGCGTGAGATGAAGGGATACGATTTTTCTGCATTTGAAAATGTTGAGATAACCGGAATTGATCATATATTGAACAGAAGGTGGTATGGCACGATCGCCAAAGCATATTGTACAATGCTGGGCAGGCGCTTCTTCAGTACAGAATACAAAGAGATAAAAGTTGATATTTATATATTTTAAGCGGTTTTCAGGGCCTCGTTACAGGAGTGTAATGAGGCCTTTTACTTCGCAAATTTAAATATTGTTCAATTTTGCGAAATGATGTATACTTGTTGGGAGAGGTGAATTGGAATGAAATTAATAAAACGAGATTTCTATTTGAATAGACTATTGGCGGTTAAAGATGTTCCGGATATTAAGGTTATTACCGGAGTCAGACGAAGCGGCAAATCTAAATTGATGGATGCTTTTATTGAGACATTCGCTCAGGATGAAAATGCAAATGTTGTTCGCATAAAGCTTAATCTCAAAAAATATGAAAAACTGTTATCGGCGGATAGGCTCTATGATTACATAGAGGAGCACTATGAGCCTGATAAATCAAACTATTTATTTGTGGACGAGATACAACTTTGCAACGGATTTGAACGAGTAATCAACAGTATCCATGAAGAAGAAATATATGATATTTACCTTACAGGATCAAATGCTTTTCTTTTATCAAGTGATCTGGCGACTTTATTTGGAGGCAGAGTGTGCGAGATCAGCCTGTACCCATTTTCTTTTAAAGAGTATCTTGATTATTATCCTTCCGACAAGATTGATGACTCATTTGACTCCTTCGTAAAGACTGGGGGAATGGCCGGTTCCTATCTGTATAAGACCGAAGAGGATGCGCGGAGGTATGTTAATGGCATATACAGAACAACTATTACAAAAGACATCGTAACAAAGTTCAAGATAGAGAATGAAGATTTATTGATCATGATAGGTAACTTTCTCATGGATAATGTAGGCAACCAAACATCCATAAGAAATGTTGCTGCAAAGCTCTCTTCCGGTTCTTATAAAACAAATGATAAGACGGTAGGTGCATATATAACATATTTATGCAGATCATTTCTTTTCTATCCGATTCAGCGGTATGACATAAAAGGAAAGAAATATCTTGAATCAGACAAGAAGTATTATCTTTCGGATCTGTCTTTCAGGTTTGCTGAGATAGGAACGAAGAATGCCGATTATGGCCATTTGTACGAGAATATTGTAGCGATCGAACTTCTCAGGCGTGGGTATGAGGTATATGTCGGAAAATTATATGATAAAGAAGTAGATTTTGTGGCGATCAAAGAAGGCGAAAAACTGTATATTCAAGTTGCTGATGACATTTCCAGAGAGGACACCTTTAAACGAGAGGTTTCATCTCTTCTCAGCATTAATGATGCATATCCTAAAATGCTTTTAGCACGTACTAAACATGACGAGTCTCAGCATGAAGGTATTAGGATCATTGATATTGCCAGATGGCTGATTGATTCGCAATAGTAATGGTTTTTTATTTTTGCGAAATGAGAAATAGGGGGACCGAAATAGGGGGACCGAAATAGGGGGACCGTGTACCTTTAAGGAAATGTTAGAATATGTTGATCAGTTGGAGAAGGAGGGCAAGATAAATGGATAAATGGGAAATAAAACCGCTGATTTCAGTAGGACCAATAAAGTTTGGAATGTCCAGAAAGGATTTACACGATCTTTTTGAAGAAAAATGTAAAGAGTTCAAGAAAACAAAATATAGTAAAAATACTACTGACGATTATGGAAGGTTTCATGTATATTATACTCCGGACGATTTAGTTGATGCAGTAGAGATTTTTGAGGGTATTGAACTTACTATGAATGGGAATGTAATATTTCCAATAAAAGTAAGCGAAATAGAAAAGAAAATAACTGGTATTGAAAAAGATGGAAACAGTTATACTCATATAGAAAAATCTATTGGTATTGAAACTGGTGAGGACGCGATTGATAGTATCTTGATAGGAGCAAAAGGATATTACGGTTAATCAATACCACCTGTTTTTTCATTAGGATAAGACGTGCATGGATAAAAAAATAGCTGACTTTATGAATCTTTGGGTCGGAAAACGGCTTGAAGGACTTAACTGTATATGTGAAATGTTAGATTTCTGTTTCAGCGACAATCTCGTATTACATGGGCTGGATCTGACCAGAGTCTTTATTAATGATGACCTGGTAATAACAACGCTGGATTACAGTATCTGGGACGAAAACGAAACCACACATAATGATGAATGGTTCAACGCAAATAGGTACAAGGATCAGGTGATCGGAGGAACTGTCAGGAACATATCCATTAATAAGACCAACGATCTTTTTGTTGAACTGGATAATGGTGTGAGAATTGAATGCTATATCGCCCACGCTTACCCGCATTATGACGAAGAATCCGAGCACTGGGTTTTGTTTGAGCATACAAAGGACCATTCGGGGCGCTTTTTGACCGCATATAATAAAAGACTATTGCTTCATTAAAAATCCCACGTAAAAGTACCAGGTACCTTTACGGAACAAATCCTGATTTATGTATTGACTTTACAGTTAACTGTAATGATAGAGTCATCTTGCAAGGAGGAAGTAGATATGACGATCAAAGAGTTTTCAAAGCTTTGCGACTGTAACACACAAACGCTTAGATACTATGACAGTATCGATCTGCTCAAGCCGGCAAGAGTGGACAGCTTCACGGGTTACAGATACTACGACGAGGACCAGGCTTTAGATTACATTAAGATCAAGAATCTTCAGAACGCAATGTTCTCGATCGAGGAGATAAAAGATCTCCTTAAGCTTAGCGATGACGCGATCGTTAAGGCCTTTGACAAGAAGATCGACGAACAGAAGGCAAAGCTTGAGACGATTATTCAGATTCAACAGTCATATCGAAACGAATACATGAAGATGAAAGATATGATTGAAAAGACAAAGAGTAAACTAAACGAATGTATCGGAAAATATGATGCTGCCAAAGAGTACGGAATATCGGACGATTATTACAGATCGATCGTCGAAGATATGAATGAAAGATTTGACAACGCCATGGAAGAAATGGGCGATGCGGAGTGCGGCGGCAAGGACAAGGTCGAGATAAAAGACGGCCCCGCAGCCGATCCCACAAAAGACCCGGCCAACAAGACCGTTCTGGAAATACACGGTTGGGACTTCACCGCAGAAGTTTTGGAAAAGCTTCCCGCGCTTGACGGCGATTACATCCTCTACTTTGAACTTGACGACGAAAAATGGACTTACAACGATTTTTGCTTTGTGGTCTTAAAGATCGTTCAGGACAAAAACAAGGACAACGCCTATAACTTCAATTGTATCAGAAACAAGAGCGAAGATGGCATAAACCACTTCAGCCTTCTTAAAAAATAGCATTATCCCCCACAGGCGCTTACTTGACCCTAGGGGACGGTGGTGTTGGTTCAATAAGGCAATCTTCAGGAATTATTAATACGACACTCATTGAGTAAGTGAGCAGATTACTGTATCATTTATTCAATGGGTGTTTTTTCTGTTTACCCAGTTATCTTAATAGCAGGAACTATGGGCAGTTATGGAGGAAGAAAAAAATGACAAAAGATGAAATGATGAACCTGGTAAACCGTTCACTTTTCGCAACCATCGGCTACACCGACGAAGAGGGCAGACAGAATATGAGAAGAGTGTTCTGCACCTGGCACAAGGGTCTTGGCAGGCATCTTATCTCGACAAATACGAGCTCGGCCCATGTTAAGAGTCTTCAAAAGAACGGCAACGCCTGCCTTTATTTCTCGGACGATGAGACGTTCGAGGGACTTTGCCTGTTCGGAACGCTCAAGGTGCATTTTGAAAAAGAGTACAGAGAGCTTCTTTGGAACGAGGGCGACGAGCAGTACTATCCCAACGGTGTGGAGGATGAAGATTACTGCATTCTTGAGTTTGTTGCCGATGGCGGGCGCTTCTATCGCTTCGACGGAAAAGGTGATCTGTCGGCTTCTGAGATCGCGGCCTACGACGCGGGCAAAGAATATGAGAACAGATACGATGACTTAATCGCAAAAGAGTGACGGCTTGGGATGTGAATAGCCTAAAAACGCTGAAGGGGGGCGAGAATGATTTTGACAAATGAGTTTACGATACGTGAAGTTCGGTTGGAAGATGCCGCAAGATTGGCAGAGATTTATTCCTTTTATGTGTTAAACACAGCGGTGTCATTCGAGTATTATGCTCCGACGGTTGAGGAATTAGAGGAAAGAATACGTCATACCATTGAAAAGTATCCGTACTTCGTGTGTGAAGCGGATAATAAGATTGTCGGCTATGCGTATGCCGGTGCATACAGTGCTCGTGAAGCATATGCTTGGACAGCCACAGCATCTATATATCTGGACAAAGATTACAGAAGACATGGGATAGGAACAGCTCTTTATGACGCCTTGGAAAAGAGACTTCGTGAGATGGGGATCGTGAATATTCTTGCAGGCGTGGCGTACTGTGAAAAAGAAGATGAATATCTTAGTCATGACAGTTATAAGTTTCATTTGAAGATGGGGTATTCACCGGTGGCGCGTATGAAATCTGTCGGGAAGAAATTTGACAGATGGTATGACCTTTTGTGGATGCAAAAGAAGACAAACGGAGTCAGACTAAAAGATAAAAATCCATTCAGGGGTCTTCTTCTGATACCACTCATGGCAGTGGTTACAATTGTTGTGTTTGCAATAACTTTATTAATAGACGCGTATTTGATTCCGTGGGATACAGAGAGTTTGGGACATCCGGCTCCGGCTTTTACCATACTTGCTTTTATAGGAATGCCCTTTGTTAATATCGGAGTTTGTGGTTTTGCCATTATATTGACAATAATTCGATTAATAAGAGCAAAAATGAAAAAACGATCTGTTTGGCGCATGACGAGTTGAATATAAAGGCGGAGACCGAACAATGGAAAGAGTATCGTTGAAAGAACTTGGATTCACAAACCGAAATGAGTTGATGTCTGATTAACATATCGGGGAGGGATAAGCATGTATCCGAACAGGGATAAAGCAAAAGAAATATTGAAAGAGGCGGAGGGCTGCAATCCGGGGCCGTGGGGCGACCACAGCAGGACGGCGGCACATTGCGCCGAGATGATAGCGAAGTATTCGGGAATGGATTCCGAGAAGGCGTATGTGCTCGGACTTTTGCACGATATAGGCAGAAAGTTCGGTAAAAGGCATCTCGGACATGTTTCGGACGGCTATTCTTATATGATGTCCCTTGGATATGATGAAGTTGCGCGCATTTGTCTTACCCACTCTTTTAACGAGAACGATATTGAAGGATACATCGGAAATCGCGATACAACGCCGGAAGAAACGGAACTTATCATAACAAAACTTGCGGAAATAGAACTTGATGATTACGACAAACTGATCCAGCTTTGCGATGCTATTTCCGGCGCTGAGGGCGTTATGGATATCATCGCCAGAATGACGGACGTGAAGAACCGTTACGGCAGTTACGATCCTTCCAAATGGAACACCAATCTTGGCTTGAAGGCATACTTCGAGGCGAAAATGGGCAAAGACTTATATGAAGCGGTGGATAAAGAAAACTTTAGCGTAATAGGGGTAAAATCATGAACTATCTTGAAGAATACTACAACAATTACGATGAAGAAGGGCGGCTTCTTTCTCGCCACGGACAGGTGGAATACCTGACTACCATGAAATACATAAAGGAGTGTCTTGAAGGCGTTTCGGATCCTCACATTCTTGAAGTCGGGGCAGGCACGGGGCGCTACAGCGTAACGCTTGCAAAGCAGGGGCTTAAGGTGACGGCGGTCGAACTGGTTGAGCACAACCTGGAAATACTTAAGTCGAAATTGGACGGAACAGAGTCTATAAGTGCGATCCAAGGGAATGCGCTGGATCTGTCCGCATTTGAGGACAATTCCTTTGACCTGACCATGGTGCTCGGCCCGATGTACCATCTTTACAAGAAAGAAGAAAAACTGACAGCATTGTCCGAAGCGATTCGCGTGACAAAGCCCGGCGGCTACATTTTGGTGGCTTATTGTATGAATGAGCCGACTGTCATTCAGTATGTATTTGGCTTGAACCGTTTGAGCGAAGTGATGGATTTCAACATGATAACTTCCGATTGGCACTGCATAAGTGAGCCGAAGGACCTTTTCGAGCTGGTGCGCACGGAAGATATCGCCGAGTTGGATGCGAACGTTCCCGCAAAAAGGATCAAACTTGTAGCCACGGACGGCGCCACGAACTATAAGCGCGAGATGATTGATGCCATGGACGATGAAACCTTTGATAAATGGCTGGACTTTCACTTTACAATCTGCGAGCGCGGGGATCTGATAGGAGCATCCCATCATACGCTGGATATTTTGCAAAAAGAAGAGATTTAGGCATATGAACGTAAGCAAATATGGAAATCCCGACGCCGACACGGTTCTTATTCAGCCGGTAGACAACCACGATCTTGAAGGAATCGTAAATGAGGTCGAAAGGATAAAACAGCTTTCGGGCAAGGATTTTTGCCTTGTCGCAATAAAAGTTGACAATTGGAACTCGGATCTGTCGCCGTGGGAAGCGCCGGCTGTTTTCGGAAATGAAAGCTTTGGCGGCAAAGCGGCAGCGGCGCTTGATGAGGTGCTGAAACTTACCGGCGATCCGAGCAAGACATATTACATCGGCGGCTATTCCTTGGCCGGGCTTTTCGCAATCTGGGCCGCATATCAAACGGACGTATTTAAAGGCGTTGCGGCCGCCTCCCCTTCCGTATGGTTCCCGGGGTTTTCAGACTATATGGCAGAAAGAAAACTCTGCGCAAACTCGGTGTATCTCAGCCTTGGGGACAAGGAAGAGAAGACGAGAAATCCGGTGATGGCAACGGTGGGAGACAACATTCGAAAAGCACGCGAACTGCTCAAAGCGCAAGGCGTAAACACTGTTCTGGAATGGAACCCCGGCAATCATTTCAAAGATCCGGACATCAGAATGGCGAAGGGATTTGAATGGGTGATAAAACAATGAAATTTGCAATCATATCCGATATACACGGCAATTATCCGGCGTTAAAAGCCGTGCTGGAAGACGCGAAACGACAGGGAGCGGAGCGTTTTCTTTTTGCCGGTGACTATTGTCTCAGCGGCCCGTGGCCCAATGAATGCATGGCCGAGATCCGGGCAATCGAGGACAAGTACATCATTCGCGGTAATGAGGAAAATTACCTGGAAAATCTGATCGGGAAGGATCAGTCCTTGTGGACCGACGGCCAGATGCAGATCTCTTACTGGAGTTACAGAAATGTAAGTGCCGACAACCTTGATTATCAGCTGGGTTTGCCCCACAAGATTGAGTTTGAATGCAACGGGGTAAAGGTTCACATGGCCCATTCTTCCGTGGATTTCGTAGGTACGTATCCGTTCTATACATGGAATTCGGTAACCATTGCAGAAAGAAACCGCAACGCCTCCTGCAGTCCCCAGTCCATCCTTGAGGATATGAAAAAAGAACGGGAAAACGACCCAGAATTCAAAAAATCAGTGGAAAATCTTGAAAAAGGGGTATATATTTTCGGTCATTCTCATGTACAATGGTATTATACGGATGAGGAAAAGGGCCTATACATGATAAATCCGGGCTCTTGCGGACTGCCGCTTGACGGCATCAGGGGCAATGTGCCTTACACAATGCTTGAGATCACCGATGACGGGCGGGTTTCTTTTGAAGAAAAAAGAGTTCCGTTTGACAAAGAAAGATATATAAGCGAAGTGGAGCTTACGAGTCAGTTTAAGGAAGCCAATGTCTGGACTCGCGTAATATTTTACGAACTGAGAACGGCATTGGAGCATATGCAATTCTTTCTTGCTTTTGTTGAGAAATACGCCAAGGAGATAGGCGACGACGTGCGGCCCTACTCCCTGGAAACGTGGGAAAGAGCGTTTGAATTGTGGGAAGAGGAACAAGACGGGTAAAAACGCTTTAATCTTTACATCGCGGCATAATTATGATACATTTATGTCACAAAGGAGATGACAAATATGCCGATGATAATGCCAATAAGAGATTTAAGAAAAACAAGTGAGATATCGGAGTTAGCTCATAAGAATAAAGAACCTATATTCATTACTAAAAACGGATATAGCGATTTGGTTATTATGAGCGCTGAAATGTACGAGCAGTTTGCTCAGGTAAACAGAATCGATAACGCTATAGAAGAAGCTGAAAGAGAAGTGGAGCATGGGGCAAAACCAATCTCAGCAAAAGAAGCTAAAAAGAGTTTGGATAAGAAGTATTATGGCTAAAAAGTATGAAATATTGCTATATCCGAAAGCATATCGAGATATAGAAGATATATTTGCGTATATAGCTCTGGAGAAGTTATCTCCGGAAAATGCAAAAGGGCAGACCGATAGAATTTGGGATGCCATTTTTTCTCTGGACGAATATCCGGAATCTCATCAGGATAGGTTAGTCGGAAGATATGCAGGGAAGGGGTATAAGCAACTGATAATAGACAATTATATTGTCATTTTTAAGATAGACGATTCTGAAAAGAAGGTTTATGTCGTTACTGTTCAGTATCAGGGAAGAAATATTTGATTAGTGTTTATATTGAGAAAGTATTGGAGGTACAATCATGAGACCGGATGTTAACAAACCAGTAGAAAATCCCAAGTTAAGTGCATTGTTTCAGGAATTGAAAAGTGCAGACGACGCTCGCAAGCCGAATATCAGAGAGGCGATTGCGGAAGAGATTGCTCTTAATGCATATCTTCTCGCTATAATCCATATGGATGAAGAGAATTCCGTGCATAAAGAAGACGGCACGTTTGAGTTAAAGAAAGGCGCAACCATTGAATTTGAAATGCTCAAAGCCGGTGATACATTCTTTATGCCTGTATTCACAGACTGGAATGAGCTGCTTAAGTGCGAAGAATATCAGAAACGTTACAAAGAATACAG
>JAEEGH010032269.1_pt1 | contig 10081 bp, 6 predicted proteins | sample 9134181 | NCBI WGS metagenome assembly JAEEGH01 (sample SAMN16246544, study PRJNA631951) | gut metagenome | biome: gut microbiome; feature: rumen; material: DP-attached | host: Bos | place: Iran: Karaj | collected 2018-10 | reverse complement strand
CCAGCAACTCGGTGTGCCCGACGATGTCGGAAAGCTTCGTAAAGCCCATTTCCGAGAGGTATTCGCGCACCTCCTGTGCCAGGTAGGTGAAGTAGTTCACCAGATAGTCCGCCTTGCCGAGGAAGTGTTTGCGCAGCTCGGGATCCTGCGTGGCTACCCCCGTGGGACAGGTGTTCAGGCTGCACTTGCGCATCATCACGCAGCCCAGGACGATCAGCGGCAGGGTGCCGAAGCCGAATTCGTCGGCGCCCAGCAGCGCGAGCAGGACAACGTCCCGTCCGGTCTTGATCTGGCCGTCCACCTGCAGGCGCACGTGGCTGCGAAGGCCGTTGCGCACCAGCGTCTGCTGCGCCTCCGCAAGACCGATTTCCGGGCTGATACCGGCGAAACGCATCGAAGAGGCCGGCGATGCGCCCGTGCCGCCCTCGGCACCGGACACGACGATCAGGTCTGCCTTGGCTTTCGCCACGCCGGCAGCAATCGTGCCCACGCCGCTTTCCGACACCAGCTTCACGCTGATGGCGGCGGCCGGATTGACGTTCTTGAGGTCGAAGATCAGCTGGGAGAGGTCTTCGATGGAGTAGATGTCGTGGTGCGGCGGCGGGGAAATCAGGGTAATGCCCGGGATGGAGTTGCGGGTCTTCGCGATGATGGCGTTGACCTTGAACCCCGGCAGCTGGCCGCCCTCGCCAGGCTTGGCGCCCTGGGCGACCTTGATCTGGATTTCCTCGGCGTTGACGAGGTATTCCGCCGTGACGCCGAAGCGTCCGGAAGCCACCTGCTTGGTCTTGCTCGACAGCGAGACACCATCGACATCCGTATGATAGCGCTCGTTGTCCTCGCCACCCTCGCCCGTGTTGGAGCGGGAGCCTAACCGGTTCATCGCCAGGGCGATAGCCTCGTGAGCCTCAATGCTCAGGGCACCGAAACTCATGGCACTGACCACGAAACGCTTCACGATGTCCTCCACGGGTTCCACCTTGTCGATGGAAATGGGCGTACCCCGCTTGTAGTCCAGCAGGTCGCGCAGGAAGATGGCATCGGCCTTGCCGTCGACGGAGGCGGTGAACTCCTTGAATTTCTTGTAACTGCCTAGGCGCGTGGAAATCTGCAGCGAGGATATTGTCTCGGGATTCCAGGCGTGGGGGATGCCGCCCTTGCGGTAATGGAACAGGCCCACGTTGGGCAGGAAAGCCGCGTGCTCGGCATCGGCATACGCCTGCGCATGGAACCACATGGCGTCGCGCGCGATGGTTTCCAGGCCGATACCGCCGATGGTCGAGCGGTCCGTGCCGAAGTACTCGTGCAGCAGTCCCTCGTCCAAACCGACGCTCTCGAAGATCCGGGCGCCGCGGTAGGAGCGGATGGTGGAAATGCCCATCTTGGCCATGATCTTCAGGAGGCCCTTCTTCATCGCCTCGATATAGTTGGCGCGGGCCGTGGCATAGTTCAGTTGCATCTTTCCGCCATGCGTCAGGCTCGAAATGATGGCGAAAGAGAGGTAGGGGTTGATGGCGGAAGCGCCGTAGCCGAGCAGCAGCGCGGCGTGCATCGTCTCGCGGATTTCACCGCTCTCGACGATCAGCGCCGTCTGCACGCGCTTGCCGGCGGCAATCAGGTGGTGGTGCACCGCGCTGACGGCCAGCAGCGAAGGGATGGGCGCATGGGCCTCGTCCACGTCGCGGTCCGACAGGATGATGTAGTTCACGCCGTCATCGACACATTTCTCGGCCTTCCGGCAGAGGTTGGTCAGGGCCCGGCGCAGGTTGGACGCCGCCTCGGCGGCATTCGCCGCGCATTCGAAGAGCATCGGCAGTTTGACGGTATTGAAGCCCTTGTAACGGATATTGCAGAGCAGGTCGAGCTGCGTGTTGGTCAGGATCGGATGCGGCAGGCGGACCATCTTGCAGTTGTCCTCGTCCGGCGTCAGAATGCCCGTGCCAACGCGTCCGATATACTCGAAAAGGGACATCACCATCTGCTCCCGGATGGAGTCGATGGGCGGGTTGGTCACCTGGGCGAACTGCTGGCGGAAATAGTTGAAGAAACTCTGCGGACGGTCGGTCAGGACGGCCAACGGGGTGTCGTTGCCCATCGAAGAGGTGGCCTCGATGCCGCGCTCGCACATCGGCCTGAGGGTGTTCTCGACATCCTCCGCCGTGCAGCCGAACAGGAGCTCCTTGTGCAGGAGGTCGGCCTCGTTGTGCTCGATCTTACGGCCGCTGTGGAGGTCCTCCAGCTGGATACGGCCGGTGGAGAGCCACTTGCGGTACGGATGTTCCGACGCCAGCTTCTCCTTGATCTCACCGTCGTACCAGATCTTTCCTTCCTTGGTATCGACCAGCAGCATCTTGCCGGGCTCCAGACGGCCCTTGCATTCGATTTCCGTCGGGTCGAAGGGCAGTACGCCCACTTCACTGGCCACGACCAGGATGCCGCGCTTGGTGATGGTGTAGCGGCCGGGGCGCAGACCGTTGCGGTCCTGGATGCCGCCGGCGTAGCGGCCGTCGCTGAACAGCAGCGTGGCCGGTCCGTCCCAAGGTTCCATCAGGATGGAATGATATTCATAGAAGGCGCGCAGGTCTTCCGAAATCGGGTTCGTTTCGTCGAAGCTTTCCGGCATCAGGACGGACACCGCCTGCGGGAGGCTGAGACCGCTCATGGTCAGGAATTCCAGGACATTGTCCAGGCTGGCGGAGTCGCTCATGTCCGGCTGGACGATCGGCGTGAGGTCGCCGATGTCGCCCAGACGGCCGGAGTTGAGCACGCTCTGGCGGGCCTGCATCCAGCTGCGGTTGCCGCGGATGGTGTTGATCTCACCGTTGTGGCAGAGCATCCGGAAAGGCTGCGCCAGGCTCCACTGCGGGAACGTGTTCGTGGAGAAGCGGGAATGGACAATGGCCATCGAGCTCGTGAACCACTGGCTCGTCAAGTCCGTATAGTACTCGCGGAGCTGACGGCTCGTCAGCATGCCCTTATACACGATGTTGCGGGTGGACAGGGAGCAGATGTAGCAATCCTCTCCTATCCGCTCGATATGCTTGCGGATGCGGTAGAGTTTGCGCTCGAAGTCCGTGTCCTCGATGAACTCGTTGCTGGTCACGAAGATCTGCGCCGTGTAGGGCTCCCCTTTCGCCGCGTCCTTGCCGAGGCAGGCGGAATTGACGGGGACTTCCCGGATATGGCTCAGGATGCAGCCTTCGTATTCCACCTCCGTGCGGACGGACTCCAGGATGCGCTCGCGCTTGCCGGCGTCCTTGGGCAGGAACATCAGACCGGTGCCGTACCGTCCCTTCTCCGGTACGGGAATACCCTGGAGCAGGATGAATTCGTGGGGAATCTGGACCAGGATGCCGGCTCCGTCGCCCGACTTTCCGTCGGCGCCCTCGGCGCCGCGGTGGCTCATGTTCTCGAGCACCGTCAAGGCATTGTCAACCAGCTCGTGGGTCTTGTCGCCACGGATGTTGACGACCATACCAATCCCACAGGCATCGTGTTCCGATGCCGCGTCGTATAATCCGTATTTCATTGTTTAACTAGCTGATAAAGAGCAGTTCGCGATACTTAGGCAGCGGCCACATCTTGTTGTCCACCACTTCCTCGAGCTTGTCGATGGGCTTGCGCAGGGCGTAGAGGCTCTCGGCGATTTCGTGGTATGCGAGCGCGCGCTCGTACTCACCCTTGATGACGTTGGCGGCCTTGCGGGCCTCCTTCATCGCCTCGGCCTTGACACCCACTTCCTCCACATACTTGTTGATGAGGTCGAGGATCTTCAGCTCGGTGGCGCAGCCGTCCAGGTTGCCGTAGATATCCTTGGCGAGGGCCAGTTCCTTCAGCAGCTTGGCCTTGTACTCCAGCGCGGCGGGAATGATATGGTTGATGGCCATGCGGACCATGACGCGGGATTCGATCTGGACCTTCTTGACATAGGTCTCCCACTTCACCTCGTTGCGGGCGATGAGTTCCTTCTCGGTATAGACACCGGTCTTGGTGAACATCTCCACGGCGGCAGGCTTGGTGAACTCGCAGAACATCTTGGGCACGTTGGTCTCCACGTCGAGGCCGCGGCGCATGGCTTCCTGCTTCCACTCTTCGGTGTAGCCGTTTCCGTCGAAGCAGACCACGTCGATAACGGACTTGATGATGGGCTTGAGGGCGTCCATGATGGCGACATTCGTCTTCTTGCCCTTCGCAATCTCCTTGTCCACAGCGGCTTTGAAGGAAATCAGCTGCTCGGCAACGGCGGCGTTCAGGGTGGTCATCGCACCGGCGCAGTTGGCGCAGGAACCCACCGCGCGGAACTCGAAGCGGTTGCCAGTGAAGGCGAACGGCGAGGTACGGTTGCGGTCGGTGTTGTCCACGAAAATCTCCGGGATCTCCACCAGGCCCACGCTCTTGCCCTTCTTGCCCGCGATCTCGATCGGGGTGTCGGAAGGAACTTCAAGAAGCTTATGCAGCACATCGGTCATCGTGCGGCCGAGGAAGGCGGACACGATTGCGGGCGGCGCTTCGTTGGCGCCCAGACGATGGGCGTTCGTCGCGCTGGCGATGGAGGCCTTCAGCAGGGCGTTGTGCTTCTGCACGGCCGCGAGGACATTGACAAAGAAGGTGACGAACTGCAGGTTGCCCTTGGCGTCCTTGCCGGGGGCGAGGAGCTGGGTGCCCTTGTCGGTACCGAGCGACCAGTTGTTGTGCTTACCGGAACCGTTCACGCCGTCGAACGGCTTCTCGTGGAGAAGCACCACGAAACCGTGCTTGCGGGCGATGGGGTTCATCAGGTTCATGACCAGCTGGTTCTGGTCGTTCGCGAGGTTCGTTTCGCCGTAGATCGGCGCGAGCTCGAACTGGTTCGGAGCAACCTCGTTGTGGCGGGTCTTGATGGGAATGCCCAGGCGATGGCCGGCGATTTCCAGGTCACGCATGAAAGCGGCCACACGCGGCGGGATGGCGGCGAAATAGTGGTCGTCCAGCTGCTGGTTCTTGGAGGAGTTGTGGCCGAACAGGGTGCGTCCGGTGATCATCAGGTCCGTGCGGGCGGCATAGAGGCCTTCGTCCACGAGGAAGTACTCCTGCTCCCAGCCCAGGTAGGAATAGACCTTGGTCACGCCGGGATCGAAGAGCTTGCAGATGGGCACGGCCGCGTCGCTGACGGCCTTGAGGGCCTTCTTGAGCGGGGTCTTGTAGTCCAGGGCCTCACCTGTATAAGAAATGAAGACAGTCGGAATGCAGAGGGTATCATCCAGGATGAACACCGGAGAAGTCGGATCCCATGCGGTATAGCCGCGGGCTTCGAAGGTGGCGCGGATACCGCCGCTCGGGAAGGACGAAGCGTCCGGCTCCTGCTGGGCAAGCATCTTGCCGTCAAAGGTCTCGATCACGCCGCCCTTTCCGTCATAGTCGATCAGGGAGTCGTGCTTTTCGGCCGTGCCGTCGGTCAGGGGCTGGAACCAGTGGGTGACATGGGTCACACCGTGTTCGATGGCCCACTCCTTCATGCCGCGGGCGACACCGTCGGCCGTCTTGCGGTCGAGCGGCTTTCCGCCTTCGATACAGTCAAGCAAGGCATGGAGGCTTTCCGCATCCAGGTACTTGCACATCTTCTTCCGGTCAAAGACCAGCTCTCCGAAGTAATCGGAGGTTTTGCCTGCGGGAATCGAGGCGGGGACTTCCTTTTTCACGAAGGATTCCTTGACTAAATCAGATCTGTCCATAACAATGATACCTTAAGAATTAAACTACTAACTGTCTAAACATGAAAAGAGGCTGAACCCCTCGGGCCCAGCCTCTGAACTATCAAATTCTATTTGCTTCTGTTTTGGATGCGTGGCATACGGCCGGGTTTTATACACACGCAGAAGCGCCCTGGACCTGCTGGTTCTGGGACTGCTGCTGAGAGTAATTATTAAGAGTATATAACACGGTTGCCTAACCTTTTCCGAGTGCAAGTTACGAAGAAATTTTAAAAAGCCAAAACTTTTTTAAACTTTTTCACTATAGCAGGATGTTCACGCCCAGGCCGATGAGGACGAGGCCTCCGACGATGCGGGCGGAGTACCCGAGCTTCCGGCCGATGAAACTGCCGGACAGCATGCCTACTAGGACCGACAGGGCCGTAAATACGAAGATGGAGACCGCTATGGGCCAGATTTCTTTCCAGGGAGCCGCGTCCATGGACATGGACAGACCCACGACGGCCGCGTCGATGGAGGTGGCGATTCCACCGATGACGATGCTCTTGAAGCCACCGAGGTTCAGGTGCTCCGACTTGCTCCGGACGCCGTCCAGGAACATGGCGCCGCCCACATACAGCAGGAGCAGGAAGCCGAGAGCATGGGCAAACTTCTCAAAATGGGCCACATGCTCCGAAATCAGCTCCGTGGCTCCCGTCCCCAGGCCCCAGCCGACGAGGAACAGGCCCGTCTGGATGACGGCGAAGACGGTGGCGATGGTCCATACTTTCTTCCGGACCTCCTCGCGGGTAACTGTCACGCTGGAACAGAGCGCGACGGCGAAGCAGTCGGCGCAAAGGGAAATGCCCAGCAGGATGGCGCCTATGATCACATTCATGGTTTGAACTCTTGGCGGTTTAGGATAGAACGCCCCAGGGTGAGTTCATCGGCATACTCGAGGTCATCGCCGAAACCGAGGCCACGGGCCAGGGAGGAGAATTTCACGCCCGTATGGGCCAGTTTCCTATATAAATAGAAGGCGGTGGACTCCCCTTCCACGTCGCCGCTGAGGGCGAAGATCACTTCCGCGTCTCCAGGATTCTCCAGGGCCTCCACGCGCTGGACCAGCTCATTGATGTTCAGGTTGGACGGGCCGATGCCGGCGATCGGGGAGATGATGCCGCCGAGAACATGGTACACGCCATGATACTGGCCGGTATTCTCGATGCTCATCACGTCCCGCACGCTCTCCACCACGCAGATGGCGCTGTGGTCGCGGGAGTGGTCCGCGCAGATGGAGCAGATGTCCTCGTCCGAAATCATCCGGCACACCTTGCAGTAGCGCGCCTCGTCCCGGAGCCGGTCGATGGCCTCCGTGAAATGATGCACGTTCTCCTGCGGCTGCCGGAGCAGGTGCAGGGCAAGGCGAAGAGCGCTCCGCCGTCCCACGCCGGGCAGAGTGCCGATGGCCTCGACGGCCTCGGAGAGCAGTTCGGAGGGATATTTCTCTTTATACGCCATGGTATGCGATGAGTCCTTCCATCGGGGAAGGGATGAAACGGGAGAAGGTCAATCCGTATTCGGCGCCCAGACGCTCGAGTTCGGCGCGGCAGGCGCAGCCGAAGCCGCCGACCACGCCCACGGGAAGACGGTCGTAACGGACCAGCGTCCGCTCGAAGAGATTGCGGAAGTTCCTGTCGATGAGCGCATCGACATAGGCGTCGCCCCGGTGCTCCAGGATGAAGGGCGCCAGGCTGCCCAGGTAGCGGGAAGGAGCGGGACTCCGGTAGATGTTCCGGACGACGGACGCATAGTCGGCCTCGTGGAAGGCGGCGAATTCCGTTGCCAGGGCCTCCGGGACGAGATCCTTGACCAGATCGGCCAGGAACATCTTTCCCAGGACGGCGGCGCTGCCTTCATCGCCGATGATGAAACCGCCTCCGTGGATGTTCCGGACCATCTTTTCGCCGTCATACTGGCAGGTGTTGGAGCCGGTGCCCAGGATGACCGCGATGCCGGGCTCGTGGCCGCAGGCCGCGCGGGCGGCCGCCACCAGGTCGGACGCATACTCGCAGCGGGCCTTCGGGAAGCGCTCCTTGAACACGCGGTCCAGTTCCGTCGGGAACTCAAGCAGGCCGGCCGCATAGAAATAGACCTCGTCCACGCCGGAGAAATGGTCCACCGCATCGGCAAAGACGGCGGCATTGGCCTCCGCCGAGATGGAGGACAGGTTCATGCCCGGGGTCTGCAGGCGCTGCACGGCGCCGTCGCGGTCGATGGCGCACCAGTCGGTCTTGGTGGCTCCGCTTTCGACGATGAGTTTCATACTTCCACTCCTTTCTTCTTCCAATGAAAATAGCCGTACACCGCCGAGGCGATGTAGGCGAGATACAGGACCGCCATCCAATACTGCCCGTTCGCTATGCACAAGGCGGTCGTAAGCGTATTGGCCACCACCCACAGCATCCATTGCTGGATGTAGGAGCGGGTGAGCCACCATGTAGCGATGACGCTGAGCGCCGTCGCCGTGGCATCCAATTCGGACACGCCGTCACCGAGTGCGCGGAACAGCCACATCAGCGCCAGCGAGCCCAAAACAAAGCCCACAGCGCTCCAAACGGCCGTTTTCTTGGGGAGAGCCCGCAGGTGGATGGCATCCTCCCCCACCGCTTCACCGTCCTTCCGCCACTGGATCAGGCCGATGACGGAAATCACGATGTAGTAGATGTTCAGGCCCATCATTCCCCAGCTCCGCTGCACCGCGAAACTGTACGCGCACGCCGCTCCCGTGAGGATACCCACCACCCACATCGCGTTCTTCTGGAGGATCTCCAGCACGATGTACGCAATGCCCGTCACGAAAGCGAATATCTCGATGATTTGGATCAAGTCCATAGAATGCAAATTTACTCTTTTTTTGCGTATCTTTGTACCCGATAATACAGAATATATGGATAAGAAAAGCTACGCATTCGGTATGAGCCTCGCCGGCAACCTGCTGCAGTCGGGTGTGCACGGGCTCAATTTCGACGACTTTGTGGCCGGTCTGAAGGCCATGATGCAGGGTGAGGAACTCGCCATCTCGATGGACGAGGCGGGTGTCGCCCTGGAACAGTTCTACAAGGAAATGGAAGACGAAGCCGCCGAGCGGGCCGCCGTCGCCGGCGCCGCCGCGAAGGAAGAGGGCGAGAAGTTCCTCGCCCAGGCCGCCAAGGACCCCGAGGTCCGCGCCACCGGCTCCGGCCTGATGTACAAGGTCCTGAAGGATGGCACCGGCAAGAAGCCCAAGGCTACGAGCCAGGTCAAGTGCCACTACGAGGGCACCTTCCCGAACGGCCAGATCTTCGACAGCTCCTACAAGCGCGGCGAACCCGCCGTCTTCGGCCTGAACCAGGTCATCAAGGGCTGGACCGAAGGCCTCCAGCTGATGGCCGAGGGAGCCAAGTACGAGCTCTACCTGCCGTACAACCTCGCTTACGGCGAGCACGGCGCCGGAAACGCCATCCCGCCGTACAGCGCCCTGAAGTTCGTCGTCGAACTCATTGAGGTGCTCTAGCCTCATATTGATTCTTCTAGTGACCGCTTCCCGGGCAGCAGCCCAGGAGGCGGATTCACTTAATGCGGCACGGGTGACGGCGGACCTGCGGATCGCGCCGCCCGCGGCGGCCATCGCGGGCCCCCGGCTCCGCAGTGCGGTGAGCCTTCCGGCAGCCATCCGCGAATTCAGCGGACTCCAGATCCGGGACTACGGCGGCGCGGGCGGTCTGAAGACCATCAACGTCCGCAGCCTGGGCAGTGCCCATACGGCCATTTTCCTGGACGGTGTTCCCATCGACAATGCACAGAACACCCAGGTGGACCTGGGAAGAATCACCACGGAGGGACTGGAAAGAGTGGAACTCTTCCAGGGACAGCGGTCTCAGACGCTCCAGACGGCCCGGGAATACGGCAGCGCCAGTTCCCTGCACCTGACGAGCGCCCCGCCGTCGCCGGAAGGGCGGAACGGCTTCCGCGTGCGGCTGCGAGGCGGTTCCTTCGGAACCTTCTCCCCTTCCGCCGCCTGGGAATCCCGTTGGTCGCCGGTCCTTTCCTCCCGTGTCCAAACGGGCTTCACGCACGCTCATGGACGCTATCCCTTCCACGTAAAGGACTTCCGGAACACACCCGAAGGCTACAAAGGCTATGACACCGTGATGGTGCGGCAGAACTGCGACCTGACGGAGTTCCGGGCTGACGCCCACCTGTTCTATACGCCCGAAGGAGGCCGCTACAATATCCGCGTTTCCTGGTATGACGCCGACCGGGGCATCCCCGGCCCCGTGTACAAGCAGGCGGACCGGTATCCGCTCTCCAACGACCGCCAGAGCGCCCAAAGCCTTTCCGTCCAAGCGGGCGGCGAACAGGAACTGACG
>JAEEGH010032266.1_pt1 | contig 10082 bp, 5 predicted proteins | sample 9134181 | NCBI WGS metagenome assembly JAEEGH01 (sample SAMN16246544, study PRJNA631951) | gut metagenome | biome: gut microbiome; feature: rumen; material: DP-attached | host: Bos | place: Iran: Karaj | collected 2018-10 | reverse complement strand
TGCCACAGAAGAAGCAAACAACGTAGATGAATCTTCAGCCAGCGAGACAGAAACTTCTGAGAGCGCAGAAGGCACTGAACAATCAGCTGAAGAGAACAGCTCTACAGGCACTGACACTGGAACTGACACTGAAACCACCTACGATGAAGATGACTGGAGATCTGCACCGTCATTAAAAGAAACTTTTGTAGATAATGACTTCTTTGACAGATTCGGACTTGCCTGCGAAGTTGATGAACTAGGAGACGAAGACACAGCAGAAGGTATTCTCTACCATGCAAATTCAACAACTCCAGGCAATGAATTAAAGCCTCAATTTGTTTTCTGGTATCAGAATCACACAGCAAGTGCTAGTTTTGAAGCTTCAAACGGAAAAACAATTGCAGTGCCATCTTTTATAAATTTCTCTGCAAAAATGGATCCATATCTGGAAGCAGCAAAAGCCGCTGGTATTCAAATCAGAGGCCATGTACTGACCTGGCACTCACAAACTCCAGAATGGTTCTTTACAAGTGATTATTCAGAAGTTACATATGACGAAGATGGCACCCCAGATAATCTTGCAGATAAAGAAACAATGACAGCACGACATGAATGGTACATCAAATCTGTTCTTGAACATGTTGCAGAATGGGAAGCTTCGAATGGCTATGGCACAGGAAATCATCTTATCTATTCTTGGGATGTTGTAAATGAAGCTGTAGCTGATGACGCCGCAGACTCTGACACAGGTTACCTTAGAGGTTCAACTTCAGGGTCTTCAAGTGCATCACTTGATTCTGGTAATGGCTGTACAACAGGAGGAGGTTCCCGCTGGTATCAGATTTATGGAGATGAAGAATTCATAGTAAATGCATTCCGTTTTGCAAATGCCTATGCTCCTAGTGATGTTACCCTCTGTTATAATGATTATAACGAATACTTAAATTACTCAGGTGGATGGAAAACAAAAGGTATTATCAGACTTCTTACAGCAGTTCTAAATGGAGAAAGTCAGACTGTAAACGGAAAAACTGTTGCCCCTCGTATAGATGCAATGGCAATGCAATCACACGTTGAACCAAGCTGGATGACAGTTTCTTCTTATGAAAATGCCCTAAAATCTTTCTTAAGTTTAGGACTTGATATACAAGTTACAGAATTTGATATAGCAACCACAATAGAAGATGATACAGAGAATTGGGAAGATTATTTTACAATGTTCCTTAAATACAGTAAAAAAGGCAGTGAAATCAGTAAATATGACAATCATCATATTACAGGCTTTACAATCTGGGGCTTAAATGATGAATCGTCATGGATTAGTAAAAGCGGTACACAGTTCCCTCTTCTGTTTACACTATCAGAAGGAAAATACACTCCTAAAAACTGCTTTTACTCTGTAATTAACACCGCAAACAACTACGAAAACTAGATAATACTAAAACCTGCGCAGCAAAAGCCGATAAAATAAGTATGAAAAAATATCTTTCACAGATTTTACCGGCTATCAGCTGCACAGTTGTTGCTGCAGATGGTACAAAGATTGACGAACCACAGGATGTTAAGAATATTCCTGTCACAAATCTAGTTTTCGACTCTCGAGAAGTGGGCAAAGATTCTTTGTTTTTTGCTCTTCCGGGTACTCATACAGACGGAAACCGCTTTATTGCAGATGCAATTCTTGCAGGGGCAAACGCGGTTGTTTTTCAAGGCGAACTTACTGCGCAGCAGAAAGAAGACGTTAGCAGGGCAATCATAAAAAGAACTCTGGACAACGGACTTGCAGACGATATTGAAAAGTTTGCCCCTGCCCTTATTAAAGTAGACGACGCACGCTTTGCCATGGCCCCACTTTCTTCTGCCTTTTATGATAATCCTTCAGAAAGACTTATTGTTATTGGCGTAACTGGTACAGAAGGAAAATCAAGTACAGTAAGCTTTATCTGGCAGCTTTTGCGGGCCTGCGGCCACAAGGCAGGCTTTATTTCTACAGTAGAATATTCTTTTGGCGGTGAAGCTGTACCAAATCCACAGCACCAGACAACACCAGAAGCACCAATTATTCAGCACCATCTTAATGAAATGCTGCAGAACGGCTGTAAATATGCAGTTGTAGAAAGCTCTTCTCACGGACTTTCTGCAAAACTGAACCGCTGCGGCAATATTATGTTCGATTGTTCCGTTTTCATGAACGTTACATTGGAACACCTGGAATTCCACAAAAACTTTGAAACATACCGCAATGATAAGGCCAACCTCTTCCGCGCACTGGACAAATATCAGCATGTAAAAACAATTGCGGGAGAAAAACGCATTATCAACTCTATTGGTATAGTAAATCTTGAAGATCCGTCTGCTGAATACTTTATTAAATCTACAAACCATCAGGTTTACGGCTTTACAACAGAAGGAAAAGCTGGAAAGGCAGCGGCAGAATCGGGAGCCGAGGCAATCCCTCTGCCAGAAATTCCAAAGAATCTGCGCTTTATGACAGCCCGCAACATTGCTTCTGCAACCCACGGACTTACATTTAGCGTAGATGCAGACGGCAAAAACGCCCTCTATGCCCCAGATTACGACCCGGTACAGCCACGCCCAACAACTCACTTTGACGTAAAGGCCGGTCTGCCAGGTGCATTTAACGCCTACAACTTAATGGCTTCTATTATTGCAGTAAGCAGTGTAACAGGAATGGACTTTGAAGAAGTTGCCGCCCACACAAGCGAGCTTACTCCAATTAAGGGCCGCATGACTGTAATAGACGAAGGCCAGGATTTTGAAGTAATTGTAGACTACGCCCATACACCTTCAAGTTTTGAAACAATCTTTCCACCTCTTCGCAAGCGTTGTAATGGAAGAATGTTTGCAATTTTTGGAAGCGGCGGAGAACGCGACCTTACAAAACGTCCACTCCAGGGCCAGATTGCAGCCCGTTTCTGCGATGCCATCATCCTTACAGATGAAGACCCACGCGGAGAAGACCCGGAAACTCTTTTAAAAATGATTGCCCAGGGAGCCGAAAAAGAAGGCAAAGTTCTTGGAGAAAATCTTTTTATTACTCCAGACCGTCCTAAAGCAATTCGCCAGGTATTTAAAATGGCGCAGAAAGGTGATATAGTTCTACTGTTGGGTAAATCTCATGAAAACAGCATCATCTATAAAGATTGGGTAATGCCATATGATGAAATTAGCGAAGCAAAAAAGGCCCTTCAAGAATTGTTAATGAGGTAAAGCTAAAAACGCTTTGCTATTGAACACCGCGGGCTCTGACCGGCCTGCTTACACAGGAGAAAATAATGAACATTGGAATTATATACGGCGGACGCAGTGGTGAACACGAAATCAGTTTAATTTCTGCTGCCGCTATAGCAAGAGGAATCAGCAAAGACAATAACATAGTTCTTATCGGTATCACAAAAAAAGGAAAGTGGTACCTTCAGGATAAAGCAGAATACGACCGCATCTGCAAAGATAAAAATGCTGCCCTTAAAATTACAGAAGACGGCAGTAAACTAGTAAGCATTGTTCCGGGAGCTAAAAAAGACTCTTTTGTTGCAGAAGGACAGTCGCTTGAACTGGATGTTGTTTTCCCAGCCCTTCACGGAACTTACGGAGAAGATGGAACAATCCAGGGACTTTTTGAAATGGCCGATATTCCATATGTTGGATGTACTACCCTTGCCTCTGCAGTTACAATGGATAAAGAAAAAACAAAGATGCTCTGGCAGAGCGCTGGCCTTCCTGTTGTGCCATATGTTTGCATGAAGCGCTTTGTAATGATGGATTCAGTTCTTTACGATGCCTTCCTTGACGAAACAGAAAAAGAACTGGGCTATCCTATGTTTGTAAAACCATGTTGTGCAGGAAGTTCAAACGGAGCCGCAAAGGCAAAAGACCGCCGCGAACTCTGCTACAATCTTATGGAAGCTTTCCTCTGGGACGACAAGGTTTTAATAGAAAAATCTATTAACGCACGCGAAATTGAATGCAGCGTAACAGGAAACTCTGTAACCTACCCTGCAGACAGCGAAGAAGAAGCAGTTGTTGCATATATTCCAGGCGAAATTGCTCCAACTCACACCTTCTACGACTTTGACGCTAAATATAATGACCCAGATGGTGCCAAGCTGATTATCCCAGCAGAACTTTCTGAAAACGACCTTGAAAAAATCCGTAAAACTGCCTGCGCAGCTTATAAGGTTCTGGATACAACAGGCCTTGCCCGCGTAGACTTCTTTATTGATAAAGATACCAACGCCGTTTATCTGAATGAAATTAACACAATGCCGGGCTTTACTACAATCAGTATGTTCCCAAAAATGTGCGAAGCAGCTGGCTTAGACTTTGAATCGCTCACAAATCTTCTTATAGAAGAAGCCATGAGACGCTACGACGCTAAGAAAAAGCTTTCTACTTCACGCTAGTTTATTGCACCAGATAAAGCGAATTCTCTAATTGACAGCACAATTTCTCTGTGTTAAAATTATTTACTAAAATTTTAAAAACATATAAGGTTGGTTTTTCATTATGAAAAAAAATACTGCTTATACCATTGGCTCATTGGTAATTCTTTTAATATGTGCCTTCTGTTTCGTTGTACTTCCTGCATTCACAGGTTCAGGACAGAAACAAAACGATCTTCCTGCTTTCGGTAAATACAATGGAAAAGAAATCCGCTACGAACAGGGTTCAGACTTCTACAATTTTGCTTCTCAGTATGGACAGATGTTCCAGAGCAGAGGCCAGCAGCTTGATTCTTCTAGCTACTACTACATTTTCAACTATGCTTTCAATTCTACAGTTTCAAAATATGCTTATACAGACGCTGTAAACAAGTCTGGTTATGCAGTTCCAAAGGCTGCAGTAAACAGAGAAATGCTTCCATACTTCTATGATGAAAACGGCAAGTATTCTTCTAAGCTTTACAAACAGACTCCAGAATCGACAGTAGCAGAAATTAGACGCGGTGTAGAAGACAGTCTTATTACTTCACGCTACTATGATGACAACTTTGGTTCAGATTCAGACATGGTTGGTTCAACAGCCCTTTACGGTCTTAAAGAATCAGATGCAGAATTGAACTTCATCAAAGCTTACAACAAGAACAAGCGCGGCTTTAATATGGCTGCATTTGCAATTTCTGATTATCCAGAAGAAGAAAAAATGAACTTTGCTAAAGAAAACGCTGCAAAGTTTACAAAATATGATCTTTCAGTTCTTACAGTTTCAGACAAGTCTACTGCAGAAACAGTTGCTAAGCGCCTTGCTAACAACGAAATTACTTTTGCAGATGCAATTTCTGAATACTCAACTAAGAACTTCTCTAACACAGAAGGAAAGATTGCAAGTTCATTCCAGTATCAGGTAGAAAACATTCTTGTAAATAAAGAAGACATTGCACTTCTTTATGACCTTGCACAGGATGCAGTAAGCCCAGCAATTCAGACAATTTCTGGTTACTCACTCTTTAAGTGTGACGGCGCTCCTGCAGAAGCAGATTTTGAAAGCGACGACATTAAGTCTACAATTACTTCTTACCTCTTGAACTACGAAAAGACTCGCATTGAAGACTACTTTAAGGCTAAGGCAACAGACTTTACAAACGAAGCTCTTAAGTCAGACTTTGACAGCGCTTGTGCTGCTTTTGGAATTACAAAACAGGAGATTGCTCCATTCCCTATGAACTTTGGAAGCATCAATATTTCAACATCTGTTGATACATCTGTAAAAGGTCTTTCTAATGCAGATACAAACGAAAACTTCCTTAAGACTGCATTTAGCCTTAACTTGAATGACTACTCTTCTCCAATTGTTATGAATGACAACATCATCGTTCTTCAGTATACAACTTCTGAAACTGCTGGTGATGATGAAGGTCCATACTCAGAAGACAGTCTTAAATCATATGATGAAAGCGCTGCACAGGGCTTTGTACTTTCAAGCGATAAGTTGGAAAATAACTTCTCTCAAGTTTATTTTAGCAACTTTATGAACTAATAAAACTTGGATAATATGATTAACCAGAAGCCCTGTCTCGTAGAAACGACTCAGGGCTTTTCTGTTTCTTACAAAGAACACCTTCTCTATTCAAAATATAATCCCGCTAAAAATATTGTTAAGAAAATTCAAGACACTACAATTCTTCCAGGTTCGGTAATTCTCTGTCTTTCTCCGGTTTTGCCCCATGGCATTCCAGAGCTGATTGCCCAGTTGCCCCAGGACTGCATGGTTATTCTTTGTGAAAAAGAAGACGAACTCTATGAGTTTTCCAGGGCCCGCTACGCAGATACAGCCCTGCTTACAGATAAACGCCTTTTCTACCCTGCCCCAGACCAGCTGAAGGATCTTCCCCAGTGGATTTACAGCCAGAACAAAAAGGGTACTTTCCGTCGCGTAATTTATTTTGATTGTTCCGCAGGCTCGCAATTTAATGCAGACTTTTACAAGGCACTAGTTTCTGCCTGCACAGATTCCATAATGACCTTCTGGAAGAACCGTGTTACCCTTACAAAGTTTGGCCGCAAATACAGCCGCCACTTTTTTGCAAACCTAAAGGCCATGGCCACTCAAAAATGCAGGCCAATAGAAAGCTATTTTGCATCTGTTACAAAACCAATTCTTTGCTTTGGAGCTGGCGAAAGTACAGACTACTTTTTTGAAGAGAATAATATAAACTGCAAAGATTATTTTATTTTGTGCGCAGACTCTGCCTTAAGCGCCCTTACAGAGCGTGGAATTACTCCAGACGGAGTTTTCCTGGAAGAAGCCCAATCTGTAATCTTAAAGAGCTTTATTGGAAATACTAAAAACACAGGACTGCATATTTTTGCGGGGCTTTCTTCCACACCTGGAGTGCGCCGCGCTTTTCCTGGCGAACAGATTTCTTACTTTTTTACAGAGTTTACCCAGGCAGAATTTCTAGGGCGGGCAGAAGAAGCAGGAATTCTTCCTCATAAAAACCCGGCCTTTGGTTCTGTTGGCCTTACCATGGTTTACTACGCTCTGCGCTTTAGGGCAAGCGATGATATTCCCGTTTACCTTACAGGCCTGGACTTTTCTTACAGCGCTGGCCGCACACATACAAGGGGAACTCCTCACCATAAAAACCGCCTGATTGCCCAGACTAAGCTAAAGGCAATTGCAGACTTTAATTCAGCATATAATCCTAACGCTTTTGCTTTTACAGATAAGGCAGGCAACAAGTTTTATACAACGCAGATTCTTTCTTCTTACAGCCAGCTCTTTACTCAGTTTTTTGGCGGAGTAAAGAATTTATTTGATGCGGGTAAGACTGGAATTCCGCTGGGGCTAGCTCAAAAGCTTGTGGTTGATGAGCTTGCAGTTGGGGCCGCTGCTGGGGGTGGAGAGGCTTTCAGGGGTGGCGATGGGGCCATCACCATTAATAGTGATAAAATTACGAAATACATTGAGGGCGAAAAAAAGGCCCTCGTAGAACTACGAAGGCTTTTGACCGAAAAACAGGATATGACTTCAGATAAACTGCAGAAAAAAATTACTGAACTTGCAGCCGGCAGAGAGTATTTATTTTTGCACTACCCAGACGGCGTCGCTTTCCGTTACGACCAGTCTTTCTTAAACCGCGTCCGCACGGAAATTGACTTTTTCTTACAAGTTCTCACAAATTAGTCAGCGTCGTTTTCCTTAAGAACTGCAAGGAAGGCGCTCTGTGGAAGTTCTACGTCTCCAACCATCTTCATGCGCTTTTTACCTTCCTTCTGCTTTTCCAGAAGCTTGCGCTTACGGGTAATATCACCACCATAACACTTGGCAAGAACGTCCTTGCGGACAGGGTTTACAGTTTCGCGGGCAATAATCTGGCTGCCGATGGCACCCTGAATTGCAACCTTAAACTGCTGGCGGGAAATCTCATTCTTAAGGCGTTCGCAAACCTTGCGGGCACGAAGCACTGCATTTTCCTTAAAGGTAAGAAGAGACAGGGCATCTACCATCTTTCCGTTCAAAAGAATATCTACTTTTACAAGTTCTGTCGGGCGGTAGCCGATAACTTCATAATCAAAAGAAGCATAACCGCGGCTATAGCTCTTAAGGCGGTCGTAAAAGTCAAAAAGAACTTCTGAAAGAGGCATTTCGTAAGAAAGTTCTACACGCTTTTCATCCAGATACTGCATATTGGTCTGAACGCCGCGCTTTTCTGTACAAAGGGCCATAATAGAACCAAGGAATTCTGCAGGAGTGATAATAGAAGCCTTGATGTAAGGTTCTTCTGCATCACGAATGCGGCCCTGTGGATATTCCGATGGGTTATCAATAAACATTTCTTCGCCGTTCTGCAGGTGAAGTTTATAACGAACCGATGGCGCTGTGAAAATTACAGCCTGGTCAAAGTCTCGTTCAAGGCGTTCCTGAATAATTTCCAGGTGAAGAAGGCCTAAGAAACCGCAGCGGAAACCGTTACCAAGGGCAAGAGAGTTATCCTTTTCGTAAATTAAACTTGCGTCATTAAGTTTAAGTTTTTCCATACTTACCTTAAGCTCTTCGTAGTCGTTAGAATCCATTGGGTAGATTGAAGAATAAACAACAGGCTTAACTTCCTTAAAACCAGGAAGAGGCTCGCTTATCGGGTCGTTTGCAAGGGTGATGGTATCGCCAACCTTTACGTCGCTAACTGTTTTGACTCCGGAAATGATATATCCTACGTCGCCAGCTTCCAGAACTCCTGTTTCTTCGTAGTTAATCTTAAAGATACCAATCTGTTCTACCTTGTAGTCTGCATTGCTGGCCATCATGCGGATTACGTCGCCGGTCTTGATTCGGCCTTCCATAACACGGACGTGGACAATTACGCCGCGGTAGGCGTCGTAGTGGCAGTCAAAGATAAGAGCGGCAGCCTTGCCGTTTGGGTCTCCCTGAGGAGCCGGAAACTTTGTAACAATGGCTTCCATCAGCTCATCAATACCCTCGCCTGTCTTTGCAGAAACGCACATGGCATCTGCCGAATCAAGGCCAAGCTCCTTGTCTATCTGTTTTTTGCAGGATTCAATATCTGCAGAAGCAAGGTCAATCTTGTTAATTACAGGAACCATGGTCAAATCATGTTCCAAAGCCATGTACATATTAGAAACAGTCTGGCTTTCTACTCCCTGGGTTGCGTCAATCAAAAGCAGGGCACCTTCGCAGGAAGCAATTGCGCGGGAAACTTCGTAAGAAAAGTCTACGTGACCAGGTGTGTCTACAAAGTTCAGTTCGTAGTCGTTACCGTCTTTTGCGTGGTAAGGAATTGTAACAGCCTGACTCTTAATGGTAATTCCGCGTTCGCGTTCAATATCCATGTTATCAAGAATCTGATTAACCATCTTGCGGTCATCTATAATTTTTGCCTTTTGAATAAGGCGGTCAGACAAGGTAGATTTTCCGTGGTCAATGTGGGCAACAATACAAAAGTTGCGCTTAAATTTCATCTCGGACATAAAGTTTAGACTTCCTGTATACGTGCGGCATGGATGCCGCCTCATTTATTAATGTAAACATGCGAGTTTGCAACGCAAACTCGTCGATTAAAAAATGACATGGATGTCATTTTTTAATCAAAAGTAATTAGGGCCATCTAAAGGCGTTGCCATCATCATGTTGATGTCCAGAAAGCCCTTTTTACGTCTTTTTGTATAAACAGAAACATACAGATAACCGTTTTCTGTGTCAAAATACACATCGCGAACAGTAAGCTGGTCGTTTCTAGAAAAATTCAATTCATCGCCGGTAGAAGCAGAAAGAACTTCGTCTATTGTAAAGGAATTTTTGTTCAATGTCGATGAAGGAGTCATTTTTATTCCAAAAAATGGAAGGAATGAGCCCGTAAAGAAATCGTGATTATAAATCTCTGTAACAGGTTCCTTTGGTCTTGCTTCCAGATACAAATAGCGCTCGCAAGTAGTACCATCAGCAGTCTGGCAGATACACTTCAAAAGACTTTCCGGCTCCTGACCAAGCAGGAAAAACTGGAAATCTTCCAGACAGGAAATAGTAGTGCCATCAACAGAAATAATAACGTCTCCTGGCCTAAAGCCGGAAAGGAAGGCAGAACCGCCCGGCATAACATACAAAATCTCAAGACCAACTTT
>JAEEGH010032263.1_pt1 | contig 10082 bp, 10 predicted proteins | sample 9134181 | NCBI WGS metagenome assembly JAEEGH01 (sample SAMN16246544, study PRJNA631951) | gut metagenome | biome: gut microbiome; feature: rumen; material: DP-attached | host: Bos | place: Iran: Karaj | collected 2018-10 | reverse complement strand
GTACCAGTTGTCTTTGGAACCGCCCCATCCAAAGTTGAGATGGAATTTGCCGTCGCTTTCGCGATAGCCATCGACCACTACATTGTGTCCGCTTGTTCCGTCGGGACTTTCAACGGCCAAATGGGCGGGATAGCCGGCTTGCAGGTTGGAGATCAAGATGGCGTACATCGTTGAATCGGGTTCGCGGAACAACTGACAGTTGGTGAATCCAAACCGTTTGTAGGCATTGAATGCCTGATCTACATAAAAGGTACCAGAACCGTATGTGTCCGATGCAGTGTAGACTTGCTTGCAAGCCACTCCACAAGCAAAAACCACTGCGGCTTTCAACGAGTCGGGAAGCACCTCGCCGCGTTGGAATGTGGCATCAACGGAATCGAGCATTACGTTAAGCTGTGGAAAAGAAGGGAAGTTATAAATGTCCCAATCGTCGTCGATATAGAATTGCCGACTGAAGTAATTGCCAGTGTAATAGTCGTCGCTGTCGTCAAAGCGTGTGCCTTGTGTCGTTTGTAGAAAATTGATGATTTGTCCCATAGCGGTGGCAGGACAGCCGGAATAGCTGTGTTTGTAATTCTCGAACGGATCTGTCGGACATAATTGGTTGTAGGGAGAATTCTGTGTCCATTTTGTTTTTAGCAGAGGTTGTTGTGCCCAACAGGTTAGGGAACAAAGCAGGAAGAATAATGTAAATACCTTTTTCATAGTTGTTTCCATAGATTATTTGTTAAATAATTCTTAAATTTTGCGGTGCAAAAGTACGCTTTTTCTTCAATATAAACGTTAAAAGTAGCGTGTAATAACGAAAAAGGCGAGGCACGCAACATTCGTTGCGTGCCTCGCCTTTTTACTCGCTTTGATAACTGACAGCGATAAACGTTTTTATTGCAAGGACATACGTTTATTCTGTCAAGCGAATTAGTCCTGCCGCATTTTGACCGGTAACAACACACACCTCCGTCTCCGGTTCAAAGCGGCCACTTTGATCACGGACAGGTTGTACGAGAGCACATTTACCGTCTCGGCTTACAAGTACCCTCAATGCATAATTGGAACTAACCACAGGACTAATGGCCAGTAATGGATGGATGTCAGCTTTACCGACTGACTCAACAACTCTTATGTAGTCGTCGCCATTGACATAAACCTTTTTGTCGCACATTCGACTGTTGGTGGGCAGATATTCAAAGTGAGTCGAGGCACCCGAGAGGTTTATGGCTGTCAGTAAAAAGCCAATGGCGGTACAGATGAACCCAACAGTCAAGCAGGTGGCCGACAGACTGTCACCCATCTTTACAATACGCAACAGCGCCATCGTTCCTATTCCAACGGCCAGCACCAACAAAGCGGGTAGCGGAGAGTTTCTCTTTATGGCAATCTTGCCAGACATTTCTGTTTCTATATATTGTTCGATTGTTTTCATTTTGTGTTATTTTAATTTGTTTACGATAATATCTGTTAGAGGGATGTAACGCTTCCCCTCGACGCGTGTAATCTGCGAATAAAACACTCGCTCGTCGCGATCGCCATAGCGCACCAGCGCCAACTCTGGTTTGGGCTGCCGTTTGATGGCTTCAAGAGCCACTTCATCGTTGGCTTCCAGTGCCGCCACCAGCTGTTTCTCAGACGAGAACGGATAGTAGGCATAGGTAGGCTCCAAGACGGCGTGAAGCTCTCTGCTGTATGGGCGGCGGCTATCGCCAAACGCCCAATAGCAAAGAACAGTCAAAAGGCTACAAGCCCCTACGATGACACCGCATAGGAACAGCGATGACAAACCATTAGAAGCCTCTTTACACACAACCATTGCCGCACCGCATACGGCACCAATAGCCGTAAGCCCCCAAGCCGACCAGAGAGGCAACAAAGTGCGGCGTATTTCAGGCCGGGAATAAATTGATTTTCTGATATATTCCATTTCGATTTAATTAATATGACATTATGCCGTGATGCTGTCCACGACACAAAAACAGACAAGGCCGCAGCAACGATGCCACAGCCTATAGCAGGGAAACGGAATGAATCAGAGTCTAAGGCACTGGATAATATATATGTACCCCCTCATCCACAAGGGCCTGAATTGTGCGGAAAACTGCACATCAAAGAGGGGGCCACACATTTGCGACACCGCTTCGGGGTGATCGCTCGCATAATGATTGTTGCCACCGGCAAGCCTGCGACCTTGACTGACAAGACGAACAGGCGACGGTGGGGTGATATTCGACTGCCCACTGACAGCCAAGATATGTTCCATACCGAGGTCGCTCCATTGCGGGCGTTCATCGGTTTGGCTGACACTTCCCGCTGTGCGTATTGGCAACGCATCTGTTGCCGAAGCCTTTGCCGGCAGCAGCAGCCCCGATACTGCAACTAATATAAGTATCACCCGTTTTATAGACATACCTTGGTATCGCTGTATATTAAACTAACACGCGTTTTCAGAAAATATTGTCTTTCTACCAACATTTTCTCAACATAAACGTTAAAAGTAGCGTGTAATAACGAAAAAGGCGGCTCTATGCGACACGAGGCCGCGAGCGGTACTCGCAGCCTGTGCCTTTTAAAAAGTCAATTTACAATGAATTACTTTCCGGCAACGAGGTATTTCTTCAGGGCTTTCACATAGTTTCTGAATGCCTCTGTCCCCGACAGGGTAATCTTGCAGGTGGTACGCGGCATCTTCCCTTTGAAGCCTTTCTCGACGGAGATGTACCCAGCTTCGGCCAGTTTGTCGATCTGCACGCTCAGGTTGCCCGAGGTGGCGCCCGTATGCTCCTTTAGATAGTTGAAGTCAGCCTCCTCTACTCCGGCAAGGAGCGACACGATAGCCAGTCGCAGTTCCGAGTGCAGTAGTGGATCAAGTTTCGGAAACATAGCCTATTTGTATTGAATTCTGACAATCAAGCCCGTGGCTATCAGCACCAAGCCGGCAAAGGTGAAAATGAGCATCGGTTCCCAACCCGAGCCTGCAATGTAGTAGATTGCCAAACCGCCAACACCGGTGACGAATCCTGCAATTTTGATAGCCCAGTTTTTGAGCGCCACACCAGTGATGCATTCCGCCAAGCCGAAAAGAAGGACCAATTCTGCAATCAATCCCAAAACTGCGGCAAGGAGTCTTATTGAATCTGGGTACACCAAAGAAATGATGAGTGTGAATGCGCCTATGGCACAGGCGAAAAAGCCAAAGGTTGACCAGATACCGCTAACAAAGCGGCTGACATCGTTCCGCACGTTTTCAGAAGCATTCTTGTCCCGCAAGAAACGCTCTGAAGGAATTCCGATGGCGGGCAATGCGAACCAAAGCCAGTTCCAGGCTTCGTTATCGGTAAATTTGCAGAGCGCGTAAATCAATAAAGAAAAGAATGTGAGCAACACGCCCCAAAAGATAAAGAACCTCCCACTTCTGCGGGTGATTTCCTTGCGGCTGTTGTTGAGCGTCTCGGTGATGAGCGACAGGCTTTCTTCAGCCGTCATTTTGCTGTTTTGTTCAATTGTGTTTTCCATTTCTGTTACATTTTGATAATTTTACTTTCTGATGATTTGACTTCTGCCATTTCAGATTTTAAGTGCACTATCTTGTTTTAAAATGACGGTGCAAATATAAACAAGTTTATGATATAAACAAGAATAAAATGAAAAATATTTTATATTTATTTGGTTTTTAATGAAATAAAAATTGATATACTCGGAAAAACTCTTGCAAAAACCATCGATTTCGATTAAGAAAAATACAAAATTACCCTGTTTTGATTCGGTATTCTGAGCCGGTGGCGAGCAACGACCGGACGCTATCGCCTTAGTTACATTATAATAAAGAATAAAACCACACGGAAAAATGATTTTGTCGTTTCTGAGAAAAAGTGTAACTTTGCAAATCCTTTTAAACAAAAAAATATGGCTATCAAGAAAAAGATCGACGTTGCATTGATATATGATTTCGACGGCACGCTCTCGCCGGGAAATATGCAGGAGTTTGGATTTATCCAGGCGATAGGCAAGGATGTCAGCGAATTTTGGGAGAAGACCATCGACCTGGCAACCACCAACGACGCCAGCGGGATACTATGCTATATGTACCTGATGCTGCAAGAGGCAAAGGCCAGCGGCATATCGCTGAAACGCGACTCTTTCCGTAAGTTCGGCTCGATGGTAGAGCTGTTCAAAGGTGTCGAGGATTGGTTCACGCTCATCAACCATTACGGCAAGTCGAAAGGCATAAACATCAAGCACTATATCAACTCCTCGGGATTGAAGGAGATGATAGAAGGCACCTCGATAGCCAAACGTTTCGAGAATATCTACGCCTGCTCGTTCCTCTACAATGTTGACGGAGTTGCCTACTGGCCCGCTGTAGCCGTGGATTACACGACAAAAACGCAGTTCCTTTTCAAAATCAACAAGGGCATAAAAGAGATAAGTGACAATAAAAGAATCAACGAGTATGTGGCTAAAGAGGACCGGCCGATTCCATTCGAAAGGATGATCTATCTGGGCGACGGAGAAACCGACGTTCCTTGTATGAGCGTGGTCAAGGAACAGGGCGGACACTCCATTGCCGTCTATGGCAACCGCAAGAAGAAAGCGGTAGCCGAGCGACTGATAAAAGAGAATCGTGTCAACTTCGTCTGCAAGGCCGACTACTCCGAAAACTCCGAGATCCACACCACGGTGCGGCTCATCCTCGACAAAATACGCGCCGACTACGACTTCCAGCAGCACCTGATTGCGCAAAAACAATCGCTGAAATCGTAGAGTTAACGCAGTTTTGTTCAATTTCCGAAATACGTCTGACATCCGGCTATGAATAGCCGGAACCGGTCGCATAAACGGCAATTTACATCTTCAAGCCCTTCAGCTCCTGAAAGAGGTCGATGGCGGCACGGTCGTTGAGACTGGTAATGAAGTCGATGACCATACGTATGCGGTTGTACGAATTGTTGGGGTAGGTCTCCAGCTGCTCGTAGTTCTGGCGGAAGTTGACGGAAATGATATTGTAGAGGTGCGACGCGAGGGTGTTGCTTGTGGCGTTGAAGTCGTTGCTGTCACACCCGCGCATAAAGATGGTCAGCAGCCCGTGCATAACCTCCCAACCAGCCAGTTCCTTCTTCACCTTCGACTTGTTCTGGTACAACTGTCGCAGGATGTGGCGGAAGGCCGCGTGGATGTCGGCAGCCGAGGATACCTCGATAATCTCGTGCTCCAGGCGTCCCTGCATAATATCGTCATAGTGCTGTCTGAAGCTGTCGATAACGGCACTCAACATCTCGCGCTGCAAAAAGACACCCATATTCTGTGTTATAAGGGCACTCTTCAGCTTGCTCTCACCCTTGAAACAGGCATTGATGGCGTCGAATTGAGCCATCACACGGTCGTGGTTGGCAGTCAGCATCTCGTCGAAGATGTCGTAAATCTGGGTCAACTTGATGGCCCCTATCTTCACGCCGTCCTCCATATCCGAAGCGAGATAGGCCATATCGTCGGCAGCCTCTATAAGGTAAGCCATAGGGCTGCGGCGGCCCGCCAGCTGCAGATAGTCGTTGATTAATTCGTAGCGGTCGGCTTCGCTTGCGAAGTAGCCGAATTTCTTGCGGCTTATCTCGGCATACGAGCTGCCCTGATTGCCGACAAGGGCGTTGCAGGGATATTTGATGAGCGAGGCAAGCGTCGAATAGGTGAGGTTGTAGCTCGACTTGTCGCCATAGTAGTGCAGCTTGGTAAGGATGCGGAACGCTTGCACGTTGCCGTCGAAATTCTCGAGGTCGGCACGCTCCATAGCGTTCAGCTCACGGCCGGCACTGCGCAGATAGCTGTGGAAGAAGTCCTTTATAGCCTCCTCGCCGAAGTGACCGAAAGGCGGGTTGCCGAGGTCGTGCACAAGTCCTGCCACGCGCAGCAGCGAGCAGAGCCATCCGCTTTTGCCTTCGGGCAAATCGCCAAACTCCGTCAGCATACGCTCCACGTTCTGCCCAATCAGCCCGGCAATATACGACACCTCCAGCGAGTGCGTCAGGCGCGTGCGGATATAGGTGCTACGCTCCAGCGGGAATATCTGCGTTTTGCTCTGCAGACGGCGCACAGGAGCGCTCATAATCAGCCGACCGTAGTCGGTCTCAAAGGGATTGCGACCTAATGGGTCAATCGTCGGCCCCACATCGCTCTGTCGCTTGTCCGACAGCAACAGGTCCCATTTATCCTTGTAACTGCTCATTGTTCAAACCACTTTTATTATGACAAAAACCATAACGAAAACGAAAACCATACGTTCTCAGTTTTCCACAAACGCAAAAAAACTAATATTATTGTGTATCGCGGAACAATGGAAAGGAATTATAGGTTAACAAATTAGTTAGAGAAATCAAGGGCGAGACCAGAGGTCTCGCCAAACAATAGGCCCGAGGGCAGGAATTGGAATCAAAGTAAATTTCACATAATTCACCGTGTGGGATACAGGCGTGGGTAACGCTTGCCGTGGCAAAACCAGTGCACTGTTAGCCGGTGGTGAGGTCGAAGTGGAGGTTGACAGGCGGCGTAGGACGGAGGTCGAAGTATTCGAGGCGGGTGATGGGGAGGCGGAAGTAGACGAGGGTATCGTAGGAGGAATAGAGGCGCGGGAGGACGGGATTGTGGTCGTAAATCCAGCGCATTGTGTCTTCATCGACATCAAAGAGGGCTGTGCCTGAGCAGCGGACGGAGACGAGGTCGTGCAGCACGAGGAAATCGACGGCTGGGTTCGTCTGCAGTTGTTGCCAGACGGCTTTATGTGGCGCGGTGGCGAAGAAGAGGGTGGTGCCCTCGACCTTCATCACTTGGAATACGCGCGTCTGTGGACGATTGTCGGCGACGGTGGCCAGTACACCTTCGTGATGTTCGCGTAGGAAATCGATTGCTTGCTGTATCATAGTTGGCTGAAAATCTCGTTAATGTCTTCGGTAAATGGGATAAACCTAGGCAGGTCTTGGATGTATGCTTCTGGGTTGTCGCGGTTGAAGCGAATGAGGGTGGTGTTGGGAAAACGCTGCGCCATCTGCTCGAAGGGGAAGCGGATGATGCCGGGGGTATTATATCCGATGCCGAATTCCAACAATAACAGGTTGTTTTGCGAGGCCTTCTGCACGATGTCGCTGTAGCGGCGGGCTTGCCGGTGCCAATGTTTGTCCTCGACGAAAGTGTCGTCCACGCGGAGGTTCATAGCAGCGGGGCGGCCGTCCTCGGTGAGGGGAATCATATTGGCGGGGATGCAACAGCCGTCAATTAGCGGCAGCACCTGCTCCACCCAACGGCGGTTGCTCCACGTCATTGCTGGCTCGCCGTCAGCAGGCTGGAAGCGGCCGTAGTCGCCCTGCGTGGCAAAGATGTTTTCCGTCGGGAAGCCCGCCAACTCGAACTGCGCGTCGACGTTGGTGGTGATGACAAAAGCCTTCGGGAATAGCTCGTGCAACCGCTTATAGAGTGGCATCGCCCCCGTGCGGTAGCGGCAGAACCAGATATGCTTGGCCCAGCAGGCCCAGTACTCCTCGGGCGTCTCAAATGGGTGGAAACTGGAGGAGTAGAGGTCGGTGAAGCCGTAGCGTTCAATCCATAGGGCAAACTCGCGACGGAAGTCCTCGCCGGCATAGTCTAACCCGGCAGCGGTGGAGAGGCCGCTGCCCGCGCCGATGATGATGTATTCGGCATCCCTGATGGCTTGTCGCAAGGTCTCAATGCGCCCCGAGTAGCTGGCTGTAGATATCATAGTCGATGTCTTTGAAAACGTTGAACACAACCTGGATTGCTTGATTGTTTGATTGCTTGATTTTTTGAATGGCAATCTCAGCGGCGCGACGGTTGGGGAAGCGGAACTCGCCCGTGGAGATGCAGCAGAAGGCGATGCTGCGGCACCCTTTCTCCTCAGCCAGCCGCAGACAGTTGCGATAGCAGTCTGCCAGCTGCCGCTCCTGCTCCGTGGTCGGAATGCCGGTGGTGATAATCGGCCCCACGGTGTGGATGACATACTTTGCGGGCAGATTGTAGCCCGTGGTGATGATGGCATCGCCCGTAGCAATCTCGCCGCCACGCAAAATATTGCTGCACTCCTGCCGCAGTTGCATACCCGCCGCCGAATGGATGGCGTTGTCAATGCAGCCGTGCAGTGGATGCCAGCAGCCAAGGCCGCGACTGTTGGCGGCGTTGACGATGGCGTCCACCTTCAACCTTGTAATGTCGCCTTTCCAAAGCGTACCGTCGGGTTCAACAACGCCATTGTCCTGTAGTTGCATCTGCAACTCTGCGTCCTGCGCCGCAAGGAACTCCCCGCCGAGCGGCTGTGGCTCCCAAATGTTCATCAACGTCCGAAGCAGCTGTTGCTTGTCGTGCAGTGTGTCGGGGATGTCGGCCTGCGCCCTGCATTGCTCCAGCAGATAGCGGATGCAGAAGTCTATGTTGTCGGTTCTGTTCACGGTGGCGGTGTTTTTTTTAAGACAGGCGGCATCTTTTTGCGCTACCGCCTGTCGGTTTATGATGGTGAAGAAAGTTTCCGCGAGGAATGTTACTTGGGGAAGTTATACTTTCCGTTTTTGTGCTTCCACTCGCTTTCGGGGGCGATGGCCTCCATCACGTCCCAGTGCTCGGCAATCTTGCCGTTCTCGATGCGGAAGAGGTCGTAGTACGAGGTGGGCTGTCCGGCGAAGGCACCCTCGCTGACGGCCAGGATGAAGTTGCCGCAGCCGAGGATGTGGTGGATGGTGAAGTACTCCATCTTGATGCCCTGCTCAGCCATAGCGGCGAGGGCGGCGCCGAGACCGTCGAGGCCGTCGGCAATCTGCGGATTGTGCTGTATGTAGCGGTTGCCGTCAAAATAGTTGGTGAGATTCTCGGGGTGCTGACCCATCAGCACGTCCTGCACGAAGTTGCGCACGAGGGTCTTGTTGGCTTCGGTCTTGTCCTGGTCGGTGAACTCGGTGGTGCCGTCGAAGGGCGTGCGACCGCTGGGGTTTTTCTCGCCATTGTAGGGCATCAGGTTGTCCCAGTGCTCGACGATTTTGCCGTCATCGAAGCGGAAGATGTCGAAGCCCGCCTTGGGACCGAAGAAGTTGTAGTCAGTCTGGCAGACCACATAGTTGCCGTCCTCGAAGGCACGCACGGTGTTCACTTTCGGGGCTTCAGGATAGCTGGCCAGCCCTGCGAGGGCACGGCCAAAGCCGTCCAGTCCGTCCTCTACGCCGAGGTTGTGCTGTTTGTAGTTCTGGGCGTTTACATAGCCGATGGCCACGGTGTCGCCGGTTTCGATGGCTTTCAGAAGGGCCACGGCCTTCTCCTTGTTGCTGATGTTGTTCATTGTGTTGTCCTGTTTTTTGCTTCCGCAAGCGCAACTGCTAAAAATAGCAGTTGCGACCGTAAAGGTCGCGACCGCGGCAGCGGTTAATACTAAGTTTTTTTTCATTTCAGATATTGTTTAACTGTTTGACTTTTCGGGCATGTATACGAGACGTAATTGTTACGTTTCGAAATGCAAAAGTACAGCCCTTTGCAGGACTGGCAAAGTACTAACAGGACAGGAAATGTCACTTTTCGGGAGAACCGCGACCAAAGGGAGCGAAATGTCTCAAAGACACGCGACCAAAGGGAGCGAAATGTCGTTAAAACGCGCGAAATTGCAATGGCGTAAGCCCAATTTGGCTTGAGAAGGCACGGACAAAATAGGAGGCTGTATCGAATCCGAGGCGGTCGGCAATGTCGCTGACTGGCAGGTCGGTGTAGCGCAGCAAACGCTTGGCCTCATCGATGCGGCGGCTCTGGATGTACTGCTTGGTGCTCTGGCCAAGGTTTTGCCTTACAAGTCGGTTCAGATAGTTCGATGTGACGCACAGGCTGTCGGCATAGAACTCCACGCCACTCTCGGTGAGGTAATGCTCATTTACCAACTGGCGGAAACGGCTAATGCGGTCAGTCTCGGTAGGGATACCGTTTTCCACAGGGGTGGCTTTCTGCAGCAATATCAGCACCTCGTAAAGCATCGCGCGGAGCAGGTGCGGGTTGGTTTTTCCAGTTCCGTGAAGTTCCAGCAGCAGCGAGTCGTAGAGGCCTATTATCCTATTATATAG
>JAEEGH010032261.1_pt1 | contig 10082 bp, 10 predicted proteins | sample 9134181 | NCBI WGS metagenome assembly JAEEGH01 (sample SAMN16246544, study PRJNA631951) | gut metagenome | biome: gut microbiome; feature: rumen; material: DP-attached | host: Bos | place: Iran: Karaj | collected 2018-10 | reverse complement strand
CGATGAACTCATGCCGGATGAGCGTCATCAGGTAGGACCTGAACCGGACGCCGGGACGCCGTTCGTACCGGCCGGACTTCAGTATTCCGACAAGCTTTACGAGGACGCGCTGCACGATGTCCTCGGCGTCGTGGGAGGCACAGAACATCTCCGCATACTTCACCATCGCCGAATAGTACAAGTCAAAGAAGCGATTCCAGAGATGCTCGTCGGCCTCTCTGTTCGCCATGCTCTCAATGAGCGTGATCTGCGTCCTCACGAACGCAATGCCTCTGCCTGTCGCCATCTTCTTCCTCGGGCACACCTCGCCCTTCTACAACAGTAAACGGATTCGCCGCCATGGAATTCCAAGAAAAATGATAAGGCGCAAAACCCGTTCTCTGTTCACCTCACCAGTTGGGGTCCCCCAGCAGGAACTTTCCATCGACATACGGCATGCTTCTGGCACCTCTAGCCATCAGCCGGTTACAAAGTGAGAGAACGGCGGATTCGCCAGTTCTAAACATGCTGACGGCAAGTCGTTCATGTCCGATATACCGATCAATGGTGCCAATTCCCGAACGAATCAGAGCGCCGGACCGGACAAGACTTCCGTCCCATCCAACCAGCATCCATGTGCGCATGCCCGCGAACACAACGCCGACACCGTTTTCGACACCGATCATTCGCAACCCGCCGGGATCCCGGGGGAACCCGGAATCGGATAGGCTGAATGTCGCAGATACGGCGTCTATTCGCGCATCATAGATGTGGAACCTGCCATTCCCGGCACCAAGGCAAGCGACTCCGTTGGACTCATCGACCACAAAACTTGAATACGACTCTGCGGGAAACGGCAACTGATGCCATTTGCCCGTCCTCACATCAAGGACGACATAGCCGTGTTCTTTGCCAAACCTGTGTTTAAAGGAGGTGCCGATGACCACATCATCCGTCAACCAGCGAAAACTTTGACGTTCAAACGCGACGTCAAACGTCTTTCGGCACACAGACATTCCTCCGCCGAACGTCTCTACGCACAACTGGGCATCTTCAATCTCAGCGAACTTCTTGCCCCACTTCTTGATGATCAGGTAACTCACGCGTTTCAGACTTGGCGACGGCGCCACAAGAAGATGACTCGCCGCCACCTCACGCCGGACGAGTTCCGCGCCACTGCCGTCTCGCAACCGAAGGACGGAGTGTTCTGCATAGTGGTCTGTATCTTCTCCTCCAGAACAAGTGATGAATCTGTCGATATCCGTCCGAGACGAAACGACCCACCAATCCGGGACCGTCCAGAGCATACGGTCCGACGTATAGTCGTACAGCGAGACGCCGACATGGGGATGGTAGGGGATACCGGCATCCGGACTCTCAAGGTGGCGTACTTGAGATGCATCGGGCTTTTGCCCGGGAGGACGCATCAGACTACCGGACATGAGATCAAGAACGCAGTCGCCGTCCGTCGTCGGGAAGACCATGCTCTTGCCATCCGCAGAGAAGACGGCGACACCTTGCCCCGGCAGGTCATCGTGTGGCGCGAAACGGAACACGTTCTCTATCGTATGCTGGGCAATGCTTTTTCGCGAGGTAAAGAGGCACACATCCAAAGACGCGATATCATCATAACTTCTGCCTGTCGTGTAGGCACGCAGCCAACGGTCCGTCCCGGTTATCGGCAAAAGGTTGTCATATACATGGTATTCCTGGTCGAGCGCATGGGAAAGGCTGTTGGTTTTACCGCCAGACACGATATAATAGCGGTCTGAGAAGTCCCGAATGTCTCGGGGGCCTTCTGGCGAGAACGGCATGAACAGAGCCCACTGGTCTTGCCTGTAGATTCTGAATATCTCCTCGTGCGCGACTCCCGGTTCGTCACGAACGGCCAAAACCCTTGGCTCGCTCTCGTCGGGGCCGGCGTAGTAAGGTATGACGATGCAACCGCCTGAAAGTATCACCAAGAGTGATGCGATGTGAATTGTCCTTGTCAGTTTCCGCATCCTTCATCTACTCCTTTCGCTTGCCACCGCAGGGCACGTTCCAATTGCGCCGCCAGCGTGCCGCCACCACACCCCTGCTTCACGCAATTACCTCCACGCCGTACTCCGGAAAGCGGCGGTCGCCGGTTGCAACAACGCAGTCGTTCAGGAAGGCGGTTGCTATGATAAACCGGTCGGCAGGATCCTTGTGGATTTCCGGCAAAGACGATGCACGAAGCATGACGGCGTTGTCAAGCGGCAATTCCTTCATGCCGTAGTGCCTTTCAAGCATGTCTGCAAACAACGTCGGAGCAACTGGAAGCTCCAACTCTCCGGCTTTCACCTTCCGCGCGATCTCCCAGATTGAAATCGACGAAAAGCAAAGCAGTTCGGCATCGCGCATCGTGGTCCTTGCCGCGCGCGAAAGCCTGGCATCGCCCGTCGACAGCCAGATAAGCGCACATGTGTCGCACAATATCCGGCGCATCACGCATTCTCCCATTCGGATGAATCATCGCCGAACCAGTCGCCGTGCATTTTCACCTTCCCTGCGAAACCCGGCAGCGGCGCCATGTTTCGCCGGGGCGTGATCGGCACGATCTTGGCTATGGGACGCCCATAGCGCATAATCGTTACGACCGCGAGCTTGTTCTCGACTTCCGCGAGAACACCCGAGAAATTAGCTTTCGCCTCGTGAATGTTCAGCATCGTTGGCATAGTATCTCCTTTTGACGGCTCATATTATACCATAATTTGGTCAACTTGACCTAGATGTGACTCGATATTTTTAATTCGGTTAGTTGAGGCATTTCCGTTCGGTTAGTTGGTGATCTTTCGTTTCCCAGAATGACCGCCGCAGGGCGCGTTCCGCACGTCACCAGCGCCGCCGTCAACAGCCTCTTCGGCGCTGTTTTCTTCCCATTGGTTTGGCAAAAATGGGTTTTCTTTGCAATCTTTTCGCTCTTTGTCAAGTTCAATAACATACGTTCCACGTTTGTTCCACGGCGGTGTCTCAAGATGTACAGGATATCCTTGAGCCTCAATACTTATATCATGCCATGTATCTTGGGGATCGAGGTATGTCGGCAACAACGACCCTCCCGAAGGTGGCGCGACCCACCATATAAAATGCCAACCCCCGCTTGATTCCACAGAAAACCGCCCGTTCGAATCCGTGATGGCACCTTGGGAGTATCTACCAGCACAGACAGTAATTCTGGCATTTGAAACAGGATTCCTAGATTTTTTATCGATGACAACGCCACTTGTCTTCTCCAAATGTTGCCGATAATGCGGAATGGGCAATATGCATCCCGCCGCCAACGCGAGGAATGAAACGAGGATTGTTCGTGCAAAGGGTTTCATGGCTTACGCCCTTTCTGCGCATTACTTTTCAATCAATTCCTTGTCAAGGAGGAACGGAATTACTCCCACATGGACGACGCCATTTACGTCTGTCCATGGATCCTGATAATCCCCAGTGACGACAATCTTCCGGAACGAATCGCCCGTCTTGCGAAGCGGCAATGTCTCTTGCTCGCGCTTCTCGTCCGTTTCCATCGCGTATGCCGACTGAACATAGACTCTCTCGCCCGGAAGATTCACAACAAAGTCAACCTCGTGCTGCCGTTTTTCCCTCTTCCCGCCCTTGCGCGTCTCTATCTCGACCATTCCGACATCAACCGAATAGCCCCTCGCACGTAGTTCATTGAAGAGAATGTTCTCCATGATGTGCGTCGGCTCCTGCTGCCGGTAATCTAGACGGGCGTTCCTAAGTCCTACGTCCACGGAATAGTATTTGCTGGGGTAGTCCATGTAGTGCCGCCCCTTTACATCCCATCGCTTCGCCTCCTCTATTAGGTAGGCCGACTTGAGGTAGCCCAGATGGCGGCGCACGACCTGATAGTCCGTCTTGATCCCAAGGACGGTTTTCATGGAATTTGTCAGCCTTGCCGGATTGGTCAGGCTGCCGACGGCGCTCATGACGAATTCGCTCACGTGATCCAGCACGGCCTCATCCGCGAGCGGCGCGTTCCGATCGACTATGTCCTTGAAGTAGACGGTCTTGAACAACCCCTGCAGGTACTCCTTCCTGTCGTTGCCTTCGGCGTATGCAAGCGATCCAGGCATGCCGCCGTAGATCATATACTCCTTCCATGCGGCAAGCTCGTTCTTGCGCGCTGCCGGAAGAAACTCCGCGAAGGTGAACGGACAAATCCGCACCGTATCAGCCCGACCCCGGAACATCGTCGCCACATCTTCGGAGAGGAACGACGAATTCGATCCCGTCACAAAGATGTCCGTATGCGCCCTTGCCTTCAGCTCGTTCAGCGAACCGTAGATCGCGGCCTCGGCGCGTTTCCGCTCTTCCTCGTTCGCACGCTGCGGCAAGGCCATCTGCAACTCGTCGACAAACACAACCGCACGTCCGCGAATGCGCCTGAGCGCGCGCGAAAGATACTCATGGAGAGCATCTGGCGAACGAAGCCGTTCGTTCTTCTTAAGTTCGAGCGAGGCGGACACAATCCGATCCGGCGCAAGGCCGTTCCCCAGAAGCCGCCGCCTCAGCAGTCGGTCAAGGAGGAAGCTCTTGCCGCACCGCCGTATGCCGGTTATGACCTTCACATTCCCGTTACTCATCAGCCGGACAAGCCGATCAACCGTTTCGTCTCTGTTGACAATCATCTAAGGCTCCAATTCTTCAGTGGATATCCACCTATCTTTTGTTCGTGCGGACATTGTACCATGTTTTTGACTACCACGCAACCCGCTATATCATTTGGATGACAATCGGCATGTCATCTACTCCTTTTGCTTGCCGCATGCGACGCCACGATCGCCGCGCATCCAAGCGCCATAATCATTCTCTTCATCTTCGCTTTCCTTTCTTTGCGTCCTTTGCGTTCTTCTTGTCCACCGTAGCGCATTGCGCGAAGGTGGATGCGACTAAACCTCATTGGCAACTGGGCATTGGCATTGGCAACACTTCCACATTGGCAACATTACAACGCCGGCTTTTCAGAAGAGAATGTCACACATGTCAATCACCGCGTTGAAGTAGCCTTGCGCCTCGACGATGGGGGCGAGGTGCCCGCTGTACACCAGCGCTGTCTTGACGGCTTTCCCGCGCGGCACGCGGATTTCATCTTTTGTCTCCAAACACCGCTGATTATATCATTTTCGGGTCCGCACCATCAATATCAAACGGGCACGATTAGCGATTTTTTGCGTAATCGTGCCCGATTTCAGCCCTCAAAATTCGGGCACGATTAGGCATTTTTCACGTAACCGTGCCCGCATTCGGCTGGATTGTCCGTCAAAGTATTCAACATACTTCGATCAAGCGGATAGTGTTTCCGGATTGCGTCAACTGCCAGCGGCGGGTGGTGAGCCGCGCGAGGAATCGTTCGTCGTGCGAGACGAGCAGAAGCGCGCACGGCGTCTCCGCGAGCGCATTCTCCAGGCACTCGATGCTGGGAAGGTCGAGGTGGTTCGTCGGCTCATCCATGACGATGAAATGGGGCCCCCTTTCCACGCCGCGCGCGAGCAGGATTTTCCGTATCTCGCCCGGACTGGGCGTCGTGGAGGCGAGCAGGCGTCCGGGACGCGAACCGAGGCGGCTGATGAGCGTCATGACGCGTCCGAGCGGAACGCGGTCGAGCCGCTTGACGTCTGCATGGATCGCCTGCGACTCTTCCTCTCCGATCTCCTGCGGGATGACGAGCAGCTTCTCGGACGGAACGTTCGCGTTCGCCACGATCTTCTTCACGAGCGTGGACTTGCCGAGTCCGTTGTCGCCGACGAGCGCGATCCTGTCGTCGGGACGGATCGACAGCGCGGGATGGACGAGCGTGCGTCCGTCGCCGAGGTCGATCTCCCCTTCCGGCAGTTCCGCCACGTAGTTGCGCGAGGACTTTCCGGAACCCTCCAACCAGAAACCCATTTCGTAGTCAACGCGTATCGCCGCGTCCGGCGCAAGCAGCTTCGCCGCGCGCGTCCTGAGCGCGGCGGACTGCGAGAAGCCCCATCCGTCCTTGTTCGTGAGCTTCGCGAGCTGACGCTTGGCGCGTCCGTCGTGGTCGTTCTCGGGGAGCTTCTTCCGCTTGAGGCGGTTCGTGCGCGCGGCGGACTGCTCGGCCGCCTCGCGGCGCTGCTGCGCGGCGGCCTGGAGCCGGCGCGCCTTGCCGGCGTTCGAATCGTGCTGCTCCTTCGCGCGCGTCTGTTCAAGGCGGTCCTGCTCCATGCCGGCGGAGACGCCGCCCGGACGCATCACGATGCGCGGCGGAAAGATGAAAAGACACTGGGAACAGAGCTCGTCAAGGAAGTCGCGGTCGTGCGAGACGAGAAGCCCGACGCCGTGGAACGACTTCAGCGCGGCGAGCAGCACGCCCTTCGCATGTGAGTCGAGGTGGTTCGTCGGCTCGTCAAGCGCCAGGACGTCCGGCCTTCGCCACAGCGCGGCGGCGATCTGTGCGCGTTTGCGCTCGCCGTGGCTGAGGGTGTCCCAGCGGTCGGACCATTCCGGCTCGACGCCGAGCAGCGCCCGTGCGTCCATCGCAGGCGGGTCCCACGAATCCATGAACTCAATCCAGTCGTCCGGTGGTGCGTCCGTGCGCTGGACGGCGTAACACGCACTGCCGATCTGGCGGATGTGTCCATCGGTCGGCGCAAGCATGCCCGCCGCGAGCTTGAGGAGCGTCGTCTTTCCCGCGCCGTTCGCGCCGACAATGCCCGTCCACGCGCCTTCGGGGAAATGCGCGGTGACGCCGCCGAGAAGCGGCTCGGCCATCCCCGGATAGGAGAAGGCGACGTTGTCGAACTGGAGAAAGCGGGCCATGACGACTCACTCTTTCACCTTGCGGTAGACTATCAGAACCTCGGCATGTATATCGAATATCTCTTTCATGACACAAACGCCGACGGAGGAACGACGGCTATCACGGAATTATCGTAGTGGTTCGGATTGCGCGTGAAAAGCTGCGTGCACTTCGCCCTGAGCGCGCACTGAAGCTGTATGTCGTCTTCGAAATCCTTGTCGTGGAAGTCAACCGCCAGCCTCAGGATGTCGGTATCCACTGGGACAACCTTGAATATCTGCATGAGAATCTTGACGGCGATCATTGCAGTCGTCTCGCTCTTGAGGCGGCGCATCACATAATGGACATTGTTGAGCGAAATCGCCGCGATGTAGGCCTCCACCTTGCCAAGCTCAGCGTTCGCCCATATCTTCAACGCGTCATAGTAGAAGCCCTCACGCTCGAGAAGAACATCCAAAAGGACATTTGTGTCGACGAAGATACGCTTCTTCATGCCTCACCATACTTTCCTGCAAGTTCGGCGGCAAGCTCGTCACGGTAATCCCAATCCGCGGAAACGCTTCCTCTGGCCAGACCTAAAGCCTTCTTGGTCAGCGGCGGGAGCTCACGCAAATCGGCATCCTTCTGCTGCTCCATGATGCACACGAAGGACACGAACAGCTTGGAAATGCTGGTGTTCCGCGCTTCCGCCAGCCTGCGGGCGCGTTCCACCACGCTTTCATCCATGCTCAATGCAAGTCTTGTCGCCGCCATCAGCTCTCCTTATGCACATTGTTTTTGAAAATATTATACACCTATTCATCCACAAAAGTCAATAGCGCCACCGCATGATTCACAGCTCAGATACGAGCGTGGCTCTACGATACGGTGGATGCGCTGCGCTATTTGGCGGCTTTGATGTTGCGGGCGGAGAACCAGGTCGTCAGCGAATCCGCCGCGAACACCGGATCGGGGGCGGTTGGCGAGCCGCCGAACACGCGCGCGGCCTCTCGGCAGCCCCCGAGGCACTTCGCGGCCTTGCCGCAGCCGTCGCACATCTTCGGCAGATAGTCGTGCCGCACGTAGTGCATCCACTCCTCGCATTCCGGGAGCCGTTCCCACTCGTCCCACTTCACGAGTTCGACGGGACTGTGGTTGCAGACGCGGAGGCGTCCGTTCGGGCCTACGGTGAAGAAGTCCGTCGCCGCCGAGCATCCCGTGGTGACGTCGAGGTATTCGTATTTCTCCGCGTCGATCATGCACGACGGAAGTTCCGTGCCGAAATGTCCGCGCCGCTTCGCCCGCGAAAGCACCTCTTCCGCGACGTCGGCGGCGTGGCGCACGTCGTCCGCCGTCAACATCAGCTCGGGATGCGAAAGACCGCGTCCGCCGGGAAGAAAGCGGTTCAAGAGAAGCGAGTCCGCGCCCGCCACGAGCGCCGCCGAGATCGTCTCGTACAACTCCAGCAAGTTGAGCTTCGTGACGGCGACGCCGACCGTCGTCGCACAGCCGAGTTCGCGCGCCTTGCAGAACATGGAGAGGATGTGCTCGACGGACGTGTCGCTGCCGGTGTTTGCCGCGAACGACCGCAATCCCGGCATGCTCATTAGAACGTGGATGCCGCGTTTGGCGCAGAACCGCAGCACGTCCTCCGTCATCGCGCGTCCGTTCGAGAGCAGACCGACCTTCGCACGTTTCGCCGCGAAGTCCATCAGCTCAAGGCATCCTTCCTTCAAGAGCGCCTCGCCGCCCGTGAACGAAAACTGCGTCACGCCCGCCGCCGAATATGCCTCGACGAGGCGCTTCCATTCGCCGACCTCCATCTCCTGCCCCGGCTTCAGCATCCCCGCGAACCACGGACACGAACAGAACCTGCACGTATGATTACAGCGGTAGGTCAGTTCAAGGACGGCGACAGATGGGAGGATGGTCGTCATTTCACGGTCGTGGTGCCCAGTAGCTGCTGCAGACGGGGGAACGATTCCTTCAGTGTGTGCTGGTCACCCCTATCCCCCCTCCACGTCTTTTCACCCGTCAGAAGCGCCCTCAGAATCCGTGCGTCGTATCTATCGACGATCGTTCGCTTGCCGTTGATCACCCACGCCAACTTCTCGATGCGGTCAGTACCGCAGATGACAGGATCAATCCTTACCCAATCCGCAGGATCGCCCGGTCGCGCTGGCAGACGCCTCAAGCGCGCATCTTCGTTTTCCACGCCATAATCCGACTTCAAATTGCTCCATTTCCGAACTGACAACTCGTACCTGCTGATTGTACGCAGCACCTGTGAATCGGCCCTCGGCGCCGATCTGATGTTCACATTGTCCCCTAGAAGTTCGCCTGTTTCCGAAATGTACTTTGCGTTGATCCAGCACTCCTGCGTGAACGGATTGCACTTCTGGCACAGCACCGATTCGTCAAGCACGATGTCGAGACCGAGTGCGCGAAGACTCGCCGCGTCGTCGCGGAAGCGCGCGAGCGTATTTGCCATCCGCCGGGTGTTCATCGGATAGACGGTGTGCATGCCGCATTTCTTGCAGACATACTCAAAGCGTTCCGGCTGCGGCATAGCCATTTTGTAGCACGTCGCCTGTGGTCCGCGGCGAACTTTCGGTTCGGGCGATGCGGCGAGCCTGTCAAGCATCGCGTTCAGCTCCGTGCGGTTGAAGTCCTTGCCCTCCGCCGCGAGCGCCGCAAGCGCCGCGATGCCAATGCCTATCTGCGTCATCTGAGTTTTCATGGGCAATATGGTATCATGCCATACGCCCAAAGTCAATAGGCACGATTCGCGCGATTATGATTCGCGTTTTTACTATTCCTCCGTCACGCGCACGCGCACGGAAGCGGTCACGCCATTCTCGGTGGCGCATGCGATTACGTGCGGACCGGGTACAGGCTCCCACGCGAACGGGGCGTTCCCGACCGTTTCGCCCACGGGCGCGCCATCCACGAACCACCAGAGCGCCCCGCCTTCCACATTGCCAACCACAGTGCAGACAATCCTCTGCTGGGCGAGCCCAGGCACGAGATGGAACTCTGCGTCATCCTGCGGCGCGCGAATGGCAAGCCTTTCGGCCTGCGCAGCCTTCCCCGTGAACGCGCGCAGATAGGCGTCGCCGCGCGTGACCACCTCGCCGCCCGCCCCGCGACGGTGCAGCGTGCAGAGAGCTGGTGATGAAGCACCCAGCAACGCATGGCCCTCCTCGCGTTTCGGACACTCCGGCGCGGCCGGGAACCCGCTCTCCGCACAGATATCCCGCGTGACGACCTCCGGCGGCTTCGCGAACCACGGTCCCTCGTTCCCCGGGTAGAGCCCACGCGCCAG
>JAEEGH010032260.1_pt1 | contig 10082 bp, 7 predicted proteins | sample 9134181 | NCBI WGS metagenome assembly JAEEGH01 (sample SAMN16246544, study PRJNA631951) | gut metagenome | biome: gut microbiome; feature: rumen; material: DP-attached | host: Bos | place: Iran: Karaj | collected 2018-10 | reverse complement strand
ATGCTGCTGGGCAGACTGAGCGGCGTGCTGGTGCCGTTTTTCCTGGCATGGCTCATAGCCTACCTGCTGTTCCCGATGGTCAAGTTCTTCCAGTACCGGCTGCGCATGAAGTACCGCATCTTGGCCATCCTCTGCTCCTTCATCGTGACAGGCTCCTTCCTGACGGGTGTGTTCTGGCTCATGATACCGCCTATCATCGAAGAGTCCGGTCGTGTGACGCAGCTTATCGTCCAGTATGTACAGACTGACGAGACGATGAGCAACATCCCCAGACTGGTACAGAAGTTCGTACACGACAATGTTGACATCAATCAGCTCAAGAAGCTGGTCACTCAGGATGGCTTTATCGATACCGTGAAGTCGGCCATTCCAAAGGTATGGGCCGTCATAGCTCAGAGTATCAGCGTCGTGTCGAGTGTATTCTCACTCACGATGGTGGTGCTCTATACCCTGTTCATCCTGCTCGACTACGAGGAAATCACTATGGGCTGGTCACAGCTGCTGCCTCGTCGCTATCGCCCCTTTGCCCGTCGGTTGGTAGCCGATGTGGAGGAGGGCATGAATAAGTATTTCCGTGGTCAGGCTTTGGTCGCCTTCAGCGTCGGCGTGCTGTTCAGCATAGGCTTCCTGATTATCGGCTTCCCTATGGCTATCGGATTAGGCATGTTCATCGGGCTGCTTAACATGGTGCCTTACCTGCAACTGGTAGGCCTCATCCCGACGGTGATACTGGCCATTGTCAAGGCGGCCGATACCGGGCAGAATTTCTGGGTCATCATGCTCTTGGCACTTCTCGTGTTTGCCGTCGTACAAGTCATTCAGGACACGTTCCTGACGCCGAAAATCATGGGGCACGTCACGGGCCTCAACTCAGCCATCATCCTTCTGTCGCTCTCCATCTGGGGCTCCCTCCTCGGCATCCTCGGCATGATTATCGCCCTCCCCATGACTACCCTCCTTATCAATTACTACCAGAAGTACATCATCAAGCAGAAATAAAGATACGAAGAAGTGTACAAAAGGAAATGTGGTCCTATCATGCACAGAGCCATCACTATTTAATCAGCATGTTTCAGTAGGTGTAACCGACAGTTCCCACAGGGGGAACTATTGGTTCCCACAAGGGGAACTGGCAGTTCCCTCAGGGGGAACTATCGGGAACTACTATGCTAAAGGTGTGCATGAATAGGGCTGAGTGGCGAATTTGAGCGTCAATAAAAACTCCCACTCCTTCGGAGGGGGCTGGGGGGAGGTTGACGGGAGGTTGACGGGAGGTCTGTCGAAGTAACCTCCCGTCGTGAAACCCCTTTGTATAAAGGAGTTTCAGAAGAAAATGGGAGGATGGGACCTCTTTTTGCTGATTGGCTGTCTTTTCTACCTTTCACTTTTCTGGGCGTGGTGTGTAACTACCCAGTCATCTCGACTCGTCAGGTTATAAGGGACAAAAATCTTCAGAAATCTAACATAAATCTTTCACAGTGATAATAATCGGCTGACGTATATTATTTGGTGCCTCGACGACCAGTCGTTGGGCAGACAAATTACAAATTTCCATAAGTGGAAAGAAAGGCTTCTGGCGACATGACGGGAATACCGTCGGCAGGAAAATGGCGTTTCTTGTCTCGTGTGACAATCACCTCACATCCAGCGTCAACAGCGGCCTCATATTGCAACATATCCTCAAAGTCTGGCATGTCAGAGTTTAAGGCATGCGATACCTGTCTGTCATCCATCGTTGCCGCTTTGACAAATTGCTTCAAAAGCCTTAGTCCCTTCACTGCCTGCTCGTACCCGACATTCTTTCTTGCGGTGTAGGCACAATTGGCAAATGTCAAAGGAGTACAATACATTTGAATACATCCTCTTATGCCTAAATCAAAAACGTTTGAGGATGCAAGAACAAAAGGTTGGCGCCCTTCGATGATGTCAAGTAGGATATTGGTATCAATAAACACTTTTGTCATTGTTCATACTTTTCAGTTAGATACTCCATTCGTGCCTTGTCACCATTGATGTCATCAGTATTTGCAACAATAGGCTTGGCAAAGCCTATTAGTTGTTGCAGTTCAGGTGATAATTCGTCCATCGATTTCATCTTGTATTTCTCCTTCTTTGTCGGCAAGAACCTCAAAATGAGTGATGATACCCATTCATCTATGCTCATATTGTGTCTTTGAGCATAGTTTTGTGCTTCAATATATAATGATGTGTTCAAACTGATTGTTGCCATACCTACTATTTTTAATTGGTCGCTTTGCTTCCATCTTTGATAATTTTGCCGCAAAGATACGAACTTTTCCTGAAACTTCCAAATGTTTTGGGGGAATTTGTGAGGGAGGGGGGCGGTGGTACGGAGGTGAGGGCGAACGGTGGGAGGAGGAAACGGAGAAGCACCTGGGCTGCCTTTGTTTTGGGGGCAGGGCCAGGTGCTTCGGCTGTTAGTAGTTAGTGGGCGGAAGGGTGTCACGCTGCAAATTTAGCAAGAAAAATCCGAACTGCCAAGCAATTCGGATTATTTCTCGTTTAGGGGTGTTCGTTCCTCGGATGGCAGGTCGTTGCACCTTATTGCTATAACGCGGCGACTTCATCGGCAGTGAGGCCACTATCCTTGACGATGTCGTCGATGCTCAGGCCCATCGCCTTCAGGTTACGGACATGTCTATTTGCTAAAAATCCGTCATAATAAGTTGTTATGACGAAGCCATTGCTTGCCGTGGGGAGTCATGCAATAGATTAAGAACAATGCTGCAGGTATGCCCATATATGCCAATAGAAATAAAGTTCCCATATTACTCACTCTTTCTGTTTGTTAATATTAATCCTACTATCAGTAGCAACGCGGAAATGAATGCACTTAGTATATCTCTTCTTTTTGTCATTTCCGCTGCAAAGATAAACAATATTTCTGAAACTGCCAAACTTTGTATAGGAATTCTTTTAGGGAGCCTATATATCAAGAAAAATCCGAACTGCCAAGCAATTCGGATTATTTCTCGTTTAGGGGTGTTCGTTCCTCGGATGGCTGTTCATTTACTGGAACCAGCCACCAGTGTTTTCTTCCTCTTCTTCTTCGTCCCAATTGTTTTCTCTTGAAAGGCCTCGTTTTGCTCCTACTTCTTCCGTAAAAGTAGAACCGGATAATATGGTGTTTGCAGAAATAAGAGGCACAATTCTCGTTTTGGGCTCTATATATGTTTTCTTCATAATTGCTATATTTCGGGTTATTTGTTATTTTACTACTACCATCTTACCATTGCGGATGTAGATGCCCTTACCAGGATTATCCAAACGTACACCCTGTAAAGAGTAGTAAGCACCATCACTCGTCTTAGTAGAAGATTCTGAACCTATGACTTTAATGTCTGTGGTTTCGTCACCAAAATCAATACTAAAGAATTGCCTTGCGCTACTTACCCCAACTTCTGTGTGCATGACATATTGCTCGTCAAGTTGCAGATAAGCTGTATAGTCATTAGGAGACTCCTTGGAATAAGTAGTGTTGTTGGCCAATCGTGTTCCATCCTTTAAAAGCAGATAGAAACCTACTCCAGATGCCTCACCAACAACCCTTCCTGTAGTTTCTCCTGTCTCATACTTTACTGTATAACCTCCATTAGAAAGAACATAGTTATAATAAGAATCTGTTGTCTGGTCTAATTCTCCAGTATCATCACCAGAAACAACACCAATTAACTTATTATCCGTCAAAGTCTCTTCCGTACTATTCACGTCCAAAGTGAATAGAGGCCAAGAACCTTCATTTCCACGAAGCATCACGCCGTTATACTGATTTGGAGCTGTAGTTGCAGGCACTTTTGTAACGGGTGAAGCCACAACGCTTCCTCCGCTTACTTCTGTAATTTTATATGCGGTAACTCCCGTGCCAAGAAGAGCTTCGTCAAGAGTATAGTCAACTGAAAAGTCTCGCGCATTAGTTGCATAACCAACGCTGCTGATTGCCTTTTCTTCTGTTGCAACGGCAATCATTTCAAATGTTACATCGTCTAAGCAGAATGAAACATCACCTGCTTCAGTGACATTCAAAATGTAAACCGTACTATTGCTTGTCGTTGCTCCCTTGGTGTTGTTACTTGACATACCACCTTGAACAAATACTGCATTCGGACTGTTGATGTTCAACATGTCGCTATGCTTTGCCTTGATATACAACTTGCTGACAGGAACATTCGGAATAGTCAAGTAGTGAGTGTTGCCTACCACATTCAGGCTGGTTTTCGTTCCTGGAACAATGCGTATACGGTCAGCAACAGAACTACCAGTGTTCTTCGTCAGTGACCATCTGAGACCACTCGCTTCCTTTATTTCCATGTTGCTACTACCGTTATTATAAGAAAGGACGTCTCCTTGAGGGAATTTTATACTACTATTGTTGTAGTTGTAATTACCGTAGAATCCTTCTTTTGTGTACCATCCAGATGTTGCCTTGTTAGCATCAGTTGAGTATGTGGCAAGTGCTGTCAACGTGTTTGTCGCTGATTCAACATCTTTTGTTCCTATATTGGTGAAGTTCCAAGTATGGGGATAACCGTCAAAGTCCTTGGTTCCAGAAACTAAGGATGATGGTCTTGGCTGCATCTTGAACTTTATAATCTTCGTCTCTGAATTGGGCATACCGCCAGTTCCTGTAACGGTATTTACAGGGAATTCTATCTCATAATAAAGGTCATACTTCAGTTCATCTTCCGAATACGTAAAATATACTCTGTTATTTTCAACATGAAGGGACTGAGCTTGAAGTATGCCGCTATTATTCAATCTGTCGCTCTCACCTGATGCTGTGGAATTTGCACCATTAACAGGTGTCACTGTAACCTTAGAATAAGGCTCTAATTCAATATTTTGATTGAAGAAGAATTCTATGGTCCCTCCTGTATAAGTCATGGATGTCGTACTATTATCAAGTAATGGGGTTGCAGATGTCATTAACGGTTCTGCCCCGGTAGCCGTACCTGTAGTGAAAATGAACACTTTGTCTTTGGTGATCATATTAGTGGAGTTGGCTTGTTTTACTTGATTGGCACCTACGGTAAGAGTGTATGTCTTATTCGGCTCTAATGGACTTGTAGGCTTGAAAATCAATCTTTCACTATCCTTAATGGCAGTCATAGTGATGGTTTCACCCTCTGTCTGTCCTTCGTAGGTTAAGATCCCTATTACACCGTCGGTTGGGTAGTGTTCGTCAATTTTTACGTCAGTCAGCAATACAATAGACGTGCCGATTCTTACAGCTGATGTTGTCAATGGATACAACCATGTCAGCGGCGGTTCAGTAGACTCTATTGTGAATGTTCCGATTATTTGTCCGTTTGTTATTGTTGAATTATCTATTTGAGTAACAGCACCGGAGAGTAAACGAATAGTATAAGTTGATCCAGCCTCCAATGTCCCAAAACCTGAAACATTTAGCCTCTTTTGATAATCAGTTTCTCCTGTATTAGTATTCAAGGCGATAGTGCAATTTGACGTGATATCTGTGGCATCTTTTAATACCTGGAAAGAGGAACTGTTTCCTATAGTAATATTCTGATTAAAGAGGAATTGGAATACGCTGTTGTCTAAGCTGGTAATCGTGGAGCCGCTTGTTGGATTAGTTCCTAATAAGGTCAGCACGTTTGCGTCCAACGTATAATACGCAGTCAATGAATTATCACCTGACATCACTTTTCCTCGGACGATAGCTGTACCACCTCCGACAAGTTCTACGCCACCATCGTTAGATAAGTTCACGACAGAACGGTTGCCTGAGAAACGGACACCAGCATCTGCACTATGTACTAATCTAGGGTAGTTGGTTGTACTGCTGTAAGCCTCGAAAGTCGCCGTTTGCTCTGCCGACTCATCAGGAGTCAGGAAGGCGGGACGGAAGGTGAAGCCGTGAAGGTATGCACCATTATTTTGTTTGCAAAAAACATATGTTCTTCCAGCGATAAGTTTTACCTCACCCCAAGCACCAACTTTATCAGAATTTTTACTTATCTCTGTCCCGTTTTCATAAATATAACTCCAACCAGAAGCGTTTACATTAATATTTAAATAACCGTTTACTGATGGTGTAAATGTATAAAAGCAACCTGTTGTAATATTATTTGGTCTTTCTGATGCACTGTTGGCATTATATGCAGAAAGACCAATTGAGGCTTCATTTACTACATTCCATTCTTCACCACTTGCCCCTATTGTCAATGTTATTCCTGGCACATCACTGATTCTTGTACCGCCTGCCAATGTCCCAGAACTAGTGAATGTGACGGTTCCTTGATAAGGCCTGTCTTCACCATCAATCTCTTTAGAGTCAGCTGTATATGTCCATCTTGCTGTACCATCTGAGCGTGAAGCCGTCAAAATATAGTCACAATAATATGCACTGTTATATGTTCCTTCGGAAACAGTTGCTCGCACAATGACCGGATTGTCAGAAGTAACAACATCATTGATACGGATAGTTGCACCACTTTGCAAACTTGCATTTCCTAACAAAACTGTATAAGTTGCTGTTGCTCCTGTTGGAACACTTGCCAAAGCATTAGTGTAATCCAAATACCCAGACACTGGTAGCTCCACATGAACTGTTGAACCATTGGCAAAACTGAGAGTTGGCCAAGGCTTGTTCGCACTTTCCACAATAATTTTTTTAATTGTCAGAGCACCACTTGCTACAAGGTCTACATAGCCATCAGCCTTAACATAGCCAACACAAGTAAAATCCCCTTGAGACTGGTTTCCCCAGCCCATTGCAGTTCCATCATTTATATTGGAAGGGAGGTTTAAGCCGCGGTTATCATTATTATAATTGTTGCATAATACTGTCACCTTATCACCTGCTTTCAAATTCGGTATACGCAAGTAACGTGAGGAACCAGAATTGAGACGGAAACCGCTGCTGTTTCCATATATCATTGTATTATCGCCTTTTGATATATAAGCTTGCAAACCATAGACATACTCCAATTCTTTTCCATCCTGGGTGAAAGCGCCTGTAAGATCTCCACCCGTCAATTTCCAATGCCCATCATTCAATTGCCATGTATCAGTTGATGCATTAAGTAACTTAGAATCCACCTCACTAAGCGATTTGGTGAAGTCCCACGTAAAAGTATTCTTGGCAGCCGAGCTGACGGTCAGGGTATAGACGTTGGTAGAGGCTACGGTATTGTAGAAAGGATTGGACGAAACATCGAACGAGGCATTGATGGTAGCCGTTCCATCAACAGCCGTTCCCGCAATGGTACCTGGCCAAGTGGTATTGTTGGTATAAGGTGTGTGTGTCAGGGTTGTAGTTCCTGCATCGTAAGTGTAATCAAAAAGGAAGTTACTCGGAGTTGTGTTGATGTCCAAATCCGAAATATTAACCGTTGCACCAGTAGAGAAACTATCACTGTTGCGGTTAAATGAAGGAACTGGTGTCACCTTAGTGAATGTGGGTGTTTCATCAGTGTATATTTTGATCTTTGAAATCAATATGTATTCGTCGTTGGCCCCTTGTGAAGTGAAAGTGACTGTGCTTACATTGGTATAATAGTTCGTCCAGGTCCATTCCCTCGTTCCTGTTTGCGTCAGTGTTCCGCTGGTTTTTGCGACGCTATTAACTGATAGCGATGGGTCATTCCATGCCGTGAAGACAATCTTCTTAATGTATTTGCCACTGTTGCTGCTGTTACCATCCATTGCAATAGTCATAGAACCTTGAGCACCGCTACCATTAGTGCGAAAGTAGAAATTGTTGGTGTTGTTACACTTGATGCCTTCGTTCTCTCCAAATGTCAAGTCAAAGCCACCAACTGAACGATTCAATCCAGTACCGCTGATGCCGTTGACTCCAGGACGGTAGCGCAAAGCAGAAATGGGTATTTCTGTGTAGGTCAAAGCTTTTGCGACGTTTAAATCGTAGGTTACTTCTTTTGCATTGTAGTCATCATTTCCTGCAAAGGATGCCTTAATCTTTGTTGATTGTATTCCGCTACTAACAGTTTGAATTGTTATGGCTCCAGTACTGGGGTCAATTGTTGCAGCACTCGTATTGGTACTTGAATAGGTAACGGGAAGGTTCAGACGATTTATAAGAGGATTGCCTTCATAGGCCTCACCCGAATGTGTGTTCCTGGATATGTACATAAATCCGAAGTCGGCACCAGAAACGTCGATCTTCTGTTTTGTAAATGTAAAACCCGTAAAGCTCCAATCGGAGAAGGAGTCAAATAAGACATAATAAGTCGTTCCTGCTTCTACATTAAAGGTTGCAACAATATCGCCAGATGCTTCTTCTACATTATATCCGTTACGCGAACTATTCCAACTACATGTGTTGCCTCCACAAGTGACGGTAGCGTTGTTTATGAAGTTTGTATTGCTGGTTTGAATAACCATATATTTATTGCCTCCTGAATTCTTGCTTCCCTGAAGTTCCATACTTCCATTTTGTGAGGGTGTAAGAATTAAGTATGCACCTGAAGTGGGAAGGAGATAGTTGGTAGATGTATATTCGCCATTTCCGTTTTGAGCCTTACTATTTCCTGTTATTTTCTCGCTTTCTATGTTCCATCCAGAGCCTATGTATAGTTGCACATGTTCTGTTGCTTGGTAGGTTGTAGATGTGTTAATGTTTGAAACGGTATATGTCTCAACACCCCACGCAAAATTCGCCCCCCACCATAGCATAGTGAGGACGACAAACAAAAATCTTAGTTTTGTCTTCATTTGTTATAGTTACTTTTTTGTTATTAGCTGTTAGGCGTTAGCGCCTTCGCACTCTTTGGGGGCAAAGGTACGAAGATTTGGGGGATCGGCAAAATAAAGGGGTGGATATTTAAGGAAATTTGACGTAAAGGTTTGCGGAAAGCGCAAGCTTACGCAATTTAGAGTTTAGAATTAAGAATTAAGAGGTGTTGCCTGCAGCAATTAAGAGTTAAGAATTATGAGTTTGAATGTTTGGCACGGATTGCACGGATTGACACGGATTAATTGAGAATTAGGAAATACGAGTTACTTGCCTTGATCCAGTTCGCGGCGCAGGTAGTGATAATTATTTAGTGATCCTCGGAGGTATAGGTCTGTATCAAGGTTGTTCAACAGGTTGTAGTAGTCTGAGTTGTAAATGGTATTCAGTGCGTCGTTTACCGTCATGCCGTCGTCCTCAACGAGGAAGAGGGCCAGGTCGGCAATGATGCAGTCTATTAGGAACTTCTGTTCTTTAGTTTCGGGTTCGCGCATAGTTATCAGGGGCTATAGGGTGATGACTTCCACTTTCTTCAGGAGTCGTATGGCACGATCGGTGGCAAAGAAGTGCTGGCTGTTCTGCTGTGGGAAGGTTATTTTTCGGGCAAGCTGACGTAGGGAAATAAAGCCCTGCTCGTAGAGTCGGAACTGCATAGCCATGCTGTCGTCAGCAATGGGGCCAATGACTATGTCGTACTTATGAGTGAAGCCTGTACGGCTTGCGTGGCGATTGTTATCTACGAATTGTGCCCAGGCCTCGGTGGGCTTGTCGAATACTTTGATGCGCAGTTTCTGTCGCCGAGCTTCCTCCTCATCATACTCATAGACCGTCACCGTAGGCTTTCCCATCATGCGCTGGCATTTGGAGAGGGCCATACGTTCGGCTTGCTTGCGCAGGTGGGTAAGGTAGAAACCTCGTCCGAAGTCTTTATCAGGCAGGCCAAGCTGGAGGTCAATTTCACCAATTTCCTGATTGGAGCCGTGATAGAGCATGATCATATCTCTTGTCCTCCGTTGCGTTTGGCGATGTCGTTGAGTGTTGCAATTGTGTCCTTTGGCGAGAGTGTGTGCTCCACGTCGTAGAACTGTTCCATGTAGTCCATCGCCTTGTGGCGGCGCAGATAGTTGTGAGCCTGTCGAGGGTTCAGGTGGTGGGCCTCGCCGAAATCACGCACAATCATCACCGTATAGGCAATGCGGTTCTTCGCTTCTCTTAGTTCTTCTGCAGCCATGGTCTTTGTTTTTTTATTCGGGGCAAAGATACGAAGTTTTTCTGGATTGGCAAAGAAATGGTAGGAAAAATAGAAACCGCTTGGGCAAGGTCGGATTGTGATTTCATATAACTGTTT
>JAEEGH010032256.1_pt1 | contig 10083 bp, 10 predicted proteins | sample 9134181 | NCBI WGS metagenome assembly JAEEGH01 (sample SAMN16246544, study PRJNA631951) | gut metagenome | biome: gut microbiome; feature: rumen; material: DP-attached | host: Bos | place: Iran: Karaj | collected 2018-10 | reverse complement strand
GACGGATATCTAGGCCCATATCAAAAAGTGGCTTATTCAGGACTTCTAAGCACTCTACGCAAGCGTCAGGATTTATTTCGATCCCGTGGATATAGGTTTCAAGATGCTCTTTCAACAAGTCCTGCGTTCCTCGTTTGAAGTTGGCGAATGAAAGAACATATCTCGTAACAATTTCCTTCAGAAAGGCACCCTTTCCGCAACTGTTGTCCATGATATGTTTCTCAAGTATCCCGCTCGTAGAAGGGAGATACCAACTTCCATCAAGAATTTGCTTGACTATGTTTTCGGGCGTGTATATCTCGCCCCGCATCTTTTTTGAATTTTTCTTCATATCGCAAATATACCAAAGTATTTATAACAAATGGCAAAACGTATCTACATAACAGAAGAACAGTTCAGAACCATAGTGAAGGAAATGGCATATCCTTCAAACTTCAATATGGAAGAACTTGAATCGCTGCCTTCTTATGCAGCGAGGGTGAACTATTGCAAGCAACGCCTGAAAAGGCTTGGCGCGGGAAGTTCAAGGATTGTATTTGCCGTGGATGACGAGAAGGTTCTTAAGGTTGCGAAAAACAAGAAGGGTGTTGCACAGAACCTTGAAGAAGGTGCACGTTGGAAACAGAACTACTACTGTTTCGCAAACGTCTATGATCAGTCAGATGACGGCATTTTCCTTGAAATGCAGGCCGCAAGGCCCGCTAAGCCTTCCGATTTCAAACGCCTTACCGGATACGATTTCAATACGATGATAGCCTGGATATACTATACAGCTTCATTATATTCAAGAGATGGGCGTTGGCGTTGGGAGATGTATTATCGTTACAATCGTGAAGAACTTGAAGAATTTTTCAATTCCGACGAATGGTCTGATTATATCGGAGATTACAACATATTCGGTGGAATTCACTCTTATCTTTGTGACGCTCAACTTGAAGCGGTTGGCGATTTCACGAGAATATCTTCTTGGGGCGTTGTTACGGAAAATGGTGAAGAAAACCTCGCCCTTATAGACTTTGGTCTAAGTGACGAGGTATTCAACGACTATTATCGTAGGAGAGCTTAAGACTCAACCATTTTTGGCTTATTTTTACTTCCTTTCGGACGGCCTCTTTTCTTTTTTGGCGGGAACTCAAACGTGTCAGGATTCTTCATTGGCTGAACTTCCACGATTTTGTCAGCCTCGCCACTTTCAATCGCCTTTGTCAACTTGTCAGGGAGTATTCTCGCTCTGTTTATGGGTACAGGTTCCATTGTCTCTAAATCCACTACCGTAATGCTGTCATCCATTGGCGGTTCGTTTACGACAATTTCTTCTTCCTTTTTCAATCTATGTGAGAATTCTCCGCTTGATATTACGCGGTCAATTTCCCTTTGAACCAACGAACGCAAGAATTCAACGTCGTCTGTACTGAAATATTTCTGCTCGTCTCCCTTGAACTTAACTCCGTCAGGCATAATGGTTTCAACGTCTTTCATGAAATTATCATTGGAAATGTTGATACCGTGTTTTTCAGCATTATACTTTCTCGAAAATTCAGGAATGTAATATCCGCCACTTGGAAGGGTAAGGTCTGATATGAAGTCTCCCTTCGGAACGTCTGTGATTGATACAACTCTCGGTTCCTCGTAAACACGCTTCCCACGTACGTCTCCAAGTTCTTCCTGTTTCGGGCCCATACAGTAATCGGCCACATCTTCCGTAGTCCCAGTGTATAACCCACGCTCTTTAAGGACGTTCTCAACACGCCTGTCGTTCGCCTTTGTAGCAAATGTAAGTTTCAGTGTCTTGAGAATACCAATAGACATTGTTTCCGCATAGTCTTTGAGCTGGTTAACCAACGACTGACAGAATTCGTTCTTCTCATTGAACTCCTTATCGTCCATTTCCCTGATTTGAAGTTCGTCAGAATTTCCTTCTGTGTCGTTTACGGCTGCAACTTCAAGTGCTTCGTTTGTCTGTCCGTCATATTTTCCGACACGCTTCAACGAAACAGCCCAATACTCCTCGTTTTTCTCGAAGCCAATGTAGTTTCGTTTGTTAAGCATTGCCATTTTAGCGGTGGTTCCACTACCCATAAACGGATCAAGAACTACGTCACCCTCGTTTGTCCAAGAAAGGATATGGTCTTCGGCAAGTTTCTCAGGGAATACCGCAGGGTGCCCCGTCTTGTCGTTGAACGAGACAGTATATTTCCAAATGTTAGTTCTAAGGCTGAACTCAGGGGTGGGCTTGATATTCTTCTTCGACTGAACGAGGTTCCCTTCCTTGTCGTACTGCGTCTTGGTGCCCCAGTTCGTCCAGCCCGCCCACTTGTTTCGCTTATCGGCAATCAGTTTAATGTCTCCACGAATTTTACCCTTCGTGAATACAAACATATACTCAAAAATCTGAGAATATCTTTTTGAATTTGCTTTTGCTGGGAACGTGGAAGAATTCTTCTCGTAAATCATTGTATCGTGGATTTTAAACCCAACCTCTTGGAAATACAATGCTTGACGGAAAGAAGTCCCTGTTTCTCCACCGTTGACAACTTCGTCCCCGACAACCCATACGACAACGCCACCGGGTTTCGTTACACGGTAAAGTTCGTCAGCAACCTCCTTGAAAATGTCGAAATTCCAAGCGAACTCATCGTCCTGATATGTTCTCAACGAGTCGTAAGGTGGGCTCGTTACAGTAAGGTCGACAGAATTATCTTCAAGTTGTTTAAGTCCGTCCCTGCAATCGCAGTTGTAAATGTTATTCAATTCAAACATATTCTTTTAGTTTTACTCCGTTTCTTTCTAAATCTTTTGTTTTGAATATCACCGATACGGTATGATACGTGTCGTTGTCCGCAACGGCTACAAATATATCCTTAAATTTTTCAAGTTTTCCAAAAATTTTCCCGTTCTTAATCATTTCATTGGCGGTTTCCTTTACGGACGGCACAAAATCCTTGTGCTCTTTTGCAAATGTATGCAGGAACTCCTTCAATGATGGGACGTGTATCATTACAATCTTATCGTTGAAGAAGCACGCAAGCATTTCTGCCTTGCTGTTTTTGAGCCAGCCGGGAACGTTGTTTTCAAAAATCGACCACATTTCAACTAGAATGTCGTTTCGGTAGTTAAACCTGCGAACTTTCTCAGAAATGCCAACCGTTCGTCCTTTGAATGTTCCCATTACGTCAATGTCACTACGCTGCAGTTCCTTTTCTTCGTCGGTGTTGTATTCTACAAATTCAGCATCCTTAATGCCTACGCTGTCGTAGAATTTTTTCCTCACTTCAAAATCGTCAACTGAATATTTCAAGTCGTTTTCAAATATCGCTGCCATTTTCTTCAAATGATTTTTCTTCTACGGGATAGTTGGTAATCAGAACCTCGTCCGTCTTGCTTTCACGATCTTTCCTGTGATAGTAAGAGTTAGCGTATGACTTGTCAAGGTGGAAAATGAAATACCCGTTCTCTTCAGCCCAATTTTTCAATATCTCGTTTGTCTCTCCCTTGTTTTCAAGTACATTGGACAGTGCAAACTTAACCCCTTTCTTGCTCCAATGGTTAAGTTTCCTTAAAAGGGTGTTTTCTGACTCTTCGTCCCAGCCGTCATTATAGGTTGCCTGAGAAATAAGGTAAGGTGGATCCGCATACACAAACATGTTTTCGAAGCACGGGAAATCACGGAAATCCTGCTCTGAGAAAACGCAGTCCCTTTCATGTAACGCGTTTATGAAACCGATAAGGTTCTCACGCATCTTGCTGTTGAAACTGCTCCTGTTTGCTCCGAACGGAATGTTGAATTTCCAATCTTTCTTGACGTTGAACCTTATCTGATTGTTGAAACTGTACGCCATTAGCACAAACAGGTCAAGCGGATGACGTTTCTCAACGGGAAGTGCGTTGTAATGGTTGTCCCTGAAATTGTAGTAGTTCGCCTCTCCTTCCTTACCTTGGACCAAACCATATTTTTCAATGGTTGAATCTATATACGACAAACAATCTTCCACTGAATGATTGAACATATAGATATACATCCAAATCAACGGTTTAAGGTTGTCGTTGAATATCACTGTTTTTGCGTCAGAATTTATTCCAACCGTTGCACCTCCGCAAAATAAATCAACGAAAATGTCAACGTCTTTCGGGAAGTATTCTTTCAGTGTCTTTATTAGTTTTTTCTTCCCGCCCATGTAGTTCATTGGGGAGACAACTATTTTATCGTCATCCTTGAACTCAACGCCGTCTTTTGTTACGGTGAAGTTTATTGGAATGCTCTCCAATTTAACATCCGGCTTAACGTCCAACGTGAACGGATTGAGTTTTATTTTTGTCTTGAGAGTTATGTGGTGCTTTTCAGGAATCTGCATTCCTTCCGCCATTGAGCGATACGGGTCCTCATCGGGAGTCTCTTTTTGAGTAAACACCCCTTTATGGAGTATGTGAATGTACTCCACGACACCGTTTGCGGACTGCTTTCTGTTGTTGTCTGCCTTATAACGCTGATATTCGGTTCCTTCTACTGAATAATCCCCATATTTTGACATGATAGCCTTTATTTCATCAAAAGACAGGAGGCCTTCATTGTTATATGAAAGGAAAATCCATTCAAATTTTGCGTTCGCAATCAACTCGTCAAGTGCTTTTCCGACAGTTTTTTCTCGGCAATAGTCTGATTTGTTATATTCTTCTGCTTTAACGCCTGTAACAGAGTCCGTTTCAGGGGCTTCTCCTACTGCAATTGAGTTTAGGACGTGGTAGTTTGATCCGTATTGCCTGTTGTTGTACGGCGGATCAAGATAAAGAATATCGCCGCTTATGTTTTTAATCAGTTCGTTTGAATCACACATCCATACGTCGTTAAAATACGACGCCTTCTCAGCCGCTTTAGGTAATGCAAAAAATATGTCCTTTTCTGAATTTGACTTCAGTTTCTTAGCATACGCACCATAGGTGGACATTGTATTTGCCACCTTGTCAGCGCCGTCAATAATAGAAAGGAGAACCGCCATGTAGTTTTTCCTACTGAGCGTCTTGTTTGCGGACAGTCGGAGACGGGCTTCTGCGAGTTTCATTCCGTTTTCCCTATTGAAATACAGCCGTCCGTATTTTCCTCCTTCCGCATAGCATTGGTAGAGGCTTGACTCCGTAGTACCTTCAATTCCGTTGAGCGTGTCAAGGAAAGATTGAACCACGTCTTCGTCAAACCCTCTCAATCCAACATAATTTGAAACATAGGAATATTTCTCGAAGTCGTTTGCTATAACCTTTTTTACCATTGGGCAAAAGTGCCTTCCGACAACCCCTGTACCCGCAAAAAGATCACAGAAAACCTTATCTGAAAGGTCCTCTCCACAATGTTCTTTTACTACGCTTTCAATGAAATTTGTTAGTCTTAGTTTTGAACCTATATATCTCATTCAAAAAAGTTTTCAGTTTCGACAAATATACAAAAAAATAGGCTCCCGAAGGAGCCTTTTCTAATTGCGTTTTTCAAGGAATTTATGGAACAAGTCTGCAATAAACAGCCCGTTTACATCTTCCCAAGGCACATTATCTTTAAAATGCCCGTATGTTGCTGTATTGCTAAATATTGGCTTCGTGAGTTCAAACTTGTTAATGATTTCATACGGAGTGAGCGGGAAATTCTCTTTAATGAAATCAGCAATAACCCAATTTTCATGTTGAGATTTCGCGTCAACGTAGATACTGATTGGTTTCGCAACACCGATTGCGTATGAAAGTTGCACGGTAACCTCGGAAGCAATACCTCCGGCAACAATTGACTTTGCAATATACCGTGCAGCGTATGCGGCCGAACGGTCAACTTTCGTACAATCCTTTCCTGAGACCGCACCGCCACCATGAGGGCAACGTCCGCCATAGGTATCAACAATGATTTTTCTACCCGTGAGGCCCGTATCTCCTTCTGGACCGCCAATCACAAACCTTCCTGTTGGGTTGACAAGCAGTTCAAACTGACAGTTGAAGATGCCTGCAATATCCGTATGACGGGCTTTCAACTCAGGTAAAATATGTTCAAGGAAGTATCTCTTGAGCGTAATCTCAGACACGTCCGGATCGTGCTGCATTGAGATTAGGATTGTCTTGATTGATACAGGTCTTCCGTCTACGTAACGTATTGTGTATTGGCATTTTGCGTCAGGACGGCAGCCTGGGAGTATCCCCTGTTTTCTAAGGCTGTCGTAAACACGCATTGTGTCGTTTGCAAGGACGATGCCGACAGGCAGAAGTTCCTTCGTCTCGTTACATGCGTAACCGAACATTATTCCTTGATCGCCTGCGCCCATATCTTCTTTTGACGAGCGATCAACGCCCTGACGGATATCCGCACTTTGCTCGTGAAGCGTATTCACGAAAACAGCAGATTCAGGGTCGAAACCGTTGGTTCCGTCGTAACCGATTTCATTTATCACCCGTTTCGCCGTACCGATAATGTCCACATCTGCGGTTGAGTGGGCTTCTCCTCCGATTACGAGCATATTATTGGTAATGAAACACTCGGCAGCAACCTTTGCGTTCGGGTCCTGCTTCAAAAATTCGTCAAGAATTGCGTCCGAAATTTGGTCACATACTTTGTCCGGGTGTCCGCAACTGACTGATTCAGAAGTAAAATAGTACTTACTCATATTCATTTGAAATTAACTTACCCAAATATACAAGTTTTCTTTATAATATCAAAAAAAACCACATGTTTATTAAAAATAGACTATGGCAAAAACGCAAATAAAGTCTCTTTCAATGGAGCAGTTACTATCTCATCTTGAAGCGGTCGCTATGGTTTGCGACTTCTACGATAACGAGATGAAGGCAAATACGGGGCAGTACGATGGCGAAGAAGTCAATGCCTACGATGCGGCAAACGGCAAACTTCTCGGCTATATGAAAATCAGGGAGAAAATATTTAATGAGATAGAAACAAGGGTGAATGAATTATGCTAAAAAAACTTTGGCTTAACATAGTAATATTCTTCAAGTACCTGATGGCGGGTATGCGTGCGGCTGACAATGAGATGACAACCGGCGCAAAGAACATCGCAGGTGACGGAACTTCAATTGAGAAGAAGCAGGAGGCGGATAACCTATATGCCGCACTACTAAGAGGCGAGGTGACGCAGGAAGTGCGTGAGGCACGCCATGAAATGTACTATGCTGAGAGGCGTTCAAAAGACTACATTTACGCCGGCGGCGGGCACGCAAATAAGAAAAATGAGGTGTTCGACTACACGGGAAACGTTGAGAAGTCAGACGGTAGAAGGATATTGCTGGTACAGGACAATTATCAGGACCAAGCCACGCTTGAAGAATACGGTATTGACGTTGGAAAAGTTGAGGAGTCAGGCTCAACGATATACGGAACGATTAAGGGCGAGAACATAGCGAAGAAAGAGTACACCTTCAAAGTTAAGCGTGACTTCATTCCAAAATTCAGAATTGAAGAGTTCATTAAGAAGGTGGTTGTGAAAGAGTTCGAGGAAAAACGTATATTTGACATATATGTCAGCAAATATCCCGTTCAATTTGACAGACGATCAAGAATGTTCGTCAATATGATTAACGAGATATACGAAGGAAACTTCCGCTCAGAAATCATTGATTTCGACACAGTGTCTTTTGTAACGAAAGACGCTTACGGATCCGACGACTTGAAACTGTACTCTTTCAACGAGTTCGAATTTCACGATATCATTGACTACGATGGGAACTATGTACTTCGTTTCGTATGCAAGCCCGTTGACGACGGCGTTGACCTCATAGCCGAATTTTATGATGAAGCCACTGAGCAGAAATCTAGGGACCACGCACCGAGGGAGAACGTAACCGTCAGTATGGAGGACGCAATGGAAATTGCAAGGCGGGAATCATACGATGCTGAAACAGCAGAATCCCTAATAAAACAATTAAATGAAGGAAAATGAATTAACGTACACGACCAACATACTTCGGTATGATGGCGGTAAGTGGAACAAATGCAAGAATTGCGAGTATCTTCAGAATTTTCGATTTGCAAATCGTGAATTCTATCTCGTGAAAAAGGATGGCATTTATTTTGTAACGACAGACAAGGGTGCAGACATTGCGTCCGTGTACCTGAAATCCGAAACGGAAAATGGTGAAAAGATACTTCCCGGAGAGGTTGTGTCACTGTTCAGGAAGGAATACCTGAAACACAACATTACCCAGGAAATGATAGAGTTGTTTTTGAACAATCCGCAAGAGTACCGAAAGAAATACAACAAATAAAGCCGGCTGAGACAGTCGGCTTTTTTATAGTATTGTCAGTAACAGTGCCCAAGCACAACCAAGTTCAGACGCAAGTACGCCTTCCCCAACGAATTTGCTCCCGATTGTGTTTTGCGGAGAAACAATCAGCCACAATGAAAAATACACCAACGGTGTAACAATGGGGCAAACTATTAGACTCGTCGTAAGCGATGCGAACGTAACGAGGCTGAGAATAACCAGCACGGACAAAGCCATGCCGAAATAAAAATCAACCTTGTGGGAAAACCAAAAAAGCTTGATGCTTTCCCACAAATCACCAAGTTTCTTTTTCATAGCAATACAAGTTCCTACTAATAAATACTTTAATTTTCCAATTTCTTTTCTTCAGATTCTTTTTCTTGTTTCTTGATTTCTTTAAATTTTTCCATTTCTCCCATTACCCAATCGAGAGAAACGGGTTCTTTTTTCTCCACCTCATATTTCGGGCGAATGAATTTATAGAACGCCTTTCCATTTGAGCCGTCGAGACCTCCTGCCATAAACATAAGGTAGTCGTTAACGTCTACTTTCTTGTACTCATACATGTCTCCTTTCTTGAAAACGATACGGAGCGTTTTTAAATCATTCTCTTTGTCGTCGCATTCTGAATAGAGAATGTTTGAAGAATCGTACCAAGCACGATCTATCTTGTTTTCTTTGTCGTAATACCTAAATAGAATCATTTTCTTTTCTTTTGTTAAAGATACTATATTTTTTACAAAAGGGAAACGAATGGCCAATCAACCAGTAAAGAAAAAATTCGATTACGAAAAATATTTTTCAAATGAATTGAAGGGATTGTTGAACTATATCGGCACAACCGTTTCGTCAGAAATACCGTTCACATCACTCACATTCGATATTTTCTTCATTGCCGCTATGGAAATGAAGGACAGTCTGTTGTATAAGGCAATGAATGGCTTTATGACAAGCACGAGCATTGACGAGATACACGACAGGATACTTGCTATGGTTACCGACACGAAAGTAATGCCGGTAAGGCCGGGCAGAACCATAGAATATTCTACGGAATTGAAAAACCTGTTCATGCTTTCGAACACGATAAAGGATGAGGTGGAAGCGAATGCGATTACGTCTGATATGGTGCTGTTGGCATTCTTGAGAAGTTCTCCGAAGACAAATCCAATCCATAAAATAATCGAGGATGCTGGCATCAACGAAGATACCGCCTTGGAACTTGTCAAGAAAATGAAAGACACGATGTCCGCAATTTCAAACATGACAACAGATCAATTCGAGAATTTTGCTGACAAATTCATGACAGGAATGATTGTCGGAATTGATATGGGGAGTGAAGATGGGGACAGTACTTCTATCCAAGTTGTTGGAAATGGAGAGTATAATGACCTCCGTGATATGGTTGAAACCCTAATGGGCGGAAAGCCGAGCGGTCAGGCGAGAAAGAAAGACAAGAGCTCAATAGAATTCTGCGACAATCTCAATAAATTGGCTGAAATAGGAAAAATAGAACCGTTAATCGGAAGGGACAAGGAGATTTTCGAGATTACCAAGGTTCTAAACAGAAAAATGTGCAACAACGTCGTGTTGGTAGGGGACTCCGGCGTTGGAAAAACTGCGCTGATTTGTGGGCTTGCGAAAAGAATTGTTGATGGCAACGCCCCGTTGCTTCTGAAAGACTGCGAGATATTCAGATTGTCTTTGACTGACATGGGCGCGGGAACACAGTTCAGAGGACAGTTTGAGCAAAGAGTTTCATCCTTGATTAAATCATTGAAGAGAATTAAGAAGCCAATATTGTTCATAGACAATATCCACGTTTTCACAAACGAAAAA
>JAEEGH010032251.1_pt1 | contig 10083 bp, 8 predicted proteins | sample 9134181 | NCBI WGS metagenome assembly JAEEGH01 (sample SAMN16246544, study PRJNA631951) | gut metagenome | biome: gut microbiome; feature: rumen; material: DP-attached | host: Bos | place: Iran: Karaj | collected 2018-10 | reverse complement strand
TCGGTGCAAATACGATATGGTACTTACAATTCCATTTGGTATGTGCTAAACTATGTGTGGCATTATCTTGTTCTTTTAACATCTTAATGTCCTCCTAACGTGTTCGTCGTGACTGGCAGGTCATCGACATTCTAACACGTTAGGATTTTTTTGTTTCCTTCCACACTCACCGCTAAAGCTCCACGGAACCTCGCCACTATGGCGAGGTTTTCATAGAGACAAAAAAAAGCAGCCATGCAGATGTCAAACCCGCATGGCTGCTTGTTTTCTAATTGGTGGCCCCGGAGGGATTCGAACCCCCGACCTTTTGGTTCGTAGCTACCCATGAACAATTCACATAACTATACAGGTTTAATTAATTTACAATTTATGTCGGAATTTTGAAAAGTGTTGCAAAATAATGTTAACTATTAGAGTATGGTTATTAATGTAATTAATGTGAATTTTAAGTGGTGCTATACAAGGTGCTATACAATTATTGGTTTACATCAAGGAATTAACTCATAATAGTTTTCATTATATAGTTTCTTGACATTTTCAAAGTTCCAGTAAAAATCAATATCCTCCATCGACTTTATAACAACATCTTTCATCATGTTGTCTGCAACGGTAAAGAACGTATATTGATCGCTCTCTCGCAAAAATTTCGCAGGCGCTGCCAATTGCATCCAGTCTTTATTCTGTTCAGCTAACGCAAACGCTTCCATCAAAACATCCTTAACACCGGTTGCAATCTGTCCAAGAAATCCCTTCTCTATCCAATATGACATCTTCATACCACGATATTCACTGCCGCACATTTTACGTAAAGCGTAATACCGTTTTTCATCCCGTATTCCATCCCAAATATCAGCAAAACAGTAATCGTATTCTCCGTTTCGTACTGTCGGAATGAATTCAAACGCATCTGCTTTCACAACACGAACCTTTGCTTTGGCATCCCCAAATTGCGGTAAAATTTTTTGATTGAACAAATCAATGACGCTTTGGTTCTGTTCGACAATCGTTACACTTTCAACATCAGGCTTGATAGCAACCATGTACGCGTAATACCCTAACCCACAACCCAACGTTAGGACATCGCCTCTTGCCTCGTCAATGGAAGGTTGCATGGTAAAAATCTCATTGAATGTAATCGACATCCATGCATTTCCTTCCCTGTCTTGCAAGACATAGTATGAAGCAGGCACATCTTTCCAAATACCGATACAGGGAACAAAAGAATCCAGTCCATCCAATTTTTCACAAACCACATCATTCCATAAAAAAAACTCATATTGCCTGTCGCTGACAGAGATTACCTTAAAATCACCATAATCACAACCCTCTAACCGTATGTTACGGTAATAAGGATTCTGCAATAAATCGTCATGCGTAAACGACTTGCAATGAGAAATCAAAGGATAGAAAGGGTCTTTGTCTGAAGCAATTTGATGTCCAGCTAATGAACTGACCACATTTACAGGCGTTAAATCCTCTTCTCTTGTATTTTCAATATTAAGAACGTAATCATACTCACTACTGGAAATCAAAGATAAAACTTTATTGAAGGCTGTTTGATACATAAAGTAATTGGCTATATATCTTGGGAATGAATTACGAATCCGTCTGCTGGTAACAAATTTCATTTTCAATACATTCTCCGATTTCTATCTTAATTGATTTTCTTACCCTAGGCTATCTTACTTAATTAACGGCTAATAACGCCTAAAACAATACAAATAACAAAACAGAAATTAGAAAAACTGCTACAAAAAATCGCTTCATCTTTTGTATGACAAGGTGCAAGAATGTTATATAACCCAAATGTGCCCGCTAATACTGCAAGTATTTCAATAAAACTCTTTCCATTAAAAAAATCCCTTATCAACAATGGAATCATTGAAATACAAAGCCAAATAAACACATTTATAAAATGCTTATGATATATCTTAATGCCTTCTAAAGTTCCTATTGATTTTTGTTCACTCCTGTACTCTAACTCACCACCACAATAAGAACAATAAACACAATCATCATCAAAATATTTATCACATTTTTCGCAATACCGCAAATTAACCACCTCTTTACAGTGCTAGAATCAGGTTCTTATATATAACTGATTTTACCACTTTTGTCTACAAATTACCAGAAAGGGGGAAACCTTAGTGCTGTCTCGCCGGTTATTTCATCTTCTACGATACCGTATCAATGTAATTTGCCACTTAGTCACTTTTTTTCCTTCTTTTCTCGTTCACGCCGCCATTCCATTACTTTTTCCCATATTGCCGGGTCTTGTTCTTTCAACCGTTCTATTGGAGTAGGGAGATGCTTAATTACGGGTTTTTCGCCGTCTAAAGTAGCTTTTGTTATACGAATCTCGTGGTTAGTGTAAACACCGTCAGTGTTGTACAAAATAGGATACAGTAGGTCTCCCATAATTGTTCGTAGGCCTCTTGCTCCGATTTTGACTTCATAGGCACGTCGGGCGATTTCCCGCAATGCTGCTTTATCAATGGTTAGTTCATTTTTCGCTTCACGGAACAGTCTTTCAAAGTCGTAGACCGGCGAAATTGCGCTTTCAGTGAGTATTTTATAGAGATTATTTACGGATAAACTGTTGTACCTGCAACGGATAGGTAAGCGGCCTAACAGCTCTTCTACAAGGCCAAAATCGGCGATTTGCCGAGTGGTAGGAACACCAACTGAAATTTTGTTACTAGTGCTTACGTTTTCACCGACAAATCCTATCGGACTCGGTTCCGGCGGCGGGTTCAATAAATCTGTAAACGCACCCATACATACAAACAGAATGTTACTGGTGTCAACCTGGGACGCCAATTCATCCACGCCAAAGCCAGTTCCGCCCTCAATTATTTTTAATAACTCATATTGTATTTTTTTTGCGTAAACAGCTTCATATTGGTTATTGGCACTGTATCTTATCTTGTCTATTTCATCAAGAATAATAATCCCATGATTACACATTTCGAGAATCATTCTTGTGGCAGCATCGTTATTGATTATCTTGACTTTGCGGCCGTCTTCTTTTTCTTTAATTGTAAAATCACTTTCGTTTGTAAAATATGCATAATAGTTAGGGTGTTTTTTTATTATCCGATGGGCTTCTTCTACAAGGTCTTCTAATATTGTAGGCATGTTTTTTCCATGATATCCGGTGTTGGATAAACTTGTTACAGCTACAACAATAACGGGTACCGGTAAATCAAGTTCCCTAATCACTGTACGGATTGATTCGGTTTTTCCAGTACCTGTTGGGCCTATAATCAGCAGATTGTCTGTTTGTATAGGCTTTTCTTTGGCGATAATTCTCATGTTATGCCGGCACCTATCGAAATGAGCGGAAAGCGCCGTTGCAACGATTTCAATTGGTGCATCCTGCCCAACAATGGACTTTTTGATTATTTCTGCTATTCGCCGGGGTGGCACGTGTTCAAAGGGTATCATTTTTTCGCCTCCATAATTATATCTTGAAAACAAAAACCTTCTTCAATCACTCTCGAACGAAGAAGGTTTTCTGTAATTAAATTAATTGTAGCATATATATTTCATGATTCGACTATTTCACATTTTGATGCTTCTTGAAGTTTCAGAAGCTGCATGCTTTCTAGTTTTTAACTGTTTTCAATTTATGTTATTTTATGGCTTAAGTTTTCTGAAAATACGGTTTTTCTATTCTTTTTTACAATATATAGTAGTATCCATTAACCGTACGAGTTACAAAGTGATATGCCTTTTAAACCATATTTTGTGGTGTTTGACTTTTTGTACTTTTTCTCATAAAAGTATCTTGTTCTCCAAGTTATTAAGGGCAGAATCTGTAATTCAAGACTCTGCCCAATTATAGCTTAATTTAAAATGGCACATCTTGATCAAATGGAACTTCTTTCCCTAAAACGCTGATAGTGTTTGATTCTTTATTAGAAGTGTCAGCGGTCTTCGCAGCATCTGCTTTTCGTTCGATGAATTCGATTCGGTCTCCAATAACTTCGGTAACCCATATTGTCTTGTGGGTATCTTTGTCTTCATAAGTGTGAACCTGAATGCGTCCTTCAATGCCTAGTCTATTTCCTTTTGCACAACTATTGCCTGCAAGTTCAGCGCTCTTGCCCCATAAGACTATTGGGATAAAATCCACTTCCTGCTCTCCAGTTTGATTTCTAAAAGGACGATCGACTGCAAGGGTGAACTGACAAATGACTTTTTGATTCTGTGTGTAACGTACTGTCGGATCTTTTGTTAATCGTCCGATTAAAACAACTCTGTTCATTACTATTCCTCCTTGATTTTTAATGATTATATTTCAAAATCTTTACCCTTCGTAAATAGGGGTCTTAACTATGTCGTTCCCTATTACTACCTAGAAAAGGGCTGCTTCACGCAGGCGTTTCTGCAATTTTGGATAATGATCAAGCCCATGCTCAGACTCTAAGTTCTCAGTGTCTACAGCATTTCCGCTAAGAGTCAGCGTATTACAGAAATTTTTCATTGATACATGATTGCCTGTAGACACATTTACTACACAACTCAAATATGCTGATGTAAGTTTTTTGTAATTTATGAAAACACAATACCGATTGCCCTCAGGGTTAACTCTTTGTATTCCAGTTACTTCAGACCAAATTTCTTCTCTTGAAAACAATGCATCTAAGTAAAAACGGCTAAATACAGCAACGTAATTCATCCTCGGTAGATAGGCAACAAATACCTCCATTTCTCTAAAATTGGGAACCAACCAAACTTGGTCTTCTTTATAAAAATGTCCCCCCGAAACAGGAATCGGTTTTCCTGTAATCGGGTTAATCGTAGATCCACGATATGCAATAAATTCTATACATACATCTTCATATGCAAGGTTACGTGATTTGTTTTGAAACCTATACATCCTGCTACCGATAATATTAATTTGATCCACATTAGCGAAAAGATCCAGTTGCGAAACCATATTTGGGTCGTGATCCAATCGATACGGCTGGTGAATACATGGTATCCGTTGTTTAAGCGTGTTATTGATTACACGATTTGATAATTCTGCTAATTTGAAGTTGCTCATTTTTTTCTTACTGTTCATTTGTATGTCTCCTTTTGACTATTATTTTAATATAAATATATTCAAAGGTTCAGGCAGCAGCGGTCCCTTTCTAAACCGCGGAGTTGGATTTGTCTGAACCATTTTTAAGCTATTTTCATTTTTAAATTATTAATCAGCAATCCCTTTCTATGATTACTGAGTTGGATTTGTCTGAGTTTTTTATAATTCTTCATTGCTATTTTTCTGTTTTTTTCTTTTTCCACAGCACCCGTTACCATACAGATTCTCGGGAGAAAGGGTAAAGGCGGATTTTAGCGGCCATCTGCCCGCCCGCCCCCTTTCTCCCGAGAATCTGTATGGTAAAACGAGGTGCGGAAAAAGAAAAAAAGGAAGACCAAAAGTCTTCCTTTTACATTTATAGTGTTTACATATTATCTTTTTTGCCCAGGCTCCCAGCCGTAGTATATTATTTTCTCAACCCTTTCCATCTCACTAAGGTCATGGTCATCCTTGTGTTGAATATGCATATGATAATTTGCTGTTGCGTCAGAAAATGTTTTATGCGTGTAACTATCCTCTTCATTAAGTTCAAAATAGCCTACTAATTTCTCTAATCGTTTGCTACTAGCAGTTATTTTAAATTCATGAACTATTTCAACTTCACCCTGTTTTTTACTTGGAATTGGCCTTGCTGCCGTCCTATCTTTTTCAGCAGTCTGATCTGTTTTGGATAAATCAAGTAAATTTCCTGTTTTATCATGCCAGATATTATAATTATTTTTTTGATCGTCTTTGATTTTTTCAACTACAGAAATATTAAAGCCCAAGTGTTCCGCACGCGGTACTATTCTTTCATAATCGGGCTTGTTATTATCATCAACATATTTTTTACGTAATACGGTTTTGATATCTTCCATGCTTTTCAGTTTCATTACTTTTCCCGAAAAGACAGCTCTTCTAAACTCTTCATTATGTTTTTTCGATATAATCTTAGCTTCTACAGTAATAATCTTATCCAGTAATTTTTCAAGATTTTTGTTCTGCAGACTGTTAAGCCTGTTCTTCTCTTTGGTGTAAGGTGAGTTTTCTTCCCTTATTATTTCTGATAGTTTTGATTTAAAAGTATTATATGCTGCAAGGTAATAGTAGTCCTTTGGAATTGGAGAAACAACATAGCCATTAAGTTCTTTCTCTTTAGCCAGGGTGAAATATGTCTCTGGGAGGGTTGCCAGTACGCAGATGATTGCTGGATCCGGCGGCAAATGAAATTCGGATTCGATTAGTTTCTTATTTTTATTGAATTCTGCTTTTATGATGTTTTGTAAATTTTCTTGTGCCGATAGCTTTTCATCTAAATATTTATCCAACTTATAATCCGCTGGAATGTTTTCAAAAGTTTTTCTCGTGGTAGTACCGAGGTCTACAGTATTAGGAATTAACCCCGGTTCCTTGTCTCCATTTAAATTGTAAATCTCCCTATATATTTGCAAGCCATCTTTTCCAGCTGCGGAAAAAATAATAGATGCCTTTTCTCTGTGAGTTAATCTATGCCAGCGCTCAGAGATGGAATATTTTAATTCATATTCTGGATCTTGTTTGATATACTGCTGCAATGTTGTAAGCAGCTGCGACATTTGTTTCTTGTTATTTTCCCACAGTTCCAGTTTTGCTATTTCTCGTATAGAAAGTTCCTTTTTGTTTTTCAATATTTGGATATCCCGATCAATTAAATCCATGCCATGCTTTATAAGAGGAAGGTAATTTGAAAGTTCTTTGTTAAAAATTTTGATTGGCTGGAATTCGTGTTTAATGTGTTCTGTGAATATATTTAGTAACCAGATATCCAAATCCTTTTTTGCAGCAGCAAGTTCTTGGTCAGAATAATCTAATGCAGTTTCAGACTGTGAAACCCTGTTATCAATAATCTTCAATTCCCGGGAAAGTACTTCCACAGCTTCTTTTTGTATTTCTAATTCAGATTCATTCTTTTTTTTGATTCGGTGTTCATTTTTGTATTGTTGACGTAAGATCATTCTTTGATGGTTTCGCTTTGATTTTTCCTGATATTCATCATTTCGGTTTTTAGAGTTCCTAGGACCTATCTTTTCATCCTCCAGATCGTTCTCTTTGAAAAATCCCCGTTCTTCTTCAGTATTTCTGCGGACAATCATATCATAGCCTTTACCGCTGAAAAAGTCGTTTATAACAGAATCGATTCCGTCATGAAATTCTTTTAGGTCCTCAGGTTCTAAATATTTTCCTTGTCTAGTATTGCTATCCCATTGTAATCGGTTTCGGTTATCTTTTAACTGATTGACACAATATTCTATTCCATTTTCGTTTTTTCTATAAATTGGTTTTTCCCCTTTTGGCACTAAAGGCATACGGATATCATTGCCATTTTCATCTTTATAAATTTTGTTCCAAATTAATTTTCCGTTACGGTCTTTATAAATTTTATGTCGTTTTGCTAAAAATTTTCCGTTTTTATATTCACGTTCACAAATATTGAAATGGATGTGATTGTTTCCTACTTTTTTATGTAAACCTAAAATAACCGGGCGGTTATATTTTGTTGTCAAATATTCACCGAGCATTTTTGTTAATTCTTTCAAGTCTTCGTCTGAAAGATTGTTAGGTACAGATATTTCTCCGTAAGCAAACAATCTTTGCCTGTTCTGTTTATTATTTGATTCATAGACATCTTTAATCAGTCTTTCAATACGTTTATTTACCGCTTCTCTTTTATTATTGTAATAACATTTTTCGTTAGCAAAAACATCTGCGTATATAACTTCTGTTCCATCATCATGTTTTTGATGGTAATTCTTCTTATTATTTTCGTCGTGCAGTTCCATATCTACATCATAGGATATTTCGTCTGCAGGTGATACGTATCGGCTTTTTGTCCCGCAAGTACGATGCTTTACTTTGGCTCGATGTAATACTTCTGTCGGCATAACGTAACTGCGCCTCCTTTCTGCGTTAACGTGTTATTTTGGTTTTTTCCTGGGCCCGCAGGCCTCGCGCGATGAAGCACCCCCTCCGGGGGTGCGTATCCGCGCAGGACGGTTCTCAACCGGCCCAATTTTCTCTGATTAAATTGTATCATGGAATTAAAAAACCCCGACCACCAATTTTGAGCGAATCACTAGAATTTTCTTTTTGTGAAATAATCTGAATTTATGAAAACAAGTGGTCGGGGTCTTTTGTTTCTGTGTTATATTATAAATGAAATAATAATTATATTATTTATTTAAAGAAAGGCGGTTATCTTTATGACAAATGACAAAGCTGTTAAAAAAACACCATTAGAAATTGCACAAGAAAAATTGAGGAAAAATCAAGCAAATGAATTAAAATTAAAGAAAGCACAAGAAAAGCAGGAAAAGAGAAAACAGGAACTTCAGGCGGCTAATGAAAAAACAAAGGCATTGAAAAAGAAAATTGCTAGGTCGGACAGCAAGATTGACATTATTAAAAAATTAGCGAAAATTAAAACCGAACCGTCGAGACAACGCTCTCACGAAGCTACTACCGGTTTCTTTAATATTTTGGACCGGTTTAACAATAGCAAGAACGAAAACGATTTTTCCAACAACTATAATTTTATACACGATACAAAAAAAGTTCGTGAAGCGGTAGAAGCAGCAACAACCTATGACAAAGACAAGGACACGTTAATTATTAGCGGTTCTGTCCTGCGTGAAAAGATTAATGAACAGAAACATGCTATTGATGAAATATTAAAAGCAGCTGCAGTTCAGCTTGGCCTGAATTGGGAAAAAGTGCTTAATGGCGAAGATACGATTCCTACGAATTTAGTTAAAAACGAAACCGAAAATACCTCGGCTTAAGATGCATATTAGAATTCGTAGATTATAAAACTTTCGCAGCCAGGATTTTTAAACCCTGACTGCGGTTTTATTCATAAATATGATGTTCAATTTACTGGTATCCAAAATAATATTGACAAATAAAATGCTGGTGCTATAATAACATACGTGTTCCGTGTATCGTCTTTCTCGCTTTCTAGCGAACAGGGAACACTAATAAATCGATTCAGGGGAACTGTCCCCAAAAAATCCCGGCATCTCATCCGGGATTTTTTCTTTATAAATAGCCGCCACTGCGTTTTTAATCTTGAAGAAGGAGGTATCATAATTGGATAATCCGAAAGCTCTTCTGCTTACCAGCCGTAATTTTGATTACGATGACTGCGAGTTTGAAGTTTCCGGCATTTTGTATTACTATATCATCCCCGCCGGTAAACTGAAAGAAAAGCAGATCAAATTCAAAAATGAAGTCGCCGACGACGAACTATTGCTTATAATCTTTTTTAAGGATGGATCGTATAAAGTCTTTTCTTTGGTCAGATATAACATGAGTTTCTTATACTGAAAGCAAAAAGGATGCTGAGCAATAACCGTTCAGCATCCTTTGTTTTTTATGGCCTGGTATTTATTTTTTTCGCAGATTCCCATTTAATTGGCCGTAGTATTAATGTGATAAATTGCGATTTATATGGGTAAATGTCTAAATTGAAAGTCCTCTGCTCATCAAAAAGCAGAGGACTTTTTTTGTTTTAAACTTCTCTTAATGACATTGATTGCTTCTATATCCGTTGCTATAGCTTCTGGTGGCGTAGCAGACTGTTATCGTGACGGATTTCCCGCCGACACTACGTTGGCGGGACGACAGGTTGCCCGTTTGGGCGCTACGCTAACGCTCGTTGACGCTGTCGGTCATGAATATGAATGATAGAGGGTCAGTGAAAAAAGGAATAGGCCAAAGGCTAATTGGCTTCGTTAGTGATGGAGTAAGAAAAATGAGTACAGGATATGCTGTACATCCCATGATGAGTATGGACCATAAATCAAAACCACCCGTTGAACGGGTGGTTTGCTCAGGCCCTATAAGGGCCTAACTCCTGTGGTCGCCCCCTTAAGGGGGCACCGAAACGGCCCGACAATCACACTCTTATTACTGGCAGCCCCCTACTCGGGGGCTCTTTTTATGCCTTATTTCTCCGGCTCACCCGTAAACGGGTC
>JAEEGH010032250.1_pt1 | contig 10084 bp, 6 predicted proteins | sample 9134181 | NCBI WGS metagenome assembly JAEEGH01 (sample SAMN16246544, study PRJNA631951) | gut metagenome | biome: gut microbiome; feature: rumen; material: DP-attached | host: Bos | place: Iran: Karaj | collected 2018-10 | reverse complement strand
CCGGCGCGGGGGCATAGGTCTTCAGCGCCCAGCAGGCCAGGCAGGCCGCCCCGGAGACCACCACCCGATAATAGACGTTCGTCGCTTTCCAGAAACGGTAGATGAGGATGCCCAGGCCGTTGAGCCCGCCCCAGATCATGAAGTTCCAGCTTGCTCCGTGCCACAGTCCTCCAAGAAGCATGGTGTCCATCCTGTTGATGTCCGAGATCAGCTCCTTGCGCCAGCCCTTCTTGAAGATGATCAGAAGGGCTATAACAAAGGTTATTGCAAGTACGGAGAAAAACACCCACCAGCTTCCGGCAAGTGCTGAAGCAAGAAATGCTATTCCCAAAATTATAGCATAGGATCCGAAGGTACCGTTGCGGTTCCCTCCCAGGGGGATGTAAAGATAATCCCGAAGCCAGGTAGAAAGGGAGATGTGCCATCTTCGCCAGAATTCAGCGGCATTCTTGGCTTTGTATGGAGAGTTGAAGTTCTTTGGAAGATAGAAGCCCATTAACATGGCCACTCCGGTAGCGATGTCGGTATAGCCCGAAAAGTCGGCATAGACCTGGAGGGAATAGCCAAACAAGGCTGTCAGGTTCTCGAATCCAGTGTACAGCATCGGATTCTCGAAAACCCTGTCGCAGAAGTTCACTGCAAGGTAGTCACTCAGGATTAACTTTTTGGCAAGTCCGTTCAGGATCCAGAACACAGCAAAGCCGAACTGGGTCCTGCCGAGGAAGAACGGCTTCCTCAGTTGGGGGATGAATTCCCTTGCCCTGACTATCGGGCCGGCCACAAGCTGGGGGAAGAAACTGAGATAGAACCCGAAGTCAAGGAAATTCCGGACAGGAGCCATTCCCCTGGATACATCCACCACATAGCTTATCGCCTGGAAGATGAAGAACGAAATACCGACAGGGAGGAATATGGAATCGACGCTGAATGCCTGGGAGCCGGCGATGGCATTCCCAGCTGCAGCAAACCAATCCTTTACAATGAAAGAGGTTCCAAACAAGTTGTTAACTACATCTGTCAGGAAATATGCGTACTTGTAATAGCACAAAAGAGACAGGTCCACCACGACGCTCAGCACCACTATGGCTTTCCGCCGGCCGGAATGCCCGCAACGGGGCAACAGCAATCCTGCCAAGTAGTTGTAAACTATCACGAAGCCCAGCAGGATCAGGAAAAGTCCGCTTGTCTTGTAGTAGAAGAAAAGGCTGGCAAAGAAGATGAATGCATTCCTCAACAGAATCTTGCTGCGGAACACGCAGAGGAAAGCCAGGACTATGGCGAAGAAGGCCCAGAAATAGAACTGGGTGAACAGCAACGGATGAGCCTGGTCGAAAGAGAACAGGTTACCCAGAAAATCAAATGCTACCTCCTTCAATCCCATGACATCCTCCTCCTGAGATGTTCCATGTATTTACCCATCAGGGCATTGTACAAAAGGTCGCCGACAACGGCATAGCCCTCCTCGGTAAAATGAATCTTGTCGCGTTTGGCAAGGCCGGCATCTTCCCAGTCCTTCCTGGAGCCCAATCCTCCCATGATCTCGAAGAGATTCCACACTCCTCCTCCACAATCAGTACAGATCCTGAAAAAAGCGTCCTCAACTTCCAAGATGTTCCTGTTGACTGAATAGACCCTCCGCCTTACACGCCTGTAACTGTCATTATTTGTGATGAACAGAAGGGCACAGTCGGGATTCACTGCCTTGATTCTGGAAACAAGGGTCTTGTAACGGCGGATGAAATCATCCTTATGGAATTCCTTTCCTGAAGCGTCATTTATTCCTATTCCGAAAATCACCAGATCCGGACGGACCATTTCCAGATCCCTTCCGAAATCCTCACATTTGAGATATGATGGAAGAGCTGCCCCATTGACACCTATTCCGGTAACGGTTATTCCGGGATTAGAATTATCCAAGAGAATCCCTGTAACTGTAAGTTCTCCTCCTGTGCCTCCAACAGCGACAGTCACCGAGTCTGCCACCTGCGGTAGATGGAACGACCATATCGACTTCTCATAGTCCCGAACCCCAGTAATGGAATCCCCGGATTCTAGTACAATCAAGGGGAATCGATCTCCTCCAAATGAATAACCCAAAACATCCACCTTGTCGAACTTGAATGAAGGATCCATGGCCGTTGCGTTCCTGGCATTGAGGACTATCCTCAGGAATGCAGTGGAATCGGAAGTAGTGAGTGCCATGCCTGAAAGTCCAAGGGGTCTGTCAATCTCCCTCTGGGTATTTTTAGTAGTTTTCCACTCTCCACCTGACCTGGTCCTGAAGCTGCTGGGGTTATTTGTCTTGGTTGCCGAAAAAGGAAAGACAAGTCCACGACCGCCATCCAGATCGGGACCAAGGGCCAGAAGGTCATTCCGCAACTGTCTGGTAAAGGTGCCGTCCTGCACGTGGGACCCGCCTATATGGATGATATTGAGGTTGTCAGAACCATTGAAAAGGACCCTGTCCAGCTTGGAAAAAAGAGTTTCAAAAGCTGAGCTGTCCCCACGGAAGGTAATCCTGTTCCGGTCGAAACGGGAAAATTCCAGATCCGGCAAATCCCTTCTGACGGTCTGTCCGAACAGGATAGATGGCAGTAGCAGCAATGCCAATGAATATGCAATCCGCTTCATCATCTCCCCATATATTCATCGACATAGTCTTCCGGAAGCTTCCTGCGAAGCAGCTGGAAATCGTAATAGACAAGGAGAGACCTGGCGATTGCGCTGCCGATCTCATTGGCTCCCCTTGTTGTGAAATGGATATAATCCGGGCCTGCAAGCGGAGGATTATGGTTTACCCATCTGCGCATGGAACCTTCTCCGCCCATCATATTGAAGGTGTCCCAATAAGCGACACCGTTCTGGAGGCAGTGGACCTTCAGGGAATCATTCAATTCGGGAAGAAGCGGCCAGGTCACCAGATAACCGTCATAACTCTTGCACATGTCAGCCGGTCCGACGAAGAGCAATTTTGCCCTTGGAGCCACCTTCCTGAAATAATCGAACTGCTCATCCATTTTGTCCACGTAAAGGGAAATACCCTTCCGTGAACCGATGCCGGGCATGGCATTGCCACCGAACTGGAGGATGATCAAGGGGGTGTCCATCAAGTCGAAAGACTGCTTCATCAATGTGGAATCCATGTCATCGAAGACAGTTCCTGCGCATCCCCTCAACGCCACATTGTCAACAGTTACTCCAGGAGAACCATCGAGCATGATTCCGTAAACTTCTGCGTCACCGGTGAAAGAAAGGGAACCTGAAACCACTTCAGTCGGGAGGGTCCAAGAGATTAACGAGACTTCATCCTTCGCAGAATCAATAACCTCTGTCGTGGCCTTGAGGGTATCGCACTTCAGTGTCACCGACAATCCGGGACTGTTGTGCCCAAGAAGGACAGAAACCTTTGAAATCCTTTTCGCCCTCTCCTGGGCATATCGGTTGTCGGTCCTCCGGAAATTGAAACGGCCACTTCCGAACACCTTGACACTCTGGGCCATGGGACCGTAACGGTGGGTGGAAGTCCAGTTGGACAACGAATCCATGACCCGGGCATAACGGGTAAGTGCTCCACTGGCATGCTGCATCACTGATACCGAAGAAATGGGTTTTATCATGGGTACCATACCGGGGCCGGAACCGCCGAACCTGTCCTGTAAGCCCTGGCGCAGTACAGAGGAAATCCTGTCCATTTCAAGCTGGGAATCCCCATAATGCATTATCCTGACCACCTTGCCCTCGGAAGAAGCATTTTCCATTTCAACGAACAAGGAGTCGAAAAAGGTATAGCTGCTGTCCGGAGTGAAGACACGGTTGGGGTCCGTGGAAAAATACTCCTTGAAGAAACCCAAGGTGTCGGACGATTCCTGGATAAGCTCGATTGACCTGCGGGCCGCCAGAAGGACCGAATCTACGTCGGGATCGTGACGTCCCTCCTTCAGATCCCTCAGGTAGGATTCGTACGAAGGGAACCTGAACGTCATGCCACCGGCCTTGAACCCGCCGGAGGGAAAGAAATACCAGCAGGCCAGGATGACGGCGAGTACAGAAATGACGAAGATCGCTATGGCGTGACGTTTCATACAGTCAAAACAAGGCCCCAAAGTTACAAATTTCTTATATTTGTAGTAGGTATCCATTTGTGCAACAAAATCTTTATTTGATATGAACTCCTACAAAATCAAACGGGTAAAAGGTCCTATACGGATAGACGGCAATCTTGACAAGGACGTCTGGAAAAATGCCGAAAAGTCCGGTCGTTTCGTAGATGCGGTCGGAGGAACTCCTGGAGTTTATGACACCAGGGCGGCCATCCTGTGGGATGACGAGGCCTTGTATGTAGGCTTCTGGGTGGAAGAACCCTATCCGGCTGCCACCCTTACCGAGAGGGACAGCCTTCTGTGGGTGGAGAATGACCTGGAGGTTTTCATCGCCGGTGAAGACACTTATTATGAATTGGAGATCAATGCCCTTGGTGTCATCTATGAAGTCTTCTACCTGTGGAGGGATGCCTATCCTGTCTTTGATTCATCAGGAAAGCTGATTTCCGGTAAACCCTATTTCGCCAAGGACAGATTCGACATCCTGAAAAACGGAGCCATCAGTTTTGGAGGAAATTTCGACAGGAATGACGACCATTTCTGGACAGGAATCAATCCCAGGGGGTTAAGATGGGTGTATCGGACTTGGGATTTCCCCGGACTTGAAGTAGCAGTCAAGGTGGATGGAAAACTGAATGACCCGTCAGTAGTTTCAAAGGGTTGGACGGCAGAAATCAAATTCCCTTGGAAAGGTTTTGCAGACCTCTTCGGCAAGGATCAGGTCACTCCGGCAGACGGAGACATCTTGAAGCTGTTCCTTGGACGTTACAATCTATTCCATTTTAACGGGAAACCGGTGAATGCCGGTTGGAGCTGGCATCCCATCTGGGTTGCTGACAACCACAATCCGGAAAGGTTCGGTTCCTTTGTCATTACTGAATAGCCAAGTCTGAAATCCTGCCGTCATGAAAAAGTATCTTCTGGCAATAGCTGCCTTGCTGCTTTTATCTTCCTGCGAGGTTCATCATTTTATCTCCGACAACGGATTCCGGCTTCAGGTTGAGAATGACTTTGATTCCAGGATGGCCGACAATCCATCCCTGAAAGAGTTCTGCCCTGTTGACAGCCTGCTGCTGACCACAGAGGAGAAGGAGGCTCTTAAGTTCCTCTATGCCTACATGCCTCTTGCCGATCTTACTGACTATCCCATAAGTTATTATCTGGATTGCGTCCAGTCTTCCTTCAAGACCCGTGACGAGATGGGTTGGAATGTTCCGGAAAGGGTATTCAGGCATTTCGTACTGCCAATTAGGGTCAATAACGAAAAGCTTGATACGGCCAGGATGGCCTTCGCGAGGGAGATCAAGCCCAGAATAGAGGGAATGAGCATGAAGGACGCCATCCTTGAGGTCAACCATTGGTGCCACGAGAAACTCACCTACAAACCTTCCGATGCAAGGACCCTTTCCCCTCTTGCAAGTGCAAGGAGCACCCTTGGCCGCTGCGGTGAAGAATCCACTTTCACCGTCACCGCGCTCCGCTCTGTGGGAATCCCTGCCCGTCAGGTTTACACTCCACGGTGGGCACACACCGACGACAACCATGCCTGGGTCGAGGCCTGGGCAGACGGGGAATGGTTTTTTATGGGAGCCTGCGAACCGGAACCGGTCCTGAACCTAGGATGGTTCAACGCCCCTGCAAGCCGCGGCCTGTTGATGCATACCCGTGTGTTCGGGCGTTATGACGGCCCTGAGGAAAAGGTAATGGAAGGTCCCAACATCACCGAAATCAACCTTATAGACAATTATGCCAAGACCGCAAGGGTGGATTTCAATGTGGTACATGAAGATGGGGCTCCTGTTGACAGCGCCCTGGTGGATTTCAAGATCTACAACTACGCTGAATTCTATTCTGCCCTGTCAAAATACACTGACACAGAAGGCCATACCTTCTTGACCGCAGGAATGGGAGACATGCTTGCGTGGGCTTCCAAGGACGGTCTTTACGGATGGTCGAAGGTATCATTCGGCAAGGACTCCCTGGTCACCATAGTCATCTCAAAGGATCACCCTTTCGAAGCAGAGCAACTGATGATCGTTCCCCCGGAAGAAACTGCAAACCTTCCGGAAGTGTCTGAGGAACAGAGAAAGGCAAATGACATCCGTTTCGCCCAGGAGGATCTCATCAGAAAGACATATATGGCCACATTTGCCAAGGATGACGGGACTCCGAAGGGTAAACTCCTGGCCAAGGCTGCAGGGAACCATGAAGTCATAGGGCAATTCCTCGCAGACCATCCGGACAAAAGGGCCCTTGACCTTCTTCAATCCTTGAGTGACAAGGACATGATAGACGTAACCAGGGAAATCCTGGAGGACAGCTACCAGTCTGAGGAATCCATCCTCTGCCCCAGGATAGAGAATGAATTCCTTTCTCCCTACAAAGGCTTCTTCAAGAGAGTCCTTACTGATGAGGAGAAGGAAACCCTCTCCGACCCCGTAAATCTTGTAAAGTGGGTTAAGGATAACATAAAAGTGGTTGAAGATCCAAAGGCCACCAGGATTCCGATGTCTCCTGAAGGAGTCTGGCGTGCAAGGATTGCCGACATCCGTTCCAGGAACATATTCTTCATTTCCTTGGCCAGGACCCTTGGTATCGATGCCAGGAAAGATCCTGTTACCGGCAAGGTACAATACAATCAGGGAGGATGGCGTGACGTGGATTTCGAATCGGCTAGCGATGTGGTAGCTCCGACCGGATTAGTCGTTTTGAATTACACGCCCACCAAGACATTGGCGAATCCTGGTTATTACAGCCAGTTTACCATCAGCAAAATCGTGGACGGCCGCTCCCAGGTACTGAGTTTCGACGAAGGACAGGTGGACATGGGAGGCGGTGTCAGCTGGGCGAATGTATTCAAGAAAGGTATTCCTATCGACACTGGTGAATATGTCCTTGTGAGCGGCAACCGCCTCTCAGATGGAAGCGTTCCAGTGACCATGCGTCCGTTCACTGTCAACGAAGGCGAAACCACAGTCCTCGACCTTGTCATTACCACACCTGACGACAAGCTGAGCGTTATCGGCAGTTTTGATTCGGAGACCAAGTACCTTCCTGCTCCGGAAACCGATCCGGTCTCCATCCTGTCCACAACCGGCCGCGGAGTCTTTGTGGTCGCATTCCTCACACCCCGCCAGGAGCCTTCGGTACATGCCATCAACGACATTATCGCCTGCAAGGATGGACTTGAAAAATGGGGGCGTCCCATCATGCTCTTTACTACCAGGGACGGGCTCGATTGGGTAAAGGAGTATTCCGACAGGCTTCCCTCCAACGTCCATTTCGGAATCGTCCCGAAGGATCTTATGGATGGCCCGATGCCAAGGGTGATGATCGCAGACACCTTCAACAGAGTCTTCTTCAAGACCGAAGGCTATACCATCGGCCTGGGCGACCAGCTCCTCGGTGCAATCGCAAAACTGTAGTATCAGCTACATAATAAAAAGAAGGTCGGGTCTTTCGATCCGGCCTCTTTTCTTTTCAGGACTGGGATTAGTCCTCGTCCTGCTCCTGGGCGGCGTAGTCGGCGAGAAGCTTGGTCTGGACATCAGCAGGAACCTGCTGGTAGTCAGCAAACTTCATCGTGAAAGTGGCTGCACCTCCGGTGAGGGAGCTGAGGGTAGTGGAGTACCTGTAGAGCTCGGCAAGCGGAACACGGGCGTGAAGAATGGTGAATCCCTTGTCCATGTCCTGGTTCATGATCATTCCACGACGGCCGTTAAGGTCGGACATGCAAGGACCGACGAACTCGTTAGGAGTAAGGATGTCCACATTGTAGATAGGCTCGAGGATCTTCGGACCGGCATTGCGGAAAGCCTCCTTGAAGGCGTTCCGACCGGCAATGATGAAGGCGATTTCCTTGGAATCCACCGGGTGCATCTTACCGTCATAGACATAGACCCTGATGTCACGGGCATAGGAACCGGTAAGAGGACCTTCTGTCATCTTGTCGTTGATACCCTTGAGGATGGCGGGCATGAAACCGAGATCGATGGCTCCACCGACGACGCAGTTGATGAACTCGAGTTTTCCACCCCACTCCAGATCATAGGTCTCCTGGGACTTGATGTTCAGGATAGTCTCCTTGCCATTGATCATGAACTTGTTGCCGGCGGGCTCACCCTCGACGTAAGGGCAGACGAGGAGATGGACCTCACCGAACTGGCCGGCTCCACCAGACTGCTTCTTGTGGCGGTACTGGGCATTGGCGACCTTGGTAATGGTCTCGCGATAAGGCACCTTCGGAGCAAGGAACTCGATGTTCTGCTTGAACTCGTTGGTCATTCTCCACTTCACGAGGTTGATAGCCTGCTCGCCCTGTCCGCTGAGGATGGTCTGGCGCAGCTCCTTGGAATACTCAACATTGATGGTAGGATCCTGGGCAGCGATCTTATTAAGAGCCTCGCCAACCTTTGCTTCGTCGTTCTTGTCGACGGCCTTGACGGCGCAACGATACCTGGCATCAGGGAAGACCATGTGCTCGATTGCATCAACTCCAGGAACGGCAAGGGTAACATCGGTCTTTCCAGCCTTCAGCTTCATGACGCAAGCGATATCACCAGCGCAAACTGAAGAAACCCTGTCCTTCTTGTTGACGGCATAGAGGGCTGAAAGACGCTCTCCGTTACCGGTCTCGGGATTGACAAGGTCGGCACCGTCCTTGAGGACGCCGCTCATCACCTTGAAGAAAGAGACATCACCGAGGTGCTGCTCGACAGAAGTCTTATAGATGAACAGGCTGACAGGGGCGGTTGCATCACAAACCGGAGCCGGAGCTACGTTGACGATGAATTCCATGAGCCTCCTGACACCGATGTCCTTCCTTGCTGAGGTGCAGAACACGGGCATAACCTCTCTCTTGGCCAGACCGGCACGAAGACCGGCACGGACCTCTTCGATGGAGAGTTCCATGGTCTCGAAATACTTCTCCATGAGGGCGTCGTCACCTTCGGCGGCCTTCTCTACAAGCTCCATGTGAAGCTCTTCGGCCTCGTCAGCATATTCAGCGGGAATCTCAAGCTCCTCGAAGTTGCCGTTCTCATCCTTGAAGCGATAGTACTTCATGGTAAGTACGTCCACGATACCGTCGAAACCAAGACCGGGATTGACCGGGAACTGGACGATGGCTATCTTCTTCTCGAAAGCTTCCTTAAGGGTGTCACGGGTGTGCTCCCAGTTGGCCTTTTCGGTGTCAAGCTGGTTCACAGCCACGATCATAGGCTCGTTGTACTGGTCAGCATAGCGGGCGAAAATCTCCGTTCCCACTTCAACTCCCTGCTGGGCGTTGACGGTGAGGATAGCGGACTCGCAGACCTTGAATGCGGAAATCGCACCACCGCAGAAGTCGTCGGAACCAGGAGCGTCGATGATGTTGAACTTGGTGTTCATGAACTCGGCTGAAAGCGGAGTAGCATAAACAGACTTCTGGTTTGTCTGCTCGAATTCGGTGTTGTCGGAAACAGTGTTCTTGCCTTCCACCGTACCCCTGCGGTCAATAACTTTGCCCTCATAGAGCATGGCCTCTGACATTGTGGTTTTACCTGACTTGGAGCTACCGATCAGGACCACATTGCGGATGTCTTTTGTTGAATATTCCTTCATTTTTATAAGTGATTAATTATGATTATTCTTAGGCAAAAGGGTATAACCGGGCAAAGTTAGCAAAATTATTTCTTAAATCTGGCGAAATTTGGAATAATAATAGTCAACCAGAGCCTGGCCAGAGAAGCCGAGTTCTCCGATTATCAATTCATTCAGAAAGTACTGATCCGCCCCTATCTTTTGGCATATCTCCTTGAAATCGTATTTCAGGTAGAGTTTATCCTCATTCATCGCCCGCTCAAACGCAGCATAGTCTTTCAATGTCTTTTCCATAGTTTCCTCCTTTCTTTCTCACTCTGCCGGGAAGACATTACCTCCTGGAACCGCCGCTTCGCGGCCCCACCGATCGCTTCGCTCCGGTCCCCCCTCTTAACATGCCGAGG
>JAEEGH010032249.1_pt1 | contig 10084 bp, 7 predicted proteins | sample 9134181 | NCBI WGS metagenome assembly JAEEGH01 (sample SAMN16246544, study PRJNA631951) | gut metagenome | biome: gut microbiome; feature: rumen; material: DP-attached | host: Bos | place: Iran: Karaj | collected 2018-10 | reverse complement strand
GATATCGTGATCCGGCTTGGCTTCCTTAATCCCTTCCAGCAGTTTGGCATAGGAATACAGAGTATTTTCCTGTCTTCTGTGATTCATGAAGCGGATCTGATAGGCGCCCTCTTCCAGAGGAAGATCCAGATAATCCTGAGAAAGGAGATCATCGTACAGATAGGTTATCTTCTGCCCTGCGTCACTAACTTTATTCGCCGCAATCTGCAGCCAGCTACCTCTGCCTTCCTCACAGTCACAAATGTGATCAATATAAAACCGATAGGTTCCCGCTTTTTTCACTGTAAAATCCATAACCACTTCGCCACTTTCCGGACCAACAGGCGTATGCATCGGTCCTGTGCCGTCATAGGTTCCGATCCAGGTAAAATACAGCTTACCATCAATTTCTTCCGTACGGATAATGGTTCCGGTTGTGGACATATTTTCACCGGGAGTATAGCCTTTTTCTTCTCCGGTCTCCTGTCCATCCTCTAACGCTACAATCCGCACCTGTCCCAGCGCCGGTGCAAAAACATACTTCGCATTCTTTGCATCAGAAAAGGTGGCATTGTCCCACAGATAGTAGCAGTTATCCACTTTCAGGAAATCAACATCCCATTCCACATACGATCCGGCATCTTCGGCTTCATGACCACAGGTTCCCACATAGGCTCCGGCACACAGATTGGTGCCGATATCGTTGTACATGCCGAACTTAAGACCTTTTCCATGGATGTAATCCGCTAGTGCACGAAATCCGGAAGGAAACTTTGTCTCTTCGTTAGACAGCCTTCCATCTACACGCTCTTCCTTGTAGCAGCCGTCGTCCAATACCAGATACTGGTACCCTAACTGGTCGAGCCCAAGTTCTACCATACGGTCCGCCATGGCTTTGGTCAGTTCTTCTGTATTCCCACTTCCAAAGGCATTCCAGCTGTTCCAGCCCATGGCAGGAAGATGCCCCTTCTTCTTTCCATGAAGAACAGTTCCATCCTCAAAAGCATCGTATCGATATTCTCTTCCCGGCAGATGATCCGGATGAGTTGTGTTGCTGTTTTGCATGTTGCTTATTCTCCTTTGATCGGTATCCACTCATCCGGCCAGTAATTCTCTCTGTCAGAATAAGGATAAATTACTTTTTTATAGGGATTATCATTGAGATATGCTGCCCACCAGGAATAGGTGGAATTCGCGATGATCTGATGCTTACATCTTCGCATCAATTCAAAGTCCTCCAGCCCTTTCTCTTCGGAAGGATAATCCATATAAATAAAGGTGTATTGGTTTTCAAGATCGGATAATGCATTTCGTAACCAGTCAGTATCCTCCGAAAAACAGAAGAAGGTCAGAGTTTCAGGTGCCACCTTTTGTGCCATTAATTCAATTGCTTCCAGGAAGTACTCTTCTCCGAGAGCGCCGCCCATCTGAGCAATATCCCCACGTCTTGCATGAACAGCAACACTGCAGGGAGCCGATTCTATTGTTTGGAGCATCTGCTTTGCTCCTGCAGAAAACTCCTCTTTATACGTAAACATCTTCCGGATATCTTCCGGATACTTATCGATATATCCCAGATACTGCCAATCACCGATCAGATAACAATGATCCGGAAGATCTTTAAACATATCTTCATGAAAACAGGATTTATCTTCGGTTATGGTAGGCGTGAGAAGTCCAAGTGCCAGCCTTCGAAATACATGATTTAACAGCAGATGGTCATACCATGCATCCCCCAAACGATAACAGATCTTTTTGTCAATTCGGATATCATAGTGGTTTAGATCAAAATTGCGAAAAAACCACTTTGCTTCCTGTGTGGAAGTATCCATTACGATCGGTTCGTTATTTTCTTTTGCATATTGGTAGCAGGCCGCATAGGAAAAAAACTGATTTCCAAGCCCCCCGCTTAGTCGAAAGATTTTCACTTAACGTACTCCTGTAAAAAAAGTTTTTTTATCAGTTAACCATGCCTCGAAGTTTTCCATGAAACAGCCTGCCGATAGTCATCGATATCATAAGAGATACTATAAAGATAATATTCGCATCTAACAACGATCCTTGTGGCAAACCAATATGTTCCAACACTTTGAAATACGGCAAGGCCACCAAGTTGTGGGCACAATAAATCCCTAAGGTGTATTTTTCTACTGATCCGATACACCTGCTGATGACAGATTTTTGACTATTCCCCAACCCGACCAACATATTAAACAAAAACACTGTAGCTACCGCTATCAAAATCTTTCCAATTCCGTTATAACCGTATCCTTGTCCTGGAGGAGTATTGAAGCCAATCGCTATAGTCAGCATGCACAATGCTATGGCGCTGATCAACAATGGTTTGTTACTTGAAATTCCTTTCTCTTTGACTTTGTCAGCCAATACTCGCATTCCGATTCCGCTAACTGCAATCGGGATCATTTCCAATGTTCTTCCAAAAACAATTAAAGCCTTCTTAGGAACAAATGAAAGCTCTATCAATGAAAGCGGCATGTATTGCAGAATAATACATGTTAGCGAAAGAATGAGCAGGATCACTTTTCGCGCTATTGGAGATAATCGACCAATCAACCAGAATAAAACAGTTATATACAGGAGGGACATCTGAAACCAGAGCGCAGCATTCAAATATTCCGAATGTCCGGTAATCAGGTGAAGAATTACTTCCGGGATCAGTTTTGACAAGGGTATCCCTTTTCCATACTAGATAGCAGCTCGCAGGATCAAATACGGAAAAAGCCACATAAGAATCGGAAAATACAGCCGCCATACTCGTTTCCCGAGGTATTCTTTATCAGACGTAAAGAGTCTGTCCTTCATCAGATAAAACGACAGGCACATGAAAACGCATACAGCAACACCCTCATAAGCCTGTAAAAGACCTGTATATGGTTCCGTGATCGTCCGCCAGCAATGGCAGCAGACCACTTCGAAACACATCCATATCCTTAGGATAGAAAGTCCGATATTCCGTTCTGATTGCTTTCCTTCTATGCTCATGAAATCAGCTGTTTGGGATCTCTTTCTACTGCGATTCCATTTGTTATCTCATATACTTTATCACAATTGGTTATAGTCGTAAGACGATGCGCAATGATAATCAGCGTCTTTGAGCCATGAAGATGATCAATGGCCTCCATAACTGCCTTTTCTGTCTCGTTATCCAATGCAGAAGTTGCTTCATCCAGGACCAGCACATCCGGGTTGTTATACAGTGCTCTGGCAATACCGATTCTCTGTCTCTGTCCTCCGGATAAGCGAACCCCCGCTTCGCCAATCATGGTATTTAGTCCATCAGGTAACGAATCCACAAATTCCCGCAGCTGCGCTTCGTCGACAGCTCTTTGGACAGCTTCTTCATTGATATCTTTAATATCCAATCCAAATGCTATATTTTCACGAATGGTTGTATCCGCAAGATAGATGGTCTGCGGAATATAGCCGATAAAGCTAAGCCATCCCTTATAATCTGTCCCAATATCCACACCGTCCACGAGGATATTCCCTTTTTGAGGCTTTAATAGTCCTAACATGACATCGACCGTTGTCGTCTTGCCGCCTCCGGATTTACCCATAAATCCGATAGCTTCTCCTTTGTTGATCGTAAGATCAACACCTTTTAGAACCTCTTCTTCAGCTCCGTCATAGCTAAAGTGCACATTCGATATCCGTATAGTGTTTTTATAGGAGATCTTCTCTTTTGTAGTTCTCTCCTCATCTGTGTTTATTATGTTTTTCTCCAGATGATCTGCTTCAAATATATCGTTGTAAACCAGATCAATGGAGGCACGATGGTACATTACCGTCGTGAAATAAGAATAAATTGAATTTGCTGCAGGGAGCAGTTTGAATGCTGCCATAGCAAATACAGCAAGTTGGCCAACCAACGAACCGTAACCACCTCTTATCAAAATTGCTACTATCAAGCACAACATAATAGCTGTAATACATACTGCTTCTATAAGATATTTGGGGATTATATTAAACAAATTGGCTTTTCTGCGATTTTCTGCCTGTCTGGCATAATTCCCCTCATATGTATGTACAAAGAACTCTTCCCGATTCAAAATTTTAATTTCTTTTATGCCATGAAAGGTTTCCTGAAGGGTTTGTATAATTTTCCCCTCCAAAATCTGATTCTCTTTTCCCAATCTTCTCAGCCGTTGATTCGAATAAAGAAAAACCAGCAAAAAACATGCCCCAAGTACAATCAATACAACCAGCGTAATCATCCAATTCGTCTTGATCAAATAAGCCAATATGACAAGGCACAATAAAGCATTAGTGATAATCTGTAAAACGTTTATGATGACTTGCTGAAAATTTGCTGTATCAGAGGTAATACTTCTCAGATTCTCTGAAGAATTTCTAGTCAGAAAAAAGGCATATGGCTGTCTTACATACGCTTTCATAAGCCGGACAGCCATTTTCCGCTGAACATTCATGGTAAAGCGATAGATTGTGTTGTTCATCAATACTAAATAGATGTTTTTCGCTATATAGACCACTATGGTAACCAGGATCAGCACGATCATGATGTACTGCGGACTGTCACTGCCGGTTACAGACGCAATCATTCTGCAATAACTGTTCTGATAAATCTCGCCCGGATCCATAGCCAGATTGATAATAGGTAGCACAATGGAAACACCTACCAGTTCCGCAAGTGCGCCACCCAATATGATCAGAAATACCAGTGGGAGCCTGCGTTTACTGTAGGTATCCAGTACGTAATTAATCTTATATAAGACATCTTTAACCAAATGCATCCTATTTCCTCAATCAAACCGTTTTTTCGTTCTGCTATTAATTGATTTTATAACAATTTCGGCAAAAACGACAATGCATTGTCGTTTTTGCCGAAACCTATTCTCCTCTTATTTCTTCTCCAACATCTTATTGATCAGATCATCCAGCTTTAATTCCCCGATCATATCCGCCACCTCGCTGATGGTTTCCTTCCCGAATTTCCTCAGGATCTGATGGATCTGGGATTTCACCGTGCTGATCTCTACATGGCGGATCTCGCAGATTTCCCGCCTGGTCTTACCCTTAAGGAGCAATCGCAGGGTCTCCAGTTCCGTCTCCGTAAGACCGGAAAGAAGGTCCACTGCTAACAGAAGACTGGTCTCATAGGCATCCACCCGCTTAAAGGCATTTACCACCTTGGAAGTGATCTCCGGGCTCATGGGTGCGCCGTTTTTCACCGCTTCCCGTACCGCCTTGATGATCTCCTCTTCCTTGGCATTTTTCAGTAGGTACCCGCTGGCGCCGAAACGAAAAGCTGCAGAGATCAGTTCATCCTCTTCATACACCGTTAGGATGATGATCTTGGTATCCGGCATCTCTGCCAGGATATCACTGCAGGCGCGGATCCCGGCATCGTTTGTTTCCATCTCGATATCCATGAGAACGACGTCCGGCTTAGTCTCCTTTGCCTGTGCGGTAGCTTCTGACCCGCTTCCCACACTGGCAACCACCCGGATATCCTCTGTATCATTTAATATCTTCGCATAAAGTCTGCGGATCGGTTCCATGTCGTCCGCGATGAGGACTTTGATCTTGTCGTTTTCTGTCATTGTTTTCCTTTACCGTCCCTCATTCTCGATCATCTTAACCGTAGGAAGCAGGATATTGAAGGTGGTTCCCTTTCCCATATCGCTGACCACCTCGATCCTTCCGCCGTGAACCTGCAGGATCTTATAGGTCAGGGTCAGCCCCACCCCCCAGTGCTCCTTAAAAGGCTGAGAGGAGAAAAAGGGATTGAAGATCTTGGAGATATTGGCTTTGGCGATGCCGATGCCGTTATCGGAAATGGAGATCTGTACCCAGTTATCGATAGAGCCGATACGAACCGTAAGGATGTCCTCTTCCTTATCGGATCGTTCCATGGCATCCAACGCATTGGTCAGGATGTTATGTACCGCCTGCTCAAAACGGCTAACATCCGCCATGACATTGGGGATGTCGGCGCTGTATTCCCGGATCACCGTTACCTCATGGAGTTCCCGCTTCATGTGTTCCAAAATGGTATCCATCATGACCGCCGGATTTTCCACCTTAAGAGTTAATTCCGTCATCTTGGTGGTGCGATGGATCTCATCCAGCCTGCGATAAAGGTTGTCGCACTTTTCGATGAGTTCCTCTTGATCCTTTTTGCTTTCCTCCCCGATCTCCAGCATCCGTATCTCCGATTGGATGGCCAGGATCTCATTTTTCATATAGTGGCAGAAAGCCTTGCTGGTGGTATCGGAAGCGCTGATGACACGGCCGATCTCCAGGTCCTTATCCGATAGTTTTTTCTGCACTTTCTGATAGGACAGGATGAAATACAGTACCGTACAGCCGGCGATGATCAGGTAATAGGGATAAAAAGCATAGAAATGCTGAGATATATCCGCCAGAGGAATAGACCGGTAAGACACATACCCCGCCAGGCTGGATACCTTAACCAGCGGCATAGGTGCAAACCAGAAAACAAATTCAAAAGCAAGAACAATGGCCGCAAAGCATACGCTTTCGCCGATGGCATAGCCACGGAAAAAGTTGGCGGCATAGGTCCGGCTGTTTACGATAAATAAGTTGACGACGGATGCAAGCAGCAGGCAAGCATTCAGGATCCTGGTGCTGTAAGTTACTGCCTGCAGGATCTGCTGGATCAAAGCGCCGTTTACACCGTTTCCTGCAAGGAGCAGGTACAGTTTTTCCTGTATAAAAGGATCATAGAAAAGGAGCTGCAGTACCGTATAGGCCATGATCAGCGTATGCAGGCTCTTTCCCGTTATGGGCTTAAACTCCTGAAGATAGTTGGCGGAAAACCGCTCGCAGAAATAGAGAAACAACAGGGTGGAGAGATTTAACAGTCGTATGGCGATCTTTCTGGGGAAAGCGTTAAACATCATAAATTGCCACACGGACTTAGGGAGCTTAAAATAATAATTCAGAACGTTGTAATAATACACATCCTTGGATATATACAAAAACAGAGACAGGATGGACGCCACGAACATGGTAAGCGCCAGCACCAGATAGGTATCCGATTTTCTCTTGTCGTTCCTGGTCAGGATGAACAGCACCAGCACCAGAATGATAAATACGAAATAGAACATGGATTTTGCACCCTGAACTTTGTATAGTGATAGATGTGGTTACCTGTTTATTTTATTACGGTTAGCCTGATCTTGCACGATGCATGAGGTACTAAATGAAACCTTTGAAAAATATCCCTTCTTTCGCGTTTTCCCTTATCCTGATAAGCCTCCTGTTAACAAGCTGTAGCCAAAGCCTGCCTGCGGACACATCTTCTGCTGCCTCTCCGGCAAAAGAGATAGCTGAGGGACCGGTCAGCCTGTCCTTCTATGTATGGGAAGACGGTGAAAACTATGTGAAAAACGTGGTAGATGCCTTTAATGCCATGCACAGCGATATCCATGTGGACCTCGTCTATGTGGAAAGTGATGACTATGAAGGAAAAGTGGAAAAAACCCTCGCAGAAGGAAAAGCCGACCTCTTTGGCAGCAAGGGGATCTCGCCACTTATCAGTGAGATCGAGCAGGGTCTGGTCCTGGATATCACGGACTTTGTCAATGAGAGCGCTCAGGACGGTTCTCTGGACCTGACAACCTTCGGCAGCATGTTTAATGATGTCACCTATCAGGACCGCTACTATTCCTTCCCTTCCCGCACCACCTGCTGGCAGCTGTATTACAACAAGGCTCTGTTCGATGAAAAGGGCCTGCCTTATCCGGGCCAGCTAACCTGGGAGGAGTATGCGGACCTGGCACGAAAGCTGACGGATCCGGAAAAAGGGATCTACGGCGGCTACTGGGTCAACTGGATCCCCAATTTCTATGCGCTTCAATGTGACAGCTATCTGATCGATGACGATATCAGTGCCATCCGGGAGGGCTTATCCCTCTTAAACCGCTTTTATAACGAAGATAAGTCTCACGTATCCTATCTGGATATGGAGACCTGTGAAAACCCTTCTGTGGATATCTATGAACGCTTTGAAAACGGCCAGGTGGCCATGTGTCCTCAGGGGGAATGGATGCTCAACATCCTTCTGGAAGATCAGGCAACGATCCCCTGGGATATCGCTCCCATGCCCATTCCGGACGGTGCAGAAAATGGCACCAGCTGGGGGCACTTTCAGTCGGTGGCCATTGCTTCCTCCTGCCAGCATCCGGCAGAAGCGTGGGAATTTATGAAATTCTTCTGCGGGAGAGAAGGATCCCTCATCCGTGCACAAAATGCCATCATCCCTGCCTATATGGACGATGACATCATCAATGAATACTTAAAAGCAGCCGGCAATGAACACGCCCGCTATTTCCTCGATGCCAAAAAGTATCCGGAACAGCTCCCCTTAAAAGGCTATGAAGCCACCCGCCAGGCCTTCGCCGACCTGGTATCCTCCTATATGCTGGGAGAGATCAGTCTGGACGAGTGCATGGAGCAGTTTGAGGCTGAGCGGCGGACATTCTTTCAATAATTCGTTAATTGACTGCTCCTTTCCAGCATCCATTCCGTTCTTGAACAAAAAGGACACTTCGGTGTCCTTTTTGTTGTTCTCCGATATTTCTATCTCAAATGATTATTTACAAATGATCAATACATCATACGCCTTCAATACCACCGTATCCCCTGCCTGCAATTCTTTCCCGCTGAGCACGTCCGTTCCTGTGATCCGCTCATCTACCGGCAACTGGATGGTCTTTCGCCCATGATTTAATATAAAGACGTAGCGTGTATCCTCTTTTCTACGCTCCGTGATCTCAATATCCGTCGGGAAGCGCTCTGCTTTCTCGGACAGGATTCCGGCTTCCTTTGTGATCTGCTTTACAAAATCCTCATAAAAATCCGGTGTGCATCTGGTTCCCAGATAGTATACCTTGCCGTTTCCTACGGTATTTTCCGTAAGCACCGGGCTTCCTGCATAGAACGCCTTGTCATAGGTTGCAAGGGTGCTTGCTCCTTCCGTGTGACTGATGGCAAAGAGATACATGCAAGGGTAACGCTTGCCGTTCCAAAGGAAGGTATTGAGGCCGCTATCCTCCGGATCGGATTCATCAAGTATGAAGTCTTTCCTCTTCAATTCCAGACAGTCATACTCTTCCGTCCAGATGCCCATCATCTTTCGCAGTTTTCCGGGGTAGCCTGTTTGGGTAATATTATTATTCTCATCGGCAAGGCCGCAGTAAGCGCTGAAGATCACCTTGCCACCCTTAGCTGCAAATGCATTCAGGCGCTCTTCTACGCCCTCTTTTACCATGTACAGCTGAGGTGCGATCACTACGCTGTATTTCGACAGGTCTTCTGAATAGCCCACCACATCCGTAGAGATGCCATAGTGGTACAGCGCCCGGTACCAGCTCTTTACTTCCTCCAGATAGTCCATCTGAAGGCAAAGTCCCGGTGTGGCTTCCATGGCCCACCAGTTTTCCCAGTCAAAGAGGATGGCCACCTTTGACTGCGGCAGACTTCCTAAGATCTGGCTGCCAAGGCCTTTTAATTCTTCGCCCAGTTCCTTTAATTCCCGGTAAGTCCGTGTCTGATCACTTCCGCAGTGGCTGATAAAGGCACCATGGAAGGTCTCGCACTCTCCTCTGCTCTGGCGCATCTGGAAAAACATCACCGTATCGGCGCCGTGACCCATAGCCTGATAGCTGATATTTCGCATTTCTCCTGGCCGCTTTAAGGTGGGATAGGTATACCAGTTGGAAACGGACGGGGTCTGCTCCATGAGGCAGAAGGGCAGATCATTCTTAAGTCCCCGCATAAGATCATGCTTCATGGCTACATCTGCCGGGTCCTCCCCTGCTGCCGGATAGTTATCCCAGGCGATAAAGTCCATGTAAGGCGCCCAGGCACGGTAATCTAACTCCTTATAATGACCCATGAGATTGGTGGTAACCTTCGCATCCGGGATAAACTTATGGATCTCACTAACTTCCGCCCTGTAATTGGCTAACAGACTCTCCGTGCTAAACCGGAAAAAGTCCAACGTGATAGACGGAAACTGGCTCCGCCGCTCTTCCAGATGCTCACTTTCTGCGTTTGGCAGGACGATCTCATCCCAGTCATAGAAGGTATGACTCCA
>JAEEGH010032246.1_pt1 | contig 10084 bp, 5 predicted proteins | sample 9134181 | NCBI WGS metagenome assembly JAEEGH01 (sample SAMN16246544, study PRJNA631951) | gut metagenome | biome: gut microbiome; feature: rumen; material: DP-attached | host: Bos | place: Iran: Karaj | collected 2018-10 | reverse complement strand
TGGCAGAGCATGGTGCCACGACTATTTGGGAACTCTGGAATGGCGACACCGCCAATCCTGCTATGAACAGCGGAAATCACGTGATGCTCCTTGGCGATTTGCTGACGTGGTGCTATCAGTATTTGGCAGGTGTAAAGCCCAAGCGACCCACCCCCCAGCCCCTCCCTGTCAGTGAGGGGAGTGAATTTCACCTCGCTCCTGACTTCTCCATCCCCGACTGCTTCTCGGTGGATGCCCGCTATGAGTCGCCCTACGGACCCGTGGTCAGCCAGTGGCAGAAGGACGGCAGCGGACACGTCTCGTGGCAGGTGGCGATACCCGCCAACACCACAGCGACCCTGCGACTCGCCGATGGCACGGAACAGCACATCGGGTCGGGGGCTTATGTCTTCGAGTCGTCATTGCCCGCCATCACCACGCCCGAAGGCATCACGGCGAAGAAGGAGTTCATAGACCCGCAGCCAGCCGAGCCCTCCTGCCATGCTTCCACCATTGTGGAACTGCAGAACGGCGACTTGCTCGCAGCGTGGTTTGCTGGAAAATACGAAGGACATCCCGATGTGAAGATTTGGACCTCGCGCCGCCCCAAGGGTTCGCAGGAGTGGACCAAGCCTGTTATTGCCGCGACGGGAACCTTCGAGGTGGAACCGGGGAAGCTGATTACCGATAACGAACAGGCTCGCATCGCCGGACTCGACAGCACCGATCACGGTCGCAAGGCATGCTACAATCCCGTGCTCTGCCAGATGCCGGATGGCGAGGTGTTGCTATTTTATAAGATAGGTCGCTTCGTGCAGGACTGGACCGGCTGGCTGGTGCGCTCGCGCGACAATGGCCAAACGTGGAGCCAACACGAACCACTCCCCGCCGGCTTCCTCGGACCCGTGAAGAACAAGCCGGAGCTGTTCTCAACATCTCATCTTCTCTGTCCTTCCAGTACGGAGAAAGGCGGTTGGAAGATTCACTTCGAACGTTACGACCTCATCGACGGAAAGCATTTCCCTACGCAGGAAGCATTGGCGGCTCATGCGTCGATGATTGGTCCCATCGAAGCCGAGCAGGCAGAGAAGACTTTTGAGCAGGGCAAGTTGTCGCCTGTAGGTTGTATCCAGCCGAGCATTCTCCGTTTGGCTGATGGCCGATTGAAAGTGCTCTGTCGGTCGCAACACGGCAGACTGGCAACGAGCGAAAGCAGCGACGGAGGCGAAACGTGGTCGAAGGTGACGCTCACCGACCTGCCCAACAACAATTCCGGCACCGATGCCGTGACGGTCTCCCTGCCAGGCAAGAAGGGTAGGGTGGCTCACCTGCTCGTATACAACCCCACGGCTACGCCGCTTGGCGAGCATCGGGCACCGCGCACGCCGCTTTGCGTAGCCATCAGCGACGACGGTGAGCATTGGCGCCACCTGCTCACACTCGAGGATGGTCCCATCAGCGAATATTCCTATCCCGCCATTATTCAAGGTCGTGATGGCACCGTACACCTTATTTATACATGGCGCCGCGAGCGCATCTGCCACGCCGAGTTTCAGTTGCCGTAGTCCCTACATTTCCAAAAGCAATGCTTTGGAGCCACATTGTCATATTTTTCCCCCTAATTTTTTGGAAAACAGTTATTTTTTTGGATTTTAAGTTGCAACCTACGATAATTATATATAACTTTGCAACTGCAAACGAGGGCAACGGCGAAGGTAAATCTGCGCGTCAGAAAGACCGGTCCAGATGCAGCAGTTCAGCCTGAAACCTTGCACGAAATTGCCGGGCAACGCCAGAGGAGCAGGCTTGTCTCGAACCAGAAACGACCACTGCAGGATAGCGACTCCGTGAGGAAATCATGAAAAGCAAATTTCAGAATGTTGTGGAACATAGCTCTTGAAAGTGCAGAGCATAGCTCTTGACAGTCCAAAGCATAGCTCTTGAAGGCCGTGAGCATAGCTTTTAGTGTCCGAAAGCATAGCTTTTGAAAGCGGAAAGCATAGCTTTTAGTGTCCGAAAGCATAGCTTTTGGCGTGGGGGAGTATAGCTCTAGACATCGGGGAGTATAGCTGTTCAAAGTGGAAGACATGCTTCTAAAAAAGGTGAGGCAATAAGCGCCAACAATTAAAAATTATGAAGAAAGAAACAGATAGTAAAAACAAAATCCAGCGTGGGGGAGAACTCAGTTCTGGCCCCGCCAAGCGAGAGTCATTTGTAGTGTATACCTCGCTTAAGGGGAACATTCGCTTCTTCTCTTACGAAGAGATAGGAAAGTTGTTCTGCGGCATGCTCGACTACGCGGATGGCGATGAAAAGGATGCTGTTCTGGAAGCTCTTCCTGACAACGTGAAGGTTGCCTTCAGTTTCGTCTCAAACCAGATGGACGTCAACTTCGAGAAGTATGATCAGATTTGCGAGAAAAAACGCAAGGCTGCCAACAAGCGTTGGGGAAAGTCGGAGGGTGATGCACGTGCATCTTCTGCATTGCATAATGATAATGATACTGAGAATGAGAATGAAAATGAGAATGAAAATGAGAATGAGAATGAAAATGAGAAGAAAGAAGAAATAAATTCTTCTTCCTCTTCTTCTAATAATGATAGCGACGGCGTCGCTGAGGAGGATGAGGATGAGGAGGAGAAAATTTTAAAGTTTTCTAAGAAAGGAGCATTAGGTTGGATGTCTTTGTTCAAGGAATTGGTGGAAACGAATGAAAGCCGCATTTCTCCTCCCAAGATCATGACACTTGAGCGAGCGAGAGGCCTCTATCAGTTGATCAAGAAGTTTGGTCGAGATACCGTGGCTGCTGTTTTCCGAAAAGCGGCGCAAACCGATTTCCTCAACGGCAAGGGGAAAAACAAGTTCGTCGCATCCTTCGACTGGCTGCTTAAGGAGAATAACTTTGTGAATGTGTATGAAGGCAAGTTCTTTTGCTGACCCACCCCGTGGGGTGGGGAGTTGAGAAGGGTTTAGAAGAGTTCAGAAAGGTTAAGAAAGGTTTAGAAGAGTTCTTTCTCCGCTGCGCTACGAAAGCGCCGCTTCGCGTCGAGCGGAGAAGGGTTCAGAAGGGTTCAGAAAGCTGGCGCCACATGTAGGGGCAGACCCCCGTGTCTGCCCGCATAAAAAAAGGTACACGCCGATAAAGAACATGCCAGCAAGGCGAAAGCCCCTCGCAGCGATCTTTGACTTATTGATATAAAAAATAAGGAGAGTACGGGCAGACAAGGGAGTCTGCCCCTACCCTCCACAAAAAGCGTTTCGCTTGATGTTATTGCACATCGATGATGGCCACCCAGCCACCGTTTGGCGCGAGATGGATGGGGAGCGAGGCAGCCTGCGGGTTGTCGGGCACGGTGATGGAGAACTGCTGGCGGTTGTAGTGCATGGCTTGATAGTCGGCATTCTTTCCATCGCGGAAGGCGCTGAGCTGATAGGTGCCAGGCATGAGGAAGCTGAGCGGCAGCTGCAGGTCGCGTTCCTTGTCGTTGGTGATGGCACCGATGTACCACTTCAGGTCTTTACGCTTTGCCACCACCACGTATTCGCCGGCTTCGCCAACCAGGCACCGCGTCTCGTCCCAGGTGGTGGGCACCGATGCGATGAAGCGGGTGCATTCGTCGTTCTGGTAGTAGCGAGTGGGGTTGTCGGCAAGCATCTGCAAACCACTCTCCAGCACGATGTAGAGTGCCATTTGGAAGGTGCGTGTGCCCATGGCTCCACTGTTCGGACGTCCGGCGCGATACTGCTTGGGTTGCATGTTGTTCATGCCGCCGGGAGTGAAGTCGGCAGCACCCACCGCATTGCGGATGAAGGGGATGAAAACGGTGTTGTTGGGGTCGCAACCGCCCATCTGCTCCAGTCCGAGCACACCTTCATAGCTGATGAGGTTGGGGTATTCGTATTCCAGTCCGGCAGGCGTGAACGCCCCATGGAAGTCGACGATGATGTGATGTTTGGCAGCCTCTTGAACGACGCGCTTGTAGAAGTTGGTCATCCACTGGTCGGCATGGTCCATGAAGTCGATTTTCACGGCCGTGATTCCCCACTGCTCATAAACGCCGAAGATGGTGTCGATGTTCTGCCAGACGGCGAGCCAAGGCAGCCACAGAATGACTTTCACACCTTTGGAGTCGCAATACTTAATAAGGTCGGGCAGGCGCAAGTCGTCGTTGCCGACAAATGGGTCGCGGGTAGACTTTGCCCAGCCCTCGTCGAGCAAGATGTAGCGCAGACCATACTTCGCAGCAAAATCGGTGAAGTAGCAGTAGGTTTCGTAGTTGCAGCCGTAGCGGAAGTCAACGTCCGGTCCGTAGGGCGCTGCACCATTCCACCACTCCCACGACACCTGTCCCGGATGAATCCAGCTGGTGTCCTTCAGCGTGTTGCGGCGGGCGAGCTGCACGGGGATAGTCTGCTCAACGATGCCACGACTATTGGTCACGGCCACCCAGCGCCAAGGCAGTGAGCGACGGCCACTGGTGCGAGCAATGTAAGGTGCCTCCTCGACGATTCGCTCCGAGCGGTCGCCGTTGGGCTCCCACTTCAAGGGTGCCTTCGGATAGATGGGAGAGATGCCGTCGCCCGTTGCGAGCGGAGCGAGGAACTGATGCGGATAGTCGTCGACATCGCTCTCGCCGATGAGCAGCTGCGTGTCGTTCTTGCCCGAGAGCAGGAAGGGAACCGTGGCCTGGCGACGATCGCTGGCAGCCCATTCGGCGATGGTGCTGGTGCGATAGCGCTCCTCGTAGCTGGTGTTGAAGTTCGCGGGTGCCGTCTGATAGTGAGCGGTGAAGCCACTGGCAGGCGTGAAGCGGAAGTGGTCGTCGTAGACGTCGACTGTGCCCTTGCGGCTAAGCACGAAGCGATAGGCCACGCAGTTGTTCATCACGCGCACCTGCATCTGGCAGTTGGAACCCAGTGAGACGCTGACTTCGTTGTAGTTCTCGTAGATGGTGGAGAACTTCAGTGGCACTACGGGCAGGAAGCTATTCTTCACACGGCGTGGCTTGCCCACCGACACATTGCCCTTGGGAAGCGTCTCTTTACCGAGGTTCAGGGAGATGTCGCTGAGTGTGTAGACAACCTGTCCGTTCTTCGACACGGTGTAGCCCAGCTGTCCCTTCGAGTTGTTAAACTGCACGCGGATGGTTCCATCGGGCGAAGTGATGACTTCTCCTGCAAACAGCTGCAGGGAGGAAACGAGGCAGACAAACAGTACTGCTAGTTTTTGCTTGGTGGTGTTCATAATAAAAAGGTATTTATTAATTCTTATAGACATTTACGATAGAGTCGGCCACCTGCTCCATCGACCAGTGGAACGTGCGTTCGGCACGGTCGGCACCTTCGATGATGCCCATCCAGTAGAAGCAGGCAGCACCGTATTGGCGGCAGAGGCGACTCATGTCGGCAGCCTGTCGGCCGGCTTCGGCCTTCTGAGCTGCTGTCGACGATGCATTGATGGTTTTCTCGCCGTCGCCGTTCGAGCCGTATTCACCGACGATGACCGGCCAACCTTTCGAGATGATGTACTTCTGCAGACGTCCGAACATGTCGACCAATGCCTGGTGGCACTCTTTCGTCCACGTCATGTTATAGGTGTTCACCCAGTTCCAGGGGTCGTAGCTGTGCACCTCCACGATGAGATGGTTCTGGCTTGCGTCGGTTGGCATCTTGAAATTCTTCAGCGTCTGCTCATTGGTGGAAGCGCTATAGGTACTGATGACGAGGTTGCGATACTGGTTGTTGCCGCCCGTGGCACGCACCGCCTTTACGAAGCTCTCGCCCCAGTTCGCCAATGCGCCATAGCTGCTGGTGCTCTTGGGCTGGTTCCATGAGTACGACTTGTCGAGCATCTCGTTATAAGCCTCGAAGACCAGCTTGTCGCCGTAGTTGGCAAAGCGCGTGGCAATCTCCGTCCAGAGCTTCTCATAGCGTGCCTTGCCGGCATCGTAAGCTGAGGCATCGGCCACCACCCACGCTACGTCGTGAGCACCCGTGTCGTGATGCACGTTCAGAATGCAGTACATGCCGGCGTTGATGACGTAGTCGACCACCTCTTGCACGCGGTCCATCCAGTCCTTGTCGACCGTTCCGTCGGCCTGCATGTGCTGATACCAGGTGACCGGCACGCGAATGGCACCGAACCCTTTCTCCTTCAGCTTGCGCATGAGGTTGGCATCGGCCTGCGGCTGGCCCCACATGGTTTCATACTTGTCGGGCGACAGGTGGTCGCCAATCCATGAGCCGTGGCTGTCGAGGGTGTTGCCGAGGTTCCAGCCAGGTCCCATGTTGAGCACCGCCTGTGTGGCACTCTCGTGTCCGTCCTCGGTCTGTGGGGCGGCCTTCGTGGTGTAGCTCACTTTCACCTCGGGGGCTGGCATGTTCTTGGTGTTCTTCACGATTCCTGATGGAATCGTCACAGTGGTGCTGACGCCGGGGTTGCAGACGAGGTTGATGTTGAGCTGCTTGCCTATGGCCTTCGCACTGCTGACGGTGCCGGAGGTGGCTTGAATCTTCGTGTAGTCGGACTCCACGAAGATGATGTTCTGGTCGTAGGTGACGGTGATGGCGATGGTCGGGTCGAGGTCTTTCGAGCCGTCGGCAGGGAAGACGCTCTCCACCTTCGGTGCTTCTACGGTGGGTTCGGGGGTGATGTCGCCGTTGTCGTCGCTACCACCGCAGGCAGTGAGTGTAGTTAGAGCCAGGAATAGAGTGGCAATAGTTAGAAATGGTTTCATAATGTTGTTTCTTTTTGATGTCACGATGGAAATGAATTATTTGTCGGTGCGGAACGGAACGGCGGGCAAACCTCGATGGTTCTTCAGATTACCAATCTGGAAAGCCTTGAAGCAGTAGTGCACGTTCTTGGGTTGCGGCACGTCGGGCGAGCTCAAGACGATGCTCTTGTTGCTCTCGTTCAGACGACCTGTGGCGGGTTTGTAGACGCCGTCGTCGCCGGCAATCTCGAAGCCCTCGATGTCCTGCCAGGGCGACAAGCCGTCGTCGGCATGGCGGAAGAACACCTCTATTTCGTTGCCGTTTACTTGCATGTGGTCGTATTCCGGCGAGTCGCAGGCAATGCTCTTGAAGCCATACGTGCGGTTCAGCGCCATATAGGCCAGGCGGTTGCCCACCTCACGCTTTTGGGCAGGATGAATCTGACCGCGCTCATACGGATAGACCAGGTCGTTGGTGCTCACGCAGCCGGCATTCTCGATGATGCGAGCGGCCTCGTGCTGGCACTCGCGGAAGCGCGGACCGCTCCAGTCGTCGTTGCCACCCCAAGGAGCAATCTCCACAAGGTAGAACGGCAGTTCGCTGGCAGTGCCGCCAAACTCCGTTCGCCAGAGGTCGACCATCGTCTTCAGTCGCTGCGGGTAGGTGTCGTGCTTGCCCACATTCGACTCGCCCTGATACCAGAGGAAGCCGCGAACGGTGTAGTGGCGCAGGGGGTGGAGCATGCCGTTATACATGATGCAGGGCGTGTAGTATTGCCACCACTCACCATTCCAGCCCTCGCGCTGTTCCTTGGCGATGTCCACATCGGGGTATTTTGAGACGATGCTCTCGGGCAGCCAGCCTTCCACCCTTGAGCCTCCCCAGGCACAGGCAATGATGCCTATGGGCACGTCGAGCACGCGCTGCAACATCGTAGCGAAGAAGTAGCCCGTGGCACTCATCCAGGGAGCCGTGGCGGGTGAGGGCACCTGCCACTTGCCTTCCACCGTTTCCACGGGTTTCGTCTGGCCGTTCTTCTGAATGGTCGCCATGCGCACGAAGCGATTCTCCGAAGCGGTGGCGATGACCTCGTTGTTGCCTTCCACGGGGCAGTTCCAGAAGCCGTTGAGCGGCATCTCCATGTTCGACTGTCCCGAGGCAAACCACACCTCGCCAATGAGCACGCGGCTGAGAACGACCTTCTCGCCCCCTTGCTCCTCGATGACGATGGTGTGTTCGTCCTTCGAGGCAGCAGGCGTGGCGATGCTCAGCAGCCACTGGCCGTCTTTGTCGGCACGCGTCGTGAACTTATCGCCCGTCCAGTCGACGGTTATGGTGATGTCGCATTTAGGAGCAGCCTGCCCCCAGAGGCGCGCTTGCGTCTTCTGTTGCAGAACCATGTCGTCGCCAATGATGTCGGGCAGCACAATCTTTGCTTGCACAGGGCTGAGGCTCATGGCAAGAAGTGCACAAACGGCACCGATGAATTTCGTGATTGTTTTCATTTTTTATTCTTAATTTCCCTAATATCCCTAATTACCCTAATCACCCTAATTTCCCTAAAAACCCTTCCTCACGCTTTATCTTCTACACAATCACCTTCGTCTTCCGATACTTCTCGCGAAACGCCGTAGGGTTGCAGCCCTTCCGCTTCTTGAACAGGCGGTTGAAGTTGCTCAGCGTGTTGAACCCGCAGGTGTAGCACACCTCGGCAACCGAATCGGTGGTGTCGATGAGCCGACGGGCAGCATGGCCCAACCGCACGTCGACGATGTATTCGTTGAGGCTCTTTCCCGTGCGCAGCTTGAAGAAACGGCTGAACGCCGAGGGAGTCATATTGACGAGGTCGGCAATCTGCTGCAGGCGCAACTCGTCGCTGTAGTGGCTTTCGATGAACGTCTTCACCTTCAGCACCCGACGGCTGTCGCTCTCCACGCTGACCTTTGCGAAGGCACTCGATGCCAGCTCGTAGGCGCCATCGCTCTTCGAGAGTTCATAGAGGATGGTGAGTAGTTCGCGCGAAGCATAGAAGGCGTCGCTGATGGTCGACAGGCGCTCAATCCTCGGATAGATGTTCATGATTGCCTTCAGCGGGAACGCCACCCCACGTTGCGCCCGTTGACAGAGCTTGCGAATGGAAGCCATCGGATTGGTGCCGAAAGGTCCGGATTCGTTGTTGAAGTCGAGATTGAACTGAACGGTGATTTCATGAATGTCGTCGGAGTGGCATTCGTGTTGCTCCCAGACGTGTTCGAGCTCCGGACCGGTGATGAGCACGAGGTCGTAGTCGCCGATGACTTCGCTGGAGTCGCCAACCACTCTGCGGCAGCCGGCAGCGTTTTCCACGAAATTGAGTTCGCACACGTCATGATTGTGGATGGGGTAGTTGAATTCCGTCTTATGACGGTCGGCCACATACATGAAGTCGCTTTCAGCCAATGGGGTTATTTCGTGCAAGACTCTCGTTTCCATGAAGGCAGGTTTTCGTTATTTATTTCTGCAAAGGTAATAAAAAATGATGTATTGCAAAAAAAATGCACGAGAAATGTGGCGCTTTCTGCTATTATATCGAAAAAAATGGCTACCTTTGCAAGCAAATTTAAAACATAACACTATTCATAGGAACGAGTATGATACTTTTTTTCCAAACTCCCCAAAAGTCCGTGATTGCCACGGCAATTAATCACACCCCCAGTCAGGAAGAAACCAGTGCTCTTTGTTGGCTTTATGGCGAAGCCTCGCTGCTCGATGCAAAGCAGTTGGAAGGATTCTTTGTGGGCCCACGTCGGGAAATGATTACGCCGTGGAGCACGAATGCCGTTGAGATTACACAGAACATGAGCCTCAGCGGCATTTCGCGTATTGAAGAGTTCTTCCCCGTGGCATCGGCCGATGCCGACCACGACCCGATGCTGCAGCGCATGTACGACGGGCTCAACCAGGATGTGTTCACGGTCGACATACAACCCGAACCCATCCGCTACATCGACGACCTGGAAGCTTACAACGAGCAGGAAGGACTGGCGCTGTCGGCCGAGGAAATCAGCTATCTGCACGACATTGAGAAGCAGAACGGGCGCCCGCTCACCGACTCTGAGATTTTCGGCTTTGCCCAGATTAACTCCGAGCACTGCCGCCATAAGATTTTCGGTGGCACCTTCATCATCGATGGTGAGGAAAAGGAGTCGTCGCTCTTCCAGATGATTAAGAAGACCACGAAGGAGAACCCCAATAAGATTCTCTCGGCATACAAAGACAACGTGGCGTTTGCCCAGGGACCGATGGTGGAGCAGTTTGCACCGTCTGACCAATCAACAGCCGACTGGTTCCAGGTGAAGGAGATTGAAAGTGTCATCTCGCTGAAGGCAGAGACGCACAACTTCCCGAC
>JAEEGH010032244.1_pt1 | contig 10084 bp, 5 predicted proteins | sample 9134181 | NCBI WGS metagenome assembly JAEEGH01 (sample SAMN16246544, study PRJNA631951) | gut metagenome | biome: gut microbiome; feature: rumen; material: DP-attached | host: Bos | place: Iran: Karaj | collected 2018-10 | reverse complement strand
ATTCCTGTAATGAGTTTTTCTGTTTCCGACAGCGAAATCAAATCAATTGCTATAGACAAGCTTAAAGGACACTATGTTGCATGGAATTATTTTGAGTCTACTGCAACTGCAAAAAACACAAGATTTGTAAATGCCTACAAACAGGAGTTCGGTACAAATACTGCTGTAGGAGACCCGGAAGAAGCTGCTTACATTGCAGTTAATCTCTGGGCTTCTGCATGTACCCGCGCCGGCACCTTTGATGTTGAGCCTGTAAGAATTGCCGCAAAGGGACTCAGCTGCATTGCACCGGAAGGCATTGTTACAATTGAAAGCTCAAACCAGCATTTGAATAAAATAACAAGAATTGGAAAAATAAACGAAAAAGGTCAGATAGATGAATTGTATGCTTCTCCGGAAGCTGTTCGTCCAGACCCGTATCTAAGTACTTATGCCTGGGCACGCGGACTCTAGTTTGTAAAATATTTAAGTTCGAACATTATTTGCCAAAGTTGCTGCTTTCTCTACATCGCCTTTTTTAGCATAAAGATGCGGCTGTGTCGAGGTTACAATTGTACCCTTTGCAAGTTCACTTTTTATATCAAGTGTTCCATGCATAAGCTCAAGAAGATTTTTTGAAATGCATAACCCCAATCCCGAACTTGGAATCTCTGCATTCACATCATTATCTTCACGTGCGAAACTCTTGCAGGCATAAGGTAAAAATTCCTTTGAAATACCAATTCCTGTATCCTCACAAATAAAACTGATTTTACATTCATTTTCTAGTTCACCTTTAAACTGTTTAAGTCCGAATTTTATCGTTCCACCTTTCGGAGTATATTTAATTGCATTCTTAAGAATATTCAAAACATTAGCCGTTGTATGAATTACATCCTGATAAATATATGGATAGTTAATTTCACTCCAATATTCAACCTTTATGCCTTTTTCATTTGCTTCATTTTTTATAAGAGAATAAATTTTTTCTACTGCATCTGTAATATCAGTCGGACTCTCACTAATTACAACATCTCCATTCTCCATCTGCACAAGCTCATTTACATTATTAAGGAAGCTAAGCATATGCTCCTGTGTATTCTCAATTTCTTGCAATGTAGAAAAAGATTCTTCATCAGTCAAAAGAGACTTTTTTCTAACATTTGTAATACGAATCATTTCCTGCATATCATTCAGTATACTTTGTGTTACATTATGCATAAAAATATTCTTAGCACGATTTGCATTAGATGCCAAATCTGCAGTCCTCTGAAGCTCTATTTTGCGAATAAGCTCAGCTTCTGCCTCTGCCTTTGACCGTTCTTCTAGAGTAATATCATTTAAAAAGACGTAGAAAATATCACCGTAGTTTTTAGTTTTTACAAAACGGCCATAATCCTTTACATATTTTACAGTACCATCCTTACATCTGATTCTGTATTCTACATAATCAATATTGTTATCTTCGGTAATCTGCATGTCGATGCTTCGTTGAACGCGGGTAAAATCATCCGGATGAACAATACCACAGAACGAGTTACCGACAAACTCACGGAATTCCTCTGCTGTCTTACAGCCATACATTTTAATAAGCTCTGTATTAAAGGAAATCAACTCAAGAGCTCCATCTGCATGGTAAGAGAAAAAGCCTCCTGGAATTCCTTCTGCAACTTCGTTAGCTGCAATAAGCATATTTTCACTGAGAACATTCTGCTCGCCAGTATTCTCTTTAAGATGTATTCTGCCTGTAGAAACAACCGAAGACTTTTTAAGGTAGGCTTCAAAATCGTGGCAGGAAAGCGGTTTAGAAAAATAAAAGCCCTGAATATAATCGCAGCCAAGAGTCTTTAAAATTTTATACTGCTCAATAGTTTCGGCCCCCTCTGCAATGGTCAAAAGCCCCATGCGATGTGCCATTTTAATAATATTTTCTATAACAATTTCGTTCTTTATGATATTTCGAACAAAGCTGATATCAAGCTTAAGAATATTTAACGGGAAGGTAGCCAGAGAACCAAGAGAAGAATATCCTGAACCAAAGTCATCCATTTCAATTGAAAAGCCCATATTCTGAGTCTTTTTTACCTGCGAAATAATCAGGTCTGTATTTTCAGAATACAAAGATTCCGTGACTTCCATATGCAGCAGACTATAGTCCACTCCGTACCTGTCTATTATCTTATACTGATTTTCGATACAGCCCGGTTCCAGAAAATCACGGCGCGAAACATTTACAGAAATAGGAACCAGGGGGAGCCCGTCCTGTTCCCAGCGTTTTATATCCTTACAAACCTGTTCAAGGACAAAGGCATCAAGCTTTGTAATAAAGCCGTTACGTTCAAAAAGCGGAATAAAGCTGGCAGGGGCCATAAAGCCATATTCAGGATGATTCCAGCGTACAAGAGCTTCGGCTCCCGCAATATGGCCGGAAACAGTTTCATGCTTTGGCTGATAGAATACCTGGAACTGACTTTCTTCAAGAGCACGCTCCATAGTCTCTATAATTCTCTGTTCGTTTAAAAGCTGATTCTGCAGTTCATCTTCAAAGAAGGCAAGGTCTTTTCCATACTTACCCTTAATTCTGCTGATCGAAAGAAAAGCACGGTCGCAGCAGATAACCAGAGGAAGTTCACAGTCTATAGGTGCATAAACACCCATCTTTACAATCTGATGCGGAATAGGAGCCCTATCAAGAATTAATTTTACAATATGGGTCAGACGTTCTGTATTTACCTGTTCATTGTATTCATAAAAAAGAATAAACTGATCTCCACCATAACGGCCAGCTATACCTGCAGGCATTGCTTTCATCATTTCTCGTGCAGAATAAGCAAGGAACTCATTACATTTTTCTACACCATAAAGGCTGTTGGAAGACTTAAAATTATCAAAATCAAAAGCAATTATACAGAAGTTCTTTTCACGGTTATGGCTTATAAACTCTTCAACCTTAAGCAGAAACGCTTTGCGGGTAAAAAGTCCTGTAAGCTCATCACGTTCAAGTTCATCAATTGCCTTATTTGCATGACTAAGCTTTATTGCAGTTTTAAGGCGGTTTAATACACGGCGGCTGTCATATGGCTTTTTAAGAAAGTCTGTAACATCCAGGTCCAGAAGCTGATTTTCAAGCTCAGAATTATCAATGTCTGTGCTTATTAATACCGGAAACTTTTCTGTAGGAATAAAGCCTCTTAACTGCTCAACTATAGCAGCTGCCTCGCGAATTTCAATAATTGCTGTGGCTACATTCTGTAGATTTTCTTTGATAAACAAAAAAGCCTGTTCTGGGGTTGTGGTAACTACTTCATAAAATGGAGAGATAATCTGAATCAAATCAGATTTATTTTCCTCGTTGTTTTCAACTATGAGAATCTTAAATTTTTTGTTACTCTCGTGTATACCCATCTTTAGTATTACTGTATCTCTTTAATTATATCACACATTTTTTGCAATACAAAAAATATTTTTCTGTTAGCAATAATTTTAGATAGGTAGACTTTTTTATTGGAATTTAAGATTTTCTGATTTTATTTAGAAAGGCTGAGCAGCCTTCTACAATATCTTCGTAGGTCTGGTCAAAATTTCCTGTATACCACGGATCTGCAATATCACGTGTTTTTCCTGCAAAAGCAAGAAGACGCACAATTTTCTTTTCCGGATCCGGCCCCCAGCAGCGGTTCATATAGAAAATATTCTCGTCGTCCATGGCAACGAGGTAATCATATTTATTGTAATCATCCGGGCGAATCTGGCGGGCAGCACGACGCTCAAAAGGAATCCCCTGTTCACGAAGCTTCTGCCGGGTTCCATAATGCATATCGTTTCCAAGTTCTTCTCGGCTTGTTGCAGCTGATTCAATTAAAAAGTCGTTTTCTAAACCAGCCTTTCGTACCATATCCTTCATTACAAATTCTGCCATTGGAGAGCGACAGATATTTCCGTGACACACAAATAAGATTCCAGTCATTTTTCCTGCCCCATTCTAAAACAGCATTCTTGTTGCTTTCTTATATTCTTCAAAGCCAGGCTTTCGTGACTGCCGTTTATCTGCCATTGGAATACTTACAGAAAGGAACATAACAGTATTAACAAGTGCTCCGCAAAGCAGCCACCATTTACCGCCTGATGCAACAACACTCGCAAGACCAATTCCCCACCACATGAAAATTTCGCAGGCATAATTAGGATGGCGGCTATGCTTCCATAAGCCGGTGCGGATAAACCCGCCGGTTCCCTGTGCCCGAAAGCGCTGCATCTGAATATCTGCAATTCCCTGAAATACAGCAGAGCAGAAGCTTAGCAAAAGAAAAACAATACAAAGCGGATTAAAGGCAGCAGCTGTATAAACAGCAGTAACAGCCGGTAAAACGCAGAGATAAACTACAATTGTTGGAAAAAGATGAATACCTAAAAAGTTGATAAGCGGGTAAGCGCGGCCAGTCTTTTCCTTGAGCATAACATAGCGCCAGTCCTGATACTCAAAGCTTTTAAAATTATAAGCCCAGTTAGCAGTAAGACGCAGTGCCCAGAAAAGCACAACTGCAAAAAGCAGCCAGCCCAAAAGTCTGTCACTTCCTGCAGGAATGCACTTATACAACGCAACAGCAAGAATAACCGGAGGCTGAACGCTCCAGTATGGATCGTAAACAGAAGCATTGCCAAAAATCAGGCTGAAAAGAAAAACCAGCGCAGTTGCAGCTACATCAGCCAGCAGCAGCGCTAGCTCAACAGAAAAGCTTTTACGGAAATAGTTATAGGCTAAGATTCCGCCAAAGGCAGCAATAACGTAAACAACAATTATTACTGCCAGTGACAATGTTCTGTTCTTAATCATAAGGCTAGAGTGCTGCTAAAGTGCGTTCGATTCTTGCGAGAGACTTTTCTTCGCCAAGAACCAGAATAGAACCGATGAGCGGAGGAGAAACACGACTGCCTGTTACTGCCATACGAATTGGCATCATAAAGTCACCAAGCTTAATTCCCATTGCTTCTGCTTTTGCCTTAGCAAGGTTTTCTGCACCCTCATGGTCGAGGTTGAAGCACTGATGTACAAAGTCTTTTGCAGCTTCAAGAACTTCCTTAGTTTTTGCAGCATCGAGCTTTTTAGGAATAATCTGTTCTGCAGGAGGAACAGCAGGCTCTGTAAACATAAAGTGAACCATTTCAGCAGCTTCTGTTAAGAACTTAAGGCGTTCCTGAATAAGAGGCATAAGCCCCATAAGAGTCTTTTCAACATCTTCTGAGCTCATATTCATGCTCTTGTCTACACAGTAAGGCTTTCCATCTTCGCCGAGAGCAACACCAGAGAACTCAGGACCAACATTTGGTTTTGGCTGTGGGTTTTCCGGATTGATTTCAAGAGTAGCATCACCGGTTCCTGTAATAAACGGAAGAGTCCATTTGTAAAGCTCTTCTGTAGAAAGCTGACGGATATAGTTAGCATTGAAATATTCAAGCTTCTTGTAGTCAAATACAGCTGGTGCCTTGTTAAGGTGCTCAAGCTTAAATGCCTTTGCAAGCTCTTCGAGAGTATAGAACTCTTTTCCTTCCTCGTAAGAACAACCAAGCATAGCAACGTAGTTTACAATAGCCTGTGGGAGGTAACCGCGTGCACGGAACTCGTTCAATGATGTTGAACCATGGCGCTTTGAGAGCTTCTTTCCATCAGCACCATTTACCATTGGAAGGTGACAGAACTCAGGATGCTCCCAGCCGAAAGCGCGGTACATCTGAACGTGGAGTGGAGTTGAAGGAATCCATTCCTGAGCACGCATTACATGGCTGATTTTCATAAAGTGGTCATCAACAATGTTTGCAAGGTGATAGGTTGGGAAGCCGTCGCTCTTAAGCAAAACAGGATCCGGAGAAATATCTTCGTTCTTCCATACGATGTCGCCGAGAAGATGGTCAGAGAACTTTGTTTCTCCTTCCATAGGAACCTTAAGACGGATTACGTATGGCTTACCTGCGTCGAGATTAGCCTTTACTTCTTCCGGAGTAAGGTGACGGCAGTTGCGGTCATAACCAGGAGCCATCTTGTTTTCTGTCTGAATCTTTCTGATGCGGTCGAGGCGTTCTGCATCACAGAAGCAGTAGTAAGCCTCTCCCTTTTCTACGAGTTCATAAGCATATTTCTTGTAAAGCTCAAAGCGTTCGCTCTGAACATAAGGGCCGTATTCGCCCCCCTTCTTTCCGCCTTCATCCCAGTCGATTCCAAGCCAATCCATTGTATCGTAAAGGTTTTGAACATATTTTTCGTCGTAACGGGTGCGGTCTGTATCTTCCAGACGCAAAATAAATTTACCACCCTGGCTTTTTGCAAAAAGATAATTAAAAAGTGCAGTGCGTACACCACCAATGTGCTGCATTCCTGTAGGGGAAGGAGCGTAACGAACTCTAACTTCTGCCATAAAAAACCTCATTTATATAGAAAATAATGATTGATTATAATGATTTTGCTGATTACTCGCAAGACAAGAAAAAACTATACATATTTAAAAAGTTACCGTATAATTGTTAAATATAGTTAGACTACTAAACTACAGGAGATTTTATGAGCTCAAAATCAACTACAAACGGCATTAAAGTACCATGGTACGGATACCTGATGATCTTCCTTCTATACGTAACTCCATTTATAATGATAACTCCTCTCGGCCTTTTATCAGGAATATTTTCGGCAGAAGAAATGGGAATTATTTTTGGTAATCCTTTTATTAATATTATGGTTGTTATGCTTATTACAGCTGGAGCTTTAATGACCTTCCACCTGAGGAAAATTATTATCAAAGCCGAACTAACCCCAGAAGGAATAAAAAAATTTAATAAACAGCTTAAGTTGACAGACCTTGTTAATATTGTTATTCCAGTTTCTTCTATGATTATCATGGGTGAAGTTATTACTATTTTTATCAGAAAAAATAATATACATCTTTCAGCCTTTGAAGGCAGTGATCCTGGTGTTTTCGTTGTACTTTTATTCCTTGGAAGCCTTTTTGATGTAAGTCTTCTGTTTTATATTCTTCATATAAGAATTATTGAACCTAAGCTTCATCCAATTCCATTTACAGAAAAGGAACTCCCTCTTAATATTATTCAGAGAAATGTTCTTACTCTTACATTTGCCCTTCTTGGAGTTATCTTTCTCGTAATGATAACATTAAATCCGGCTAACCTTCATGCAGGCGCCGCGGTCGTATATAAAAGAATTTCTCCGATTTTAATTTATAGCGTTATATACTTTGCTATTTCGGTTCTTCTTCTAACTGCAGATATTATTCAATGTCTCAAACAGATAGGAAGCCTTACTGCTGCCCTCTCTCAAAAGGATTATACAATTCCAGACAGTAAACCTACACATCGTAGTGAACTTGGTATCATTATTCAGGGTATAAATGCCTTTAAGAATCAGGCCGGTGATATTCTCCGTGACATCGACGTTTCTACTAAGAGAACTTCAAATCAGTCTGATGACCTTGTTCACAATATGGATCTTACAAAAGACAACATTGCAAATATTGTTGAGTCGCTCACAAGCATTAAGCAGGAAATTGAAAATCAGTCTGCAGGTGTAGAAGAATCTAACTCTTCTATTGAACAGATTATGGGTAACATCCGAGCCCTCAATAATTCTATTGAAGCACAGGCTGCAGGTGTAACACAGTCTTCTGCTGCCGTTGAAGAAATGGTTGCAAACATTGCAAGCGTAACTCAGATTCTTGAAAAGAATAACAGGGTAGTAAATGCACTTACTGATGCCGCAGACAAGGGACAGCAACAGGTAAAAGCTGCTGTAAAAACAGCTGATAGTGTACTTCAGCAGTCCGAAGGAATCCTTCAGGCTTCAAGTATTATTCAGAGCATTGCAAGCCGCACCAACCTCCTCGCTATGAACGCCGCAATTGAGTCTGCTCATGCCGGCGAAGCAGGAAAGGGATTCGCGGTAGTTGCCGAAGAAATCCGTAAGCTTGCAGAACAGTCCGCAGATCAGAGTAAGGCAATTGATGAAAACCTCCGTTCTCTTTCTGAGGCTATTGGTGGTATTTCTACAGATATTAATCTTGTACAGAATGCATTCGAAAACATCTACGACCTTTCACAGAAGGTTCGTGAGCAGGAAACTGTAATTGCTAACGCAATGGAAGAACAGAACTCTGGTAACCAGCAGGTTCTCGAAGCTATGCGCGACATCAGTAATTCTACTTCAGAAGTAAAGAATGGTTCTGCAGAAATGCTTGTTGGTGGAGAACAGATTCTTAAGGAAATGAAGAATCTTTCTGATGTAACAAGAGTTATTTCTGATAACATGAATCAGATTAATGACTTCTCACAGCAGATTTCTGATGCAATTACCGTTACAACAGCTTCTACAAACAGTACTCAGGAAAACCTGCAGGTACTTATGAAGGATCTGGATTCCTTCAAGCTTAAGTAACATAAATCATTTCCGTAACATTCCCGCGCTGGCCGCGGGAATCTTTTTTTAACTGAGAATCTATGCTATAATGATTTTATGGCAGATTATCACGAATTTCCCGCAGCACCGGAAGGAACTCCGGTTTCTAACTTTGTACACCTTCATGTTCACTCAGACTATTCTCTTCTGGACTCTTGTGCCACTTTAGACAAGCTTGTTGCAAAGGCCAAGAGCCTTAACATGCCTGCCCTTGCACTTACCGACCATGGTAACATGTTTGGTGCGCTCAACTTTGAAAAGCTCTGCCATGTAAACGGAATCAATCCTATTGTAGGAGAAGAATTCTATGTTGCCTACGGAAGTCACTACGAAAAAGAAGACGTTCCTTACAGCCACAAGGGCGAAGAAGGCGACCGTAAAGCCCACTACTTCCACCTTATTCTGCTTTGCGAAAACCAGAAGGGCTATGAAAATATGTGTTGGCTTTCCAGCCGTGCCTTTTGTGACGAAAATGCCCTTTACTACGGAAAGCCTCGTATAGACTTTGAACTTCTGGAACAGTATCACGAAGGAATTATCTGTTGTTCTGCCTGTATTCAGGGAGAGCTTCCTCAGCTGCTGCTTGCCGGCATGGATAAGGAAGCTGAAGAACTTGCACTCAAATACAGTAAGCTTTTTGGACCAGACCATTATTACATTGAAATTCAGGACCACGGAATTCCGGAGCAGAAGATTGTTGCCGAAAAGCTGATTGCTCTGGCTCATAAACTTAATATTCCGCTTGTGGCCACAAACGATGTGCACTATGTTGAACGCGAAGATGCAATTGCGCAGGATGCACTGCGCTGTATAGGCTTTAAAAATCAGCTTCATGAAAAGCATGCCAAAATGGGCGGTGACATGGATCTGGACAGCTGGTATTTCAAAACAGAAGAGGAAATGCGTTCTCTCTTCCCACAGTGCCCGGAAGCCTTTGACAATACAATTAAGATTGCCAATATGTGTAATCTTACAATTAAACAGTACTCTACACCTGAGCTTAAGGAATGTCTTCCACGCTTTGAGCTCCCTGCAGAATTCCGCACCCATGGCGACGATTACCAGAGCGACCAGAACGACTATGTAAAATATCTTGTAGAAGAAGGCTTGAAAAAGCGCTACAAGGAAATTACACCGGAAATCCGCGAGCGTGCAGATTACGAAATGAACACAATCTTCAGCATGGGCTTTTCGGGTTACTTCCTTATCGTATGGGAATTCATTAACTGGTCTAAATCTACCTATGACAATGTAAACAAAAAACCAAAGCCATATATTCCGATTGGTCCGGGACGTGGTTCTGGTGCAGGTTCTCTTGTAGCCTACGCCATGACAATTACAGATATCGACCCATTCAGATATGGATTGATTTTTGAGCGCTTCTTAAACCCAGAACGTGTATCCATGCCGGATTTCGACGTTGATATGGACTTCGACTATCGCCAGGATATCATCCAGCATACCCGCGACCTTTACGGTGACGCCAACGTAGGACACATTGTAACCTTTGGTACTCTTAAACCAAAGAACTGTATTGCCGATGTTGGCCGTATTTTGAATATTCCGCTTTCCGAAGTAAACGAAATCAAAAAATGTATTCCAGATAATCCTAAAGCAAAGCTTAAGGATGCCTTTAGTGAGCCTACAGAA
>JAEEGH010032243.1_pt1 | contig 10085 bp, 9 predicted proteins | sample 9134181 | NCBI WGS metagenome assembly JAEEGH01 (sample SAMN16246544, study PRJNA631951) | gut metagenome | biome: gut microbiome; feature: rumen; material: DP-attached | host: Bos | place: Iran: Karaj | collected 2018-10 | reverse complement strand
GGAGATCCGCTTCTCCTTCCTGAAGCAGCGCAATCGCGGCATTGCATACCTCATTCAGATTAAACCCGCAGATCTGGCTGGCCATGCCGACTGCAATGCCGCTGTTTGCGGAAACCAGAACATTCGGAAAAGCCGTCGGAAGGAGAAGAGGTTCCTTCATCGTGCCGTCATAATTGTCGGCAAAATCGACGCTGTCCTTATCGATGTCGTCAAATACGGCAGTACATATTTTGGAGAGCTTCGCTTCGGTATAGCGGGACGCCGCATATGACATATCACGGGAATAAACCTTGCCGAAGTTCCCTTTCGAATCTACAAAAGGCATCAGCAGGGACTGATTTCCTGCCGAAAGGCGAACCATTGTCTCATAGATTGCAGCGTCACCATGCGGATTCAAACGCATCGTCTGGCCGACAATGTTGGCGCTTTTGGTACGCGATCCGCTCAGCAACCCCATTTTATACATGGTATACAGAAGTTTACGATGCGATGGTTTGAAGCCGTCAATTTCCGGGATGGCACGCGATACAATCACACTCATCGCGTATGGCATATAGTTCTGTTCCAGCGTGTCCGTAATCATCTGTTCGGTCGTTTCACCGTGCAGGCCGAGTACGTTTGGGTTATCGGATATTCTTTTCGGTTCTTCTGCCTTCTTCTTTCTCATAAAGCATTCTTCCCGTCTTTCAGCTCAGGTCTGCCTGATCCAGAAAATTCGAGCCGAACTGTGCAATATAGTTTTTGCGACCTTCCAGATTATCGCCGAGGAGCAGGTCGAACATTTCCGCCATACGCTGTGCATCCTCCGGCATGACTTTGATCAGCCGTCTCGTCTGCGGATTCATGGTTGTCATCCACATCATATCGGGATCGTTTTCACCAAGGCCTTTGGAGCGATTGATGCTGACTTTGGTGTTTTTCAGTCCGGACAGGATCTCAGCTTTTTCCCTTTCTGTATAGGCAAACCAGGTCTTCCCCTTCGCATTGATTTCATACAGGGGGGATTCCGCAATATACACGAATCCCTCGTCAATCAGAGTGGGAACCAGGCGATAGAGCATGGTAAGTATCAGAGTGCGAATCTGATAACCGTCCACATCGGCATCGGTACAGATGATGATCTTGTTCCAGCGGAGATTCCGCAGGTCAAAAGCGGAAAGATCCTTTACATGCTTGTCCTTGACTTCAACACCGCAGCCCAGCACCTTGATGAGGTCCGTAATGACGTCGCTTTTAAAAATGCGGACATAATCCGCCTTCAGACAGTTCAGAATCTTGCCGCGCACCGGCATGATGCCCTGAAATTCAGCATCCCGTGATAGTTTACAGGCACCCAGTGCGGAATCACCCTCAACAATGTAGAGTTCACGCTGCTGCGCATCACGGCTGCGGCAGTCCACAAACTTCTGAATTCGGTTGGCAATGTCAACTTTGCCGGAAAGTTTCCCCTTTGTGACGGTTCTGGCTCGTTCTGCAGCTTCGCGGCTTCGCTTGTTAATCAGAACCTGATCAGCTATGCGGTTGGCTTCGGCCTGATTTTCCAGAAAATATACTTCCAGCTGCTCCTTGAAAAACTCCGTCATCGCCGTCTGAATAAAACGGTTGTTGATCGCTTTTTTCGTCTGGTTCTCATAAGATGTCTGGGTGGAAAAGCAGTTTGTAACCAGAACCAGGCAGTCCTGAATATCCTGAAAACGGATGGCGGTTTCATTTTTCTGATATTTTCCGGAATTGCGGATATAAGCGTCAATGGCGGATAGAAAAGAGGAACGTACCGCTTTATCGGGAGCGCCTCCGTTTTCCAGCCATGAGGAGTTATGGTAGTATTCCAGCCGGTTTACACGGTTCGAAAAACAGAACGCACAGGAAATTTTCACCCTGTAGTCGTCCTTGTCCTCACGGTCTCTTCCCTGCCGCTCAGTCTGAATAAAATGAGTTGATGTCAGCGGGTTTTCTCCGGCGATTTCTGAAACATAGTCCTGTATTCCGTTTTCATACAGATAATCTCGGATATCAAAACTGCCGTTCTCCTGCTGAAGCCTGAGGCGGAAAGTGATTCCGGCGTTGGCGACAGCCTGCCTGCGCAGGATATCATCAAAGTACTCCTCAGGGATCCGGATATCGGTGAATACGTCCAGATCGGGCAGCCAATGGATCTGGGTACCTGTTTTCCGGCGGTCAGCGGGAGATTTTTGCAGTTCCTTCCCTTTTTCTCCGACCGGATAACCCTTTTCAAACCGCATGTCATAGCGAAAACCATCCCGGCGAACTGTTACATCCATGTATTTTGATGCATACTGCGTCGCACAGGAGCCGAGGCCGTTCAGACCGAGCGCAAAACCGTAGTCTCCTCCGACTGCATTATTGTTATATTTTCCGCCTGCATACAGTTCGCAGAACACCAGTTCCCAGTTCCATCGATCTTCTCTGGGATTCCAGTCCAGAGGACATCCGCGGCCAAAATCTTCCACCTCAATGGAACAGTCAGAGTAGTAGGTAACCGTGATCAGGTTTCCATATCCTTCCCGCGCTTCATCAATGGAATTGGAAAGAATTTCAAAAACGGCGTGCTCGCAGCCGTCCAAACCGTCTGAGCCGAAAATGACCCCCGGACGCAATCTGACACGGTCAGGACCCTGTAACTGCGAGATGCTTTCATTACCGTACTCCGATGAGGAAGAACCGGATAACGCACGAAGTTTTTCTTCGGATTGCTGTTTTTTTGCCGGAGTTTTCGCCATGGTCTCCTCCATTAAAACAAAAGATGGATCAGGATCAGCAAAATCACCCCTGGAATTCCACCAACTCCCGCAAGTATGACGGAAATCCAGGTGAGCGGGATATAAAAATCGAAAAAGCCGCCGATGACATTCACGGCAATCAGAATCAGAAGTCCGACTGCCGCATGCAGAATGAATTTAAGTATTCCTTTGATCGGAGCCGCAAATATTTTGATGAGCAACCAGATGCCGAGTACGATACAGCAGAGTACTCCGGCGTAAAATAAATAATCTTTCATCATTTCTCAGATCGGCCAGCTCGGAAGCCAGCCGAGAAGTTTCGAGCCGAGGACATCGTCAATCGGGAGCCCGTTCAGAACAGGGAAAAACAAAACAAAAAGGATCAGAGCTGCTACTGTAAAGCTGAGGGAAAATATCTTCCCCTGCCGCATATTGTTTTCCATAATCCAGAATATATAGGAGATGATCGGAATCAGAAATACAGCGGATGCAAAATAATGGTATTCAAACGTCAAGCGCGAAATAAACATCCAGGGAAGCAGCCCGGACAGATAGGCAACAATTAAAAAAAATGCCAGCCGGTTTCTGCGCCAAATACCCAGATACAGTAGAATCATCAAAGAAAAGAGCCCGCCCCAGCAGATCACGGGATTCACAAATGCGGCAATGCTGATTCGTTTTCCGGCGGGAAGGTATTCCAGATAATAAAGAATCGGCCGAATATCCAGTATCCATTGATACCAGCGGGAAGAATACGGATGCTCCGCTACGATCGAAGCATGATATTGAAACATAAAACGCTGATTCTCGAGAACAGTTTTCGTGAAACTTCCGGTAAAAAGTGCCGCGCCTTCCGATCTGCCGTACGGAGCATAGGAAAGATAATAAATCAGAGCAGGAACAGCAAGAAAGAAAAGCATACAGAAAGCGGCGTTTTTCAGAAAAGCGGGGAGAACCCGTTTCCCTTCCCTGCTCAGGTTCCGGAGCCAATCAGAAAGCCAGAGAACTGCAAGCCCTGCGCCGGCGTATAAACAGGTCCATTTGCAGGCGGCACCGAGCCCGAAAAAGAAACCGCATAATGCCAGATCCAGGCGTTTGCCCGTTGAAAGCCATCCATACATAAAATAGTACATCAGGAGGATGAAAAACACGGCAAAGCTGTCTATCGTCGCAATTCTTGTCTGTACATAATGCATGAATCCGGAGGCCAAAAGAACAGAACTGAGGACGGCAATTCTGCCGCTGGAAAACAGCCGCTTCACAAAGAAATACATGACGGGGATCATCAGCACCCCAATCATGGTCCCGCTGAATCGCCAGCCGAACGGCGTCATTCCAAAAATCAGAATGCCCAGGGAAATGAGTTCTTTACCGAGCGGAGGGTGAGAGATTTCATACGGCCATATGCCGTTCAGGTGTTCCCATGCCGTCCTGACATGGTAGATCTCATCAAAATAACTGGAATTCAAAAAATCAGAAGCAGTCGGAACGGTATCCGGTTCATCACAGAGAAGTTTGACATCTGTATGAAATGGCAGCCTTGTTCCGTCCGGTGCAAGCAGTGCGACTTCCCCAAGCCACGGGCTTCCGGAATCACAGACGATTCTGAGATAACGAACAGAATCGTCCAGATTTAACGGAATAAAAGCCCACTTTAAAACTGCAACGTGATCCTGAAGGAAAGATTCCAACGGGAACCAGCCTTCGGCATCTGCCGAATACTCAATCCGGTATGATCCGCTGCCGATCCCTGGGAAAAGGGCGAGACGGCCCGCGTCTTCGGGAGTGTCCATTTCCAGAACAGCCGCCTTTTCAGCCATCGAGATAAAACTTTGCGGAGACTGTCTGTTTCCGAGATTCCAGAATGCGGCGAAAGCGTAGATTGCGGTGACCAGGATCACGAGAACACTCTCAAGCGGACGTTTGAATGACTGCCCGCTGTGATCAGATACTATGGACGGAAGCGCGCACGTTGACAGCGTGGGCAATCCGGAGAAAAAGAGCAGAAGACCGAGAACACAAAGAAGCGCAAAGAGAATCGATGCGTTCAGCATAAAATGTCCAAAAGTTCCTTGACCGACGGAAGCGTATAATCCGGCTGGCGTTCCGCTTTGGAAGCCATTTCCGCAGATGTTTCGCCGGAAAGGACAAGAACCGAAACCGCATCCGCATTCTGTGCTACGGCAATATCCGTATACAATCTGTCGCCGACCGCACAGATTCGATGATTATCAATGCCGGTTTGCTCTGAAATCACATCGATCATATTTCGGTTTGGTTTCCCGATGAATGTGGGTTTGACCCCGGTGGAAGCAGTCAGAAGCGCACAGATGCTCCCGCAGTCCGGGAGAACCTCGTCATTCGGCATCGGACAAACCCAGTCCGGATTGGCAGCAATGAAGGATGCGCCTCGTCTGAGAAAATGACATGCCAGATTCAGCTTCTCATATACAAGCTCCGTATCAAATCCCTGTACCACCACATCGACAGAATCTGAAGCTGTATGCCCAAACTCATCGTTTACCAGCTGAATGCCGTATGCTTTCAGTTCGCGGTAGAAAGCCTTTGTTCCGGCAAGATATACGCTGGCTCCCGGATAATGACTGTTCAGATAAAGAGCCGTAGCCATCCCAGAAGTGAATACATTTTCAGCTTCACAGGGAAATCCAAGTTTTTGCAAACGCGTAATATAATCAGTTCCGGCCCGGGAGGAATTGTTTGTCAGATAAATATAACGTTTCCCGAGATCGGGCAGCCTGCGGATCAGTTCTATTGCACCGGGATATACGATGTCACCCAGGTACAGAGTGCCGTCCATATCAAACAGGAACAGTTCGCAGTTTCTCAGTTTCGTCCAATCCATCTCATCCGTCCTCCGCTGTCATGTTTTGCCATATGTATGATATTGTATTCGCAATTCAAAAAAAGTCAAGATCTGGTGTTTTTGCTTAACGTTTTACCCTTTTTCCCGTTGTCAGACTTCTTCTGCAATTCGGACAGATTTTTTTCACAAGAACTCCGTTCAGGATCCTTTTCCCGCAGTGCGGGCATCGGCATAGTTTCAGAGATGCCACGATGAGGCCTGCCATGCAGGTAAACGCAGCAAAAATAAAGATCACCTGCTGGCTGGAATTCTCTGCAGAACACAATGCAACGACACCGAATGCGATTGCAAGAACGAGAAGCACCAGCACGATTTTTCTTCCTCTTTCAAATTCTGAAACATATGGTTTCATACAGGGTATCCCCCTCTCTCCCGCATGATGTCAATTACAGGAACTATATCATCCGGCAGGGACATTTTCAACAAAATTTCGGTATCATTTTTCAAGATTTTCATTTTACAATTATGAAACATTTTCTGGACTATTTTTGAAACATGTTTCTATTATATTATACTTGCAAGTAACAGTTTTTCATCTTTTTCATTTTGTCCTCATTCATAAAGGAAGCGAAGCGGGTTCCCGCTTCGTTTTCTTTTTGCCAGTCTGCAGCAGCCGTTTTCGCTTGTCAAGCATCAGCCGGCATGATATAATCTTCCAAAACTATTCAGAAAAACCGGAGAACCGTATGATGTCCATTTTGACAAAACTGCGCGTGGTTCTTGCCATATTGCTTTGTAAACTGCTGCGTTTTGCTTCACGCCTCCTTCATCGCGGCGGTACCGCAATGCCCGGCAGAATCGCATTGAAACTATGTCCGGATCTGCTCTCCCGTCTGTCTAAGGGGGTCCGGATCGTGACGGTCACCGGTACGAACGGTAAAACGACCTGCTCCAGAATGATTGAAGAGGCCTGCCTCGAAGCCGGGCTGGACTATTTTTCAAATCGATCGGGTGCGAATCTGCTCAGCGGAATCACAACGGAGTTTGTCATGAACGCCCGGTGTTCCGGCAAAATGAAAAAGCATACGGCGGTCATCGAATGCGATGAAGCAGCTGCGAGACTGGTGTTCGGCCAGTTGAAGCCGTCCGTGATTGTTGTTACAAATCTTTTTCGTGATCAGCTGGACCGCTATGGGGAAATCACCCATACGCTGGCAAACATCCGGGAAGGCATCCGGTCGGTTCCGGAAGCGTTGCTCTGTTTAAATGCCGACTGCTCCTTAACGGCATCCCTTTCGTTAGACGGATTACCGAACAGAATCTGCTGGTACGGAGTCAACGAATTAACAGGATTCAAGTCTGCCGGCTCCGCTCTCTCTGATGCCAGCCATTGTATTCGCTGCAAAACCGAATATGACTATGACTATCACACCTATGCCCATCTCGGAGGATTTCGGTGTCCGCAATGCGGTTACCGGCGGCCGATTCCCGACTACGCCATCTCCAAGGTCTTTCAAATGGATGAACGCCACAGTGACGTTCTCATGCAGACCCCTCAGGGCGTGATAGACCTTAGCGTGAATCTCCCCGCTGTATATAACCTGTACAACGCCGCTGCGGCATTTACGGCATCCGTATCGTTTGGGATTTCACAGGAAATCTGCTGCTCAGCGCTTGGCAGCTTTTCGTGCGGTTTCGGAAGGATGGAGTCTTTCCCTCTGGCAGGCGGAACCAGAATGATCCTTGTAAAAAACCCTGCCGGCTGCACGCAGGCACTCGAATATCTTTCTCAGGTTCAAACCCCGTTTGTTTTCGTATTCTGTCTGAATGACCGGAGTGCGGACGGCACCGATGTCTCGTGGATCTGGGACGCCGGCTTTGAATCGCTGATCTCCATGTCCGATCGGATCGGAAGCCTGATTGTTTCCGGTGAAAGGGCGGAAGATATGCGTGTCCGCCTGAAATACGCCGGCTTCTCCGATCAGCGCATTCTTGTGATTCAAAACCCTGCATCACTTGTTGATCATCTCGAAACTCTGGATCTTCCGGTTTTTATTCTTCCGACCTATACTGCCATGCTGGACCTGCGCAAAGTGATCGTTCACCGATGCGGCGGGGCTGAATTCTGGGAATAATTCTCCTGTTCTGGAAGAAGGATCTTATTATGAAGCTGAAAATATGCCATCTCTATCCGGATGTTTTGAATCTTTACGGAGATGGGGGAAATATTATCTGCATCCAGCAAAGGCTTCTCTGGCGGGGAATCGAGTCGGAAGTACAGCACTGTCAGATCGGCGATCGTCTGGATCTCTCCGATTGTGATCTCGTATTTATCGGCGGCGGGCAGGATTTTGAACAGGAAGTTCTCCTTCCCGACCTCCAACGCGGAAAAGACAGGGAAATCCTTGCTGCCATACAGGACGGCGTCACAGTACTTGCCATCTGCGGCGGTTATCAGATGCTCGGCCAGTATTATGAAACCTATGACGGGATCCGCTGTGATTTTATCGGAGCGCTTGACCTCTATACAATCGGCTCGCACCAGCGGATGATCGGAAATACGGTTTACCGCTGCTCTGACGCCTGCGGCGGAAGCATACTGGTTGGTTTTGAGAATCACAGCGGGAAAACATGGCTTGGCCCATCCGTTCAGCCGCTTGCCGAAGTCATGGTAGGCTATGGAAACAACGGAGAGGACAAAACGGAAGGAGCAAGGTTTCTGAACGTATTCGGGAGTTACAGCCACGGTCCTCTGCTGCCCAAAAACCCGGTGTTCTGTGACCATATTCTTTCTGTTGCGCTGGAACATCGCTTTGGCGCATGCAACCTGGAGCCGCTGCAGGATGATGCTGAAACCGATGCACATCGTGCCATGCTTGAGCGCCTTGGCTGCAAGCCGTAACAAAACGGTTCACGCGTCGTTTACACTTTTCCAGAAAACATCCCGGAAAAGGATTACTTTCCTTTTCCGGGATGTTTTTAATCTAGAAAATCAAATATTTTTTTCCAATACGGAATCAGCACTTCTGAATCCGCCATATAGATTTCATGCTTGATTCCGGGAACCTTTTGAAGCTCACAGCTTTTCACTCGGGAACAGAAAAGATTCTGGGCAGCATTGTCGACAACCGTATCATTTCCAGCCTGAAACAGAAGGACCGGAATTTGAATTCTGCCGGTTTGAGCTCGGGACGTAACTCTTCTGCATGCCTTTACGGCTTCCATTCCCCAACCCATGGAGGCTGAGGTAACCTGCAGTTCCCGGCTTCGGGCGCGCATTCTGTTATAAAAATAATAACGGCATTCGGAACTGTCACAGCTGTTTTCAAAATCAGGATCCGGAAATGCGTTGATCGGCTGCAGCGGTTCCTTTATTCTCCCGTTCATGCTCTTAATCATTGCACCGACATAAACAATCGGGGTAGGAATTTTCCCGAAAGTGAGTCCAAGCATGGGGGAAGACAAAACAGCTTTCCGGAAGAGCGTCGGTTCGGTTTCAATCAGCCAGGCGCCGATACATCCACCCATGGAGTGGCAGTACAAGTAAAGCGGAAGCTCCCCTGACGCCGGTTTTACACGGGTTTCCGTCAGACATTTCAGATCCAGGACATAGTCTTCAAATCGCAGGATATGAACAACATACGGGTTTTCATTATGACGAAACGAATTTCCGTGTCCTCTGTGGTCCACGCCCCATACGGAATACCCGGCCTGCAGCATATAATAAATGGATTCATAATACTTCCGGATGGATTCTGTAAACCCGTGGCTGATTACTATCACGCCCTTCGGATGATCCGCATGATAGTGTTCATAGTAGATCTTTGCCCCTTTGACGCGCTCGAAATATCCAGTCTGCCTGCGCGGGTCCAGATAGGGCAAAACGACTTCATTCATCACGGAGTCATAATGCTCTTCTCTAATCCATTGAACTGTTCTCAAATCACTTTCCTCCCGGTATGAGATAAGATGTCAAACACGGTGTTAGAGCTGCGATAAAAAGCACGGCAATTCCCATGGAATTACCGTGCACATTGGCGGAGGGTAAGGGATTCGAACCCCTGTGAGCTTTCGCTCTAACGGTTTTCAAGACCGCCCCGTTATGACCGCTTCGGTAACCCTCCAAAGGATATATGGATTATAGCAGATTTCCATATACCACGCAAGGGGCAAGCACAAAAAACCCGGTCGCCAAGCGCTGAAAGAGAAAGGTTATTTCATCAGGATTTTCTTGGCAGTGTTATAGATCTGCGTCCCGGATTTCTGCCCGTATTTTTTTACAACCGCGCGGTAAACAAGCTGTTTCAGGTTTTTGTCCTGGCGGTATTTCTCTGTCTGTGTCAGCAAAAACTCAGCAGTCGAAGCATTGATCCCCGCCGCGGAAAGCGCGCTGAGAATTGCGGGGTCATAAGGCTTTTCCTCCTCGGCAGATCCGGAAGTGTTCCCGCTGCCTGTGATTTCAGGCTCCTGAGGGATTACGGCCTGCTGCGGGGATGCCTGATTCCTTCCGGTTGCTGCTT
>JAEEGH010032240.1_pt1 | contig 10085 bp, 7 predicted proteins | sample 9134181 | NCBI WGS metagenome assembly JAEEGH01 (sample SAMN16246544, study PRJNA631951) | gut metagenome | biome: gut microbiome; feature: rumen; material: DP-attached | host: Bos | place: Iran: Karaj | collected 2018-10 | reverse complement strand
AGTTCGTATTATTGCTGACCACACTCGTTCTTCTGTATTCATTCTTGGAGACCAGAGAGGAGTTACTCCAGACCGCGTAGGTGCTGGTTACGTTCTCCGCCGTCTTATCCGCCGTGCAGTTCGCCACGGAATGAAGCTCGGTATTGAAAAAGACTTTATGGCAGAAATTGCTGCTACAGTAATCGAAAACTTCAAGGGACCTTACCCGGAACTCGAAGCAAACCGCGAAAAGGTTTACAAAGAACTTACTGCAGAGGAAGCAAAGTTCCGTCTTACCCTCAAGAAGGGTGAAGCAGAATTCCAGAAACTTCTTCCAAACCTTATGAAGAATCCTAAAAAGATTATCAGCGGAAAGGTTGCTTATAATCTTTACGAAACATATGGCTATCCTCTTGAGCTTACTCAGGAGCTTGGTGCAGAAAACGGATTTACTGTTGACGTTGAAGGCTTTAAAGAAGCTGAACGCAAGCACCAGGAAGCTTCAAAAACTGTAGATGCAGGTGCCGCTAAGGGTGGTCTTGCTGAACAGTCTGAAGTTACAACAAAATATCACACTGCAACACACCTTTTGCAGCAGGCTCTGGTAAACGTTCTTGGCGACCAGGTTGCTCAGAAAGGTTCAAATATCAACAACGAGCGTATGCGCTTTGACTTTACTTTCGAACGTCCAATGACTAAAGAAGAAATTCAGAAGGTTGAGGACATCGTAAACGAAAAGATTAAGGAAGACCTTCCTGTTACTATGGAAGTTATGCCTCTCGATAAGGCTAAGGCAGAAGGTGCACGCGCTCTCTTTACTAACAAGTATGGTGAAGACGTAAAGGTTTATACAATCGGCCGCGACGTTAAATCAGACTGGTTCAGTAAGGAAGTTTGTGGCGGACCTCACGTTCAGCACACAGCTCAAATTGGTGACTTCAAGATTCAGAAGGAACAGTCAAGCTCAGCTGGTGTACGCCGTATCCGTGCCGTAATCAGCGGTGGACTTCCACTGGATAAGTAGTAACTTTCCGGTGGTTCCATTGTTATATTTTATGGACAAACAAAACTGATACTATATATTTTAAGGATTATAAAATGAAAAAAATTATTTCAGTTCTTTCAATCTTAATGTTTGCAACTTTTGCAATGTTTGCACAGGCAGATTTACAGCCTCTTGCAGTTGTAAAACTTAATAAGAATGAATCCATTACTCTAAAGCAGCTTAAGGTAAGATGTACAACTTATGAGAAGCAGATTAACAGAGCTCTTACCGTTGAAGAAAGAAAGCAGGTGCTTGATACATTGATTGAGGAAACTTTGATTGTTCAGGCTGCAGCTAAAGCCGGTATTTCTGTGCCAGACAGCTCAGTAGATCAGTATTTTGCACAGTCTATGAGCCAGTCTCTTGGTGCTAGCGTTTCAGAAAAAGAGCTTGAAGATATCCTTAAGAAACAGCAGGGTAAAACTCTTGATGAAGTTCTTATGGAACAGACTGGAATGAATAAGGTTGATTATAAAAAACACCTTAAGAATGTTCTTTTGATGCAGCAGTATGTTGTTCAGAAGAATCAGGCTGAACTTCAGAAGGTTGCAGCTACAGATGAAGAAATCAGAATGGCTTATGAAAGCAATAAATCTTCATTCGTATGGAATGATATGATTAAAATGCTTATTGTAATTGTTCCAAAAGATAATAATCCTGAAGCAGCAAAGCAGAAAGCAACTGATTTCTATACAAAATACACTACTAAGGCTCTTACTGCAGAACAGATTGCAGTTCAGTCACAGACAGATAATTCTGGTTTCAAAGCTGGTCTTGGTGTATTCCCTAAGACAGAAGCTGCAGCAAATGGTTTGCAGATGCCACTTCAGAACCTTATGCTTGTTTTCCAGCAGGGTGAAGGATATACATCTGAAGTAGAAGAAACTTCAACTGATTACCGCTTTATCAGCGTAATCAAGAAATATGATGCAAAGATGCTTGCTATTGGTGACTTGGTTCAGCCGGAAACAACTGTTACAGTTTATGATTATATCCGCGCTAATCTTACTCAGCAGAAGCAGCAGATTTATATGAGCAATGCAGCTACAAATCTTGCAAAAGAACTTCACACAGCAGAAAATGTTGATATGAAGAAAACTGGTGCTGCCTTGGATAAGATGCTTGATTGGGGGAACTAAGTGTCCAGAAGAAACGGTAGAGTAATTGCTTTTCAGGCAGTTTATTCATGGGATGTAACTAAAGCTTCTTTGGACGACCTTCTTTCTTTTGAATGGTTGCAGAAGGATGTTGAGGTTGATGGAAGTATTGATCCGGCTGAACAGCCTGTTGTTGAACTTTCAGAAACCTCTAAAGAAGAGCGAACATTTGCAAGTTTGATAATTGCTGGTACAATAAGTCATATAGATGAAATTGATAAGCTTATTGAAAGTCATCTTTCTGCATCATGGAGTATGGAACGTATAAGCCGTGTTGCACTTGCAATTCTTCGTACAAGTGTTTATGAGCTTTTGTTCCAGAACGGCGCTGAGCCAAAGATTGTCATTGATGAGGCTGTAAATATTGCCAAAGACTTTGACACTGATGATTCCTATAAGTTTATTAATGCAGTGCTTGATAAAATAGGAAAAGATGAGCCGAAAAGAGCTTAAAAAAATAATTCTTACATTTATATTTTTTTCTTTGATTTTGTTCTGCTTTCCCGCTTGTCGGATGAGGGCAGAACAAAACTCGTTAACAAGCCAGTTTGATGTTATTGACGCACTTGTAATGCAGAATCAGATGCAGTCGGCTTTGAAGGAACTCAAAAAAGTTGAAAAGCGGGCTTATGATTCGTGGACTTACATCGGCATTTACAAAAGATATATAACTCTCGGTGAATCTGAAAAGGCCGAGAAACTCCTTAAGAAGGCGCTGAAGAAAAACGGCGGTAATCTTGAACTGCAGGCTGTGTATGCGGCATTTTTGTTGAGAGAAGGCCGCCTCGGGGATGCGGGGAAGGTTGCGGAGAAACTGCGCGGAACTAAATACGCTTCCTTGTATTCGGAGTATATTCTTCGGGATTCAGCAGAAAAAGCTGCCGCTTCAGGTGATAATGCATTTACATTTTATACTCGAAAAGAATTTTATCAGATATTCTTAGATGCTTATAAGACTTCAAAGAATCCGGTTTTATTACGAAACTGCGCAGCTTTCAATCTTATAAACGGTGATTACAACCTTGCAGCAAGCTTAAATCCTGCTTTCTTCCTTGATGCTGATGATGCATTTTTCTGGGCTTTGGTTTGCTATGATGCCGGACAGTTTTATGATTCTATTGATGCAATTGAAGAAGCCCGCCGTCTTATGACTGGATATCAGGGAACTGTTACTTTTAAGACTTCACCTGTTCTTCTGACTGCACTGGAATCAGATTCGTATATGGCTGTTTCCGAAATGGAAGCAGCAGAAGCAGCTCGTCGCGGTATTGTAATGAATCTTGATGAACTTAAGGTTCGTAAGAGTGATGAGGAATTCCTTTCTAATATAATATTGAACAGTGCAAGATGGGCTCAAAATCAGGGAATGGATGACCAGAATGCAGATCTTCTTTTCTATGTTGTAAACCGCTGGCCAGACAATGTACCGGGTTTAATTTTATATGCAGATTTTGCTTATCGCTCTAATATTGAGCGCGAGGAAGATACTGAAATTGCAGCTCTGAGAAAAGCCGGTATCTCAACTCTGGAAATGGAACGTTATGATAACCGCCGTAAAATTCCAATGAGTGATGCTCTTTACAGAATTGACGAAGCACTTCGCCGCACTAATGATCCGTATCTGAATATTGCAAAACTTGATCTTCGTTATAAAACAGACTCATCAATATCAGAAAAGGATAAAAACCGCGACCTCTGGAATATGCTCGAAAACAGTCTTAATGAAGACGGAGAATTAAAAGGACTGCTTGTTCAGTATGCGCTTAATTTCCTGCTTAATACAAAACAGTATGATGATGCCTGGAAGCTCTTTTATGATCATGTAACAGATATCAGTGAATATGATTCAAAGCGTGATTTTTGGGAACAGTTTATAGAAAAGGCCCGTGGATATGATCTTTCTATGATGGAATTTGGTGCCTGGTTTGCTGCATATTATAAAATGACAGATGAAGCTCTTAGACTTCATGAATATTGTGTTTATGAGAGTGCAGGTCTGCTGGAAGATGGCTATATTTCTCAGTCTGTTTCTACATCAACTTGTCTTAATCTTGGAAGTATTTATATTTCTCTTGGAAAAAAGCTTAAAGCCCTGGATTTGTATGGAAAGACTGCTGGTCGTGAAAGCAGCAATGCAAAGCGTTCTGAAATCTTGTATAGAATTGCCTGTATTTACGCTAGTGATGGGGATATAAAAAATGCCCTCCGTTCAGCAGAATACGCATCTTCTTTGTATCCTGATAACGCAAGGGCATCCATGCTAAAAGATAAGCTTAAAATTACTCAACCACAGCAATAATATCGCTCATTCTCAAGATGAGGTGATCTTCACCGTCAATCTTTACCTGAGTTCCGGCATATTTGTCGTACATAATTCTGTCGCCTTTCTTTACTGTGATTTTATTTTCATCAGTTCCAGGTCCAACTTCAACTACAGTAGCAGTCTGAGTTTTTTCCTGTGCAGCTTCCGGGATAATGAGTCCGCTTGCTGTTTTAGTTTCTGCTTTGTCGTTCTTTACAAGAACACGATCTGCTAATGGTTTGATTTTCATAATATTTTGTACCTCTTATATATAAAATAATAATTTTACTGTTTCTTCGTCAATAAAATTCTTTTTGTAATCAGCTGGTAAGCAATCAGAATTGCAATCATACTGAGACCAATAATATCTGACCTTGTTTCTGGAATTACACAAAGAAGTCCGGCAATTGCAAAAAGAACACGCTCAACAACATCAAAAGTATTTTTTAATGCAACCGGCTTGTCAGTTCCATGAAGAAGTCCTGTGAAATTAAATCCATAACCTTCAAGTGCAACACTGATTCCGAACATACCGATTAAGGCAGTTGCAATAATGAAAAGAATACGTCCAATTGATGCATCAATCATAAGCATTTGTGAGTTATAAACAAACATATACGGAATGATAAATGCTCCGATTGCAAGTTTTGTAGCATTAAAGGCCGTTTTCATAGGTCGTGCTTTTGCTATAGCAGCACCGGCAATGGCTGCAAGGGCAACCGGAGGAGTAACGTCTGCAATAATTCCAAAGTAGAATGCAAACATGTGTGCGGCGAGTGGCTGAACACCAAGCTGAATGATAGCTCCGGCAGTAATTGTTGAAGTAATCAGGTAGTTAGCTGTTGTAGGAGCACCCATACCAAGAATGATTGAAGCAAGCATTGTAAAAATCAAAGTGAGGAAGAGTTTTCCGCCTGCAAGTGCTACAAGACCTGCACCAAGTTTAAGACCAAGGCCTGTAAGAGTTACTACACCAATAATAATTCCAGCCATACCACAGGCAATTGCTACGCTGATGATATTTCGTGCGGCGGCACACATAACATCAATAAGGTCTTTTGAACCGAATGTTGGTTTTCTTCCTTTTGCCAGGTCTACGATAGAAACTACAATTCCAATTACAAGACAGGCTACAATTCCCATAAGGGCTGCGTAAACTGCTGTTTTTCCAGCACAGAGGAACCAGATGATTACAACTAAAGGAAGAATCATATAACCTTTACTGAGGAATAAAGGAAGGAAGCGTGGAAGCTTATCTTTTGGCATTCCCTTAAGACCAAGTTTTTTAGCTTCAAGATGTACTGTAATAAAGATTCCTGTGAAATAAAGGATAGCAGGAATAATAGCAGCCTTTACAATTGTGATATATGGCATACCAAGGCTTTCTGCCATGAGGAAAGCTGCAGCACCCATGATTGGAGGCATAAGCTGTCCACCTGTAGAAGCAGCTGCTTCAACTGCACCGGCAAATTCTCCTTTGTAGCCGAGGCGTTTCATCATAGGAATTGTGAAAGAACCTGATCCAACAGTATTAGAAACCGACGAACCGGAAACTGTTCCAAGAAGAGCAGATGAAAGAACAGCAACTTTAGCAGGTCCACCGCTCGCACCACCGGCAATTGCGTTACAAAGGTCGATAAAGAACTGTCCGATACCAGTCTTTTCAAGAAGTGCACCAAAGAGAATAAACAGGAAGATAAAGGTTGAACAGGCTCCAATTGGAGTTCCCATAATACCTTCTGTGTTATAGAAAAGATGGCAAACTACACGCTGTAGTGAATAACCTCTGTGGTGAAGGAAGCCAGGAAGATATTTTCCGATAAAAGCATAAATTACAAAGGTTCCGGCAATAATCATAATTGGAAGTCCAACAATGCGTCGGCAGCTTTCAAAAAGAATCAGAATACCTATGATACCAATGATTACGTCGAGTGTTGTGTTATTTCCGGAACGGCGTACAAGCTGCTGAAAGTTAATTACGATATACATCCAGCAGCCGGCACCTGCAAGACCAAGAATTACATCATATAAAGGCAGGGTGTCTTTAGGAAGTTTCTTAGTAGCAGGGAAAAGCAGGAAGGCCAGAAATTGAACAAAGGCAAGGTGGCTTGCACGTAAAATCTGTGCTGTAATTGCACCAGAAAGAGTTGCATAAAGCTGGAAAGCAACGAAAATTATAGAAACAATAACAGTGATGTATTGTCGCCAGCATTTATGTTCACGATAAGCCTGCTCCCGGTCAAGATTCTGCATCAGTTTTTTCATTTCATCTTCATTTGAAGTTGGAAGAATGTTGTCAATCGCGCTGTGTTCAGCCGGGTTTTGTTTGTCCATCTGGACCTCCTTAAACTTAAATTATTTCATCTCATGTTTCAAATATGAATAAAGAGATACTTTTTTATACTCCAGAATTATACTCGTCTGAGGTTCGAAATAATCTGTAAGTATGAATTCTTTTGAGCCTATTGTAAAAGATGTATCAAATACAATTGTATGTCTTGCAGTAAGACCTACAGCCATTACAAGGCGGGGAACAATTCTGTTCAGGTTTTCAATTACATAACTGTCCTGGGTAACAGAAAAAACTGCTCCAGGGGTTTCTTCTGGTTCTGGAATTCCAGCTCCATAAGATACAAATGATGTTTTGTATAATTCAATGTTGTCATCCTCTGTGTGCTTATAAAAGTCATGAACACGACCTTTATTTACAGAGTGTGTATATGAAATAACAAAACCTTTTGAGTAGCCTTCGATGGAATAAAAACGCTGGGGCTGACATTTTCTACTTTTTATAGAAAGTACATTGATTACCGGTGAAAAAAACACTGCGGCTACTAAACAACAAAAAATAACAATTATTAAACTTATTTTTATTACTTTTTTCATTATTTATTAATGTTTACAAACGGTGCCTAAGACACCGTTTGTATTTATTATAGAGATTTAATTTACACTCAATCCGATCTCATTATAATATTTTTTAGCACCCGGGTGGAAAGGTACTGAAACACCTGTGATTGCAGATGCAGCAGTTACTTCCTTACCTTTAGCATGTCCGCGTGCAAGTTCGTCGAGGTTTTCAAAGAGAGCCTTTGTCATTTCGTAAACTGTGTCTTCATCAAGTTTTGAACTTACTGCGAGTGTAGCTTTAATTGCAAGTGCTGGAGTATCCTCGTCTGTTCCTTTATAAGTACCACCAGGAATTGTTGTATATGTATAGAAGCCATATTTGTTGCAGATTACATCAGCTGCAGCCTGATCGATAGGAATAAGGATGAGTCCTGCTGTAAATGCGAGCTCCTGAAGTGCAGAGTTTGGAACACCGGCTGTTACGAAACATCCGTCCAAAGTTCCGTTCTGAATACCTTCAGCTGATTCCTTGAATGAAAGGTTACTCTTTTTGATATCATCAAATGTAAGGCCATAGCCTTCGAGAATCTGTTTAGCGTTGAATTCAACTCCAGATCCTGCATCACCAACAGAAATGCGCTTTCCTCTGAAATCAGATACAGATTTAATTCCACTTGCTTTAGAAACTGCAATCTGTACAACTTCAGGATACATAGTTCCAATAGTCATGATGTTTGAAAGTTTTTCGCCAGCAAACATATCAGTTCCATGGTAAGCATAGTCCATAACATCGTTCTGAACTGTTCCGAACTCTGCTTCTCCCTTGTTGATAAGTCTGAGGTTTTCTGCAGAAGCACCAGTTGCCTGAGCCGTAACGTTCATATTGGCAATTTTAGTGTTCCAGATGTTTGCAATTGCACCACCGAACGGATAGTAAGTTCCGCTGGTTCCGCCTGTTGCAAGAATGTAGTCCTTCTTAGCGTTTGCATTAGATTTAGTACATCCGCTGAAAATGAGGGCAGCTGCGAGCAGTGCCAATGAAGCCATAAATACTTTCTTCATATCTTCCTCCAATTATATTATCAATATTTTACTATATATAAGCATCGGTTTCAATGAGACTAGTGTTGCGTGGAAATGTTTTTTTTTGTAAATTATGAATGGAGTTGCGGATATGAATCCAGGTGGAAAATATAAGCCCTTTATTTCTGTCCCGTTAAAAGACAGAAAATGGCCTTCAAACACAATTACTAAAGCCCCTGTCTGGTGCTCAGTAGATTTACGCGATGGAAATCAGGCTCTTATAAATCCAATGGGAATTGAGCAGAAAATCGAATTTTTTAATCTGCTTGTTAAAATTGGTTTTAAAGAGATTGAGGTAGGTTTCCCTTCTGCGTCTGATACTGAGTTTGAATTTGTCCGCCGCCTTATTGAAAAGAAACTTATTCCGGATGATGTCTGCATTCAGGTTTTGTGTCAGGCTCGTGAGCATCTGATTGCGCGAACCTTTGAAGCTATTGATGGTGCTAAAAATGTAATCTTCCATATCTATAATGCAACTTCTCCTTCTCAGCGAAAATACAATTTTGGAAAATCAAAAGAAGAACTTATTGATTTAGCTGTAAGCGGTGTAAAGTGTGTAAAAAAATACATATCTGCTGTTACAAAAGAAGCTGAAGCAGAAGGCCGCACTCCTACAAACTTCCGTTTTGAATATTCTCCGGAAAACTTTACTCAGACAGAAACTGATTTCGCAATGGAAATCTGTGGCGCTGTCTTAAAGGCCTGGGGGGCTGCACCGGATAATAAGATGATTTTGAATCTTCCGGCTACTGTTGAATGTAATCTTCCAAATCAGTTTGCCGATCAGATTGAATATTTCTGCCGGAATTTCCCTGGTCGTGAAAACTGTATAATTTCCCTTCATAATCATAATGACCGCGGCGAAGGAATTGCTCAGTGTGAGCTTGGACTTCTCGCCGGAGCAGAGCGCGTTGAGGGATGTCTTTTTGGAAACGGTGAGCGTACCGGAAATCTGGATATAGTAACCGTTGCACTTAATATGTATACCCAGGGTGTAGATCCTGAACTTGATTTTTCTGATCTAGATTTTATTTCTTCCGAGTTCACAAGATTAACAGGAATGACAATGCATCCGCGTTCTCCTTATGCAGGTGAACTTGTATTTACTGCATTCAGCGGTTCTCATCAGGATGCAATAAGAAAGGCAATCAATGCACGCATGGAAGGAACTTCAAGTCTGCTTTGGGATGTTCCTTATCTTTCTATTGATCCTCATGATATTGGTCGTGAATACAATGGCATTATCCGCATCAACAGTCAGAGTGGAAAGGGTGGTGCAGCATATATTCTCGAAACTATGTTTGGTATTGCAGCTCCAAAAGCAATGCATCCTGTTATTGGTTCGGTTATCAAAGCCCGTGCAGACGAACTTCAGCGCGAACTTAGTCCGGACGAGGTTTATGATATTTTTGCTGAAACCTGGCTTTATACAAAATCTCCTCTTAACGTTCTCGAAATTACAGAACGCCATATAGAAGGTGAAAGAGGGTCAGATCTTCCTGAGCAGGTTGCCGGTATGGCTACTGTTGAATGGGAAGGAACACGCTATGCAATTGCTGCAAATGGAAACGGACCTCTTGATGCCTTTGTAAGTGCCATGAAGCAGACTCCGGCTCCGGCCTTTAACATCACAAGCTTCCATGAACACTCTGTTGGTTCGGGTTCAGAC
>JAEEGH010032237.1_pt1 | contig 10085 bp, 10 predicted proteins | sample 9134181 | NCBI WGS metagenome assembly JAEEGH01 (sample SAMN16246544, study PRJNA631951) | gut metagenome | biome: gut microbiome; feature: rumen; material: DP-attached | host: Bos | place: Iran: Karaj | collected 2018-10 | reverse complement strand
TAAACACAAAGGCCAGAGAGCTGATCACGAGTGCGCACATGGCAGGGACCGAATCGATTATTCCCATCATTCCATATCCGACGCACATCAGAATGCTGTAAGCCATTATCATCGCATACAGGAAAAACAATCCCACATATGCTGCGATTATCTTATTCTTCTTCTTTTTGTCTTTTGAATGCTTAAGGATGTTCACCCTGCTGGTAGAAAGAAGAAGAGTTTTTAATAAAATCAGATTCTTCTTATCCATTATCAGCCTCCAGGAATGCTTCCTCCAAAGAATGACCTTCCGTCAGCTCCTCCATGGTTCCGGCAGCTATGATCTTTCCTTGCTTTATTATTGCAACCTTGTTGCAGAGCTTTTCAGCAACATCAAGAACGTGGGTTGAGAAAAATATGGCCGTTCCATGGTCGCACATCTCATGCATGATCTCTTTTAACGTAAAAGTCGCCTTGGGGTCGAGACCAACGAAGGGCTCGTCGAGAACCAGAAGCTTTGGATCGTGGATCAGTGCAGAGATGATGGCAACCTTCTGCTTCATACCGTGTGAGTATGAGGCGATCTGATCTCCAAGGGCATCTGTGATCTCAAACAGGTCTGCATATTTCTTTATCTTCTCTTCTCTGTCCTTGGCACTAATGTCAAAGACATCTGCAACGAAATTAAGGTACTGGATTCCTGTCAGATTCTCGTACAGGTCCGGATTGTCAGGGATGTAGGCGGTGATCTTCTTGCATTCCATGGGCTCATCTTTTACGGAATGGCCGTCAATAAGTATCTCACCCTCGTCAAAATCAAGGACGCCTACCACTGCACGGATGGTTGTAGATTTTCCTGCGCCGTTGTGACCGATAAAGCCGTAAATATCGCCGCTCTCTACGGTAAGTGTCACATTGTCCGCAGCTTTTTTCCCTCCGTCGTAAGACTTAGAATAGTTTTTTATCTCCAACATTTTCTACTTCCTCCATAACTGAACCCCATTTAAGTTTTTGTTATTTAAACATTATCATAGTATATGCATATAAAAAAGGTCGATATCACACTGATATCGACCCGTTTTACACCTGATTTGGCAAATTACTGTACTGTATTAAATTCAATCATCTCTGCTTTCTCGTAATCTGCATAGAACTCGTTAAGCTTGGAATCGTCTGCATACTTGGCATCAGGATCTTCATTTACTGTACGGATATCTGATGTGTAGTAGTATGTTCCGTTTCCGTCTGAGTCATAATCAACATAAGCATTCTCATCAACTGCAAGAAGATCAAACTCAGTGATTGTCATCTTCTTCATGCCGTGGTTGTTTCCGACATAGAGGATACCCTTGTCAACTGCAAGAGGATAAGCTGTTCCGCCGCACTCTACATAGCCGAGATACTGGATCTTTCCGTCTGCATTGTACTCATAAACATCAGCATCGATTGCAACGAACTTCTTGCCGTCGCCGTCATAATCATAAGTTCCTGAAGCAACTAAAAGAACGTCCTTGTCAGCGATAGTTACATTTGCATAGCCCTGACCTGCCTGGAGCTTGTCAACAATCTGTGTGAAGGTGTCGCATCCTGTGATATCCATAGGAATATGTGAATCCTCGTCATCGGGAATGCCGGCGCTTGCCTGCTTGTTTGGATCATACATTGCTTCTACGATAGCCTGAGGATCAAAGCCGTCAAGGTCTTTTGCAACAGTAGAAAGGCTGTAGCTGATTCCGATCTCTACATCATACCAGGTTACAAGGTCTGCGCTCTCGCTATCACCTACATAACGTGAAGCCTTTGCAGGCATGTTGCCATCGGCCCAGTTTGCAAGTGTAATATCATTGGTAACTGTCCATTCATAATTCATTCCGGAAATATCCTGGTTGTTATCACCAACAACCTGCTCTCTTGCAGTATAGCTCATTCCGTCAAGGTCAAAGTCAAGCTCTACAACAGGTCCGGGAACTTCAAAAGAAGAAGGATCCATGTCACCCATTGCTCTCCATACTACATTTGTTGCACCCTCGGGAGCGCTAAAGCTGTTTGGAATCTTCGCTGTTGCCTGCTCCTCTGTGATCTCTGTCCAGGGATTTGCAAGCTCTGTATTCTCTGTGTTTTCAGTATTCTCTGTGGTCTCTACAGCTTCTGTTGTCTCAGCAGGCTCTGTCTCGGCAGGAGCTGCCTCTTTTCCACATGCTGTCATCTGAAGTGCAAAGACACTCATCATCATTACAAGTAAAATTCTCTTTTTCATATTATCTCCTCTTCTTAATGTATTGTTCTCAAACGTTTAACCTACAGCAATGAATTATAGCACTGTTATTGCACCATAAATCTTAAGAGTTTCTAAAAAAAGCATAACCACGCGCTTTTTTCCCGGTGTGATAATTCTGTGATACTCGGTTTGATAACATACAATCAACAAAACAAAACAAACACAGCAACACAAAAATAGAAGAGAGAAAAACCCAAATTAAGGAGGAACAAAATTATGACAACTATTATCGCAAAAGCAATCATCATCTTAACACTGGTATTTGAAGTAATCACTATCGCAGCAGGATCAGCTCTTTATCCTATCTTTGCAGCAGCTTGCGGAATAATCTTCGGATGCATCGCAATTCAGATCATCATCGGCCAGATCCGCAAAGTTTCCATCAGAAGCAAGGCAGCAAGAAGGATGTTCTTAGTTGGCTGATTTAAAAAATATAAAAACTGAATATGGAAAACAAACAAAAAAATAAAGAACAGGAAGCTGCCCCTCCTGTTCTTTTATTTTGCCTAATTAACGCCGTTATATGTAAACGCCAGCATTGTGATGTCGTCGAACTGCTTGGCATCTCCGACATATTCTTTTATTCCCTGCGAAACGTTTAAAAGAAGTCTTACGGGATCTGCATCCTGATCCTTGTTCAGAGCCTCCAGCATTCTCTCTTCTCCGAAGAACACATTGTTTGCATTGGCTGCTTCCGTGACACCGTCGGTGTAAACAAAGAAGGTATCGCCGGGTTCAAGTTTAAACTCGTGCTGCCTGAATTTCAGGCCTTCCATGGTAGCTACCGCAGGTGAGTGCTTGTAATGAACAAGCTCAAACTTTCCGTCCTTGTGCCTGAGTACCGGATGTTCGTGTCCTGCGTTGACCGCAAGGCCCTCTCCTGTGGATAAAGACACTGTGGCGAGCCATACCGTAACGAAGAGCTCCGCCTCATTGCCCTCGCAGAGCTGGTTGTTTACTTCATAGAGTATCTTGGCGGGATCTTCACCAAGAAGCGCCCTGTTCTTGATAAGCGTCCTTGATACCATCATGAAAAGAGCTGCCGGAATACCTTTACCGGATACGTCGGCCATAACAAGCACAAGCCTGTCATCATCCACCATAAAGAAATCGTAGAAGTCGCCGCCAACCTCCCTTGCGGGATTCATTGTGGCATAGAGATCAAACTCTTTTCTGTCGGGCAGATACGGGAATGTCTTGGGAAGAATATTCTCCTGAATGGCCGATGCCACCATCAGATCCCTGTCTGCTGCAGCTTTCTCCCTGCCCTGATTGACGTTAAGGATTCCGTATATCAGAAGAATTATCAGCATGGCAACGGATGCACTCGGCGAAAGGCCGTACATGGTAGCCGTAAGTCCGCCTATGATCAGCGGTACTGCTGCATACGCAAAGAAAGTTACTATCTGAAATCTCTGAAGTTTCTTTCTCTGATAGATAACACCGATGAGAGCCAGGATCATAACAACATAAGCGTAGATTAATGAGAGAAGATACATGGGGCTTCTCTGATAAACGCCGGATGCATCCACTGTGAAATATATTCCGGTGAAAAGATTGATGATCCTCATGCTGATAGGCCCTATAAGTCCAAGGACAATGATCCTTCCCACGAGCCTTATGTATTTGTCATCAAGCTTTAAGTAGGTCATGGTGTAGAGCCAGAAATAGCACGCTTCAAGCGGAGCACAGAGATAGTACACCGTGTTGTCTAAAATGTTAGCCCATCTCAGCTGCGGGATTCCATCTACAAGCCATGCACAGGCATCGGTAAAGCACCCGATATAAGCCGTTATAAGAAGCAGCATCAGAAAGCGAAGGTCCGATCCGTTCTTTTGCACATCGATGACAAAACATACAAACAGCATATATCCCATCATCATGCTGACCATGTCCATTCCTATGTTGAGCACATACATGGGTTTAAGATTGGCTACGCCCCTTAAAAACGTAAACTGCGCCGTAAGAAACATCATAAGTACGCAGAAAGCCGATACCCACATTACCCGTTTCATCTGTGCTTTGCTGATATAGTGCATAGTATTCCTCCAAAAGCCATTCTACGTTATATTCTATCATTCTTATCCGATAATTCTACCACATCATTCCGTAAACTCTTTAAGATTTTCTTAAGATTACGCCAAAACCATTTACAGACATTTGTCATCGTGATATATTCTCTCTTGCTTAAGCAATCTGCTCCGTTCGGAGCACTCGCAGCGTGTAATTCCACATATGCGATCATATCCAGACACTTAGCAACAGGAAAGGATTATTTTGATGCAAGAAAACTACATGTACCTCAGTGCAACCGGAAATCTGCACTACAATATGACCAACGATTATATGTTTCGTATGGTCCTTCAAAGAGACAAAGAGACGCTTACAAATCTGATATGTTCAGTGCTTGGACTTGAACGCGCTGAAATCAGAGATGTGAGAATTGAAAATGCGGTAGAACCGGGAAGAACTGTATCAGACAAAGAGTATCAGCTTGATGTTCTGGTTCTTTTGAACAATGACACCTACATCAACCTTGAAATGCAGGTAATCAATTACAACAACTGGCCAATGCGCTCTCTTTCATACCTCTGCAGACGATTTGATAACGCAATGCGCGGACAGGACTATAACACTGTAAAACCCGTATTTCACGTGGGATTCCTTGATTTCACTTTGTTTGAGGAGCACCCCGAATTCTTTGCCAGGTACCAGCTCAAAAACGTCGGTGATGGATTCCTTTACACTGACAAATTCAATCTATATGTGATAGAATTAAATCACACAGATATAGCTACTGCAGACGATAAAGCAAAAAAAGTCGACATGTGGGCCAGGTTTTTTAAAGCCACAACATGGGAGGAAATAAAGATGATAACGAAAGAAAATCCATCCATGAATTCCACAGCAGAATCAGTCTATCTTTCAAATTCCGACTTTGCCATTCTTGAGCAGTGTCGTGCCAGGGAAGATGCCATCGCGCATGAAAACTACCAGAAGGAGCAAATTGCTAAGCTCACTTCTGAAAACGAGCGTTTGCGTAAACTCTTATCTGATAATGGTATCGATGCAGACCAATCAAATTAAAAATGTAATGAATTCAAAGAGGCCGGAAGATTTCTTCGGGCCTCTTTTTGTTATTTATCAAGTACCCAGGCAAAGGCTTTGGCGGTTCTTAGGTCTGATTCCTTGAAGTGATTGCCCGAGTTCCACTCGAAGGTGACATCAATCCCTTTAGACTTAAGTATCTCCTGTGCATCATTCACTCGATCGGCCACGGTTGCCATAACAGGGTTTCTGGCCTTAGCTTCCTTGTCACCGAGGCTTAAGTAAACTGCTTCGGCGCGGATGGAGCTCTTTTCCATATATTCTGTAAAGCCCGGGAACCACATGGATGGCGATGCTGCTGCCACGCCTTTAAAGGTGTCTGTCTGATAGGCTGCCCAGAGTGCAAACAGGCCTGCCAGTGAATAACCGCCGATGTAATATGTCTTTTGCCCATCAGAACACAATGGTAAAAGAGCTTTCAGAAAATCCCCGGCTCCTTCGCCGAAATCTTCGCTTCCAAATACCGCAGGGGCCTTCCAGGGCGATAAGTCTTTGTTCCAGTTGCCGACCTTGGCTGCGATGAGGTAAAATTCCGTGTCAGTCAGGCTCTTAATTATGCCAAATTCGCTCTCCAAAGCCTCCAGGTCGTGCTCATCCACAGGCTGGATGAGGACCTTTTGCGCCTTGGGGTTTCCTAGACAAAAAGTTTCCATAGCATATAACTCCTTCTTTTAATTATCTACCAAAAATTGATTATATACAAAGCCAAATATGAGAAGATTCTGTACAAAAACTAGGTTATACTTAAAGAAGCGAATAAAAATTCATGGAGTTGTGATTTATGAGAAATACTACAGATATGACAGTTGGCAGCCCTACAAAGCATCTGATACTCTTTGCCCTGCCGGCTCTGATCGGAAATATCTTTCAGCAAGTGTATAATATTGCAGATTCTGCCATAGTAGGAAGGTTTGTCGGACCTGATGCCCTGGCGGCCGTAGGTGCCACAGGTTCCATAACCTTCCTGTTCTTTGCGCTGTGCAACGGAATCGGAAGCGGCGGCGGAATCATTGTGTCACAGTTTTACGGTGCCCACGATGACGAACGCGTCAAGAAGGGCATTGTAAATACAGGAATCATCATGCTGATCATACCTGCGTGCTTTGCGATAATAGGCTATATCAGCGCCGACAATATTCTCAGGATCCTCAGTACGCCTACCGAGATTCTTGCAGATGCCACCTCCTATGTGCGCTATATGTGCATGGGACTTATCTTTGTATCGCTCTACAACTACATAACATCAATGATGAGGGCTCTTGGCGATTCCAAGACTCCTCTGTATTTCCTTATCCTGTCCGCGATAATCAACGTCGCTCTGGACCTTCTTTTTGTTTATGTGATGGGAATGGGAATAAACGGAGCAGCCATCGCGACAGTCATCTCGCAGTTTATAGCTGCTGCCTGCTGCGGAATCTATGCATACCTTAAGAACCCTTATTTCAAATTAAAAAGAGAGGACATTGTCTTTGTCCCGGACCTTGCCATCAAGGTTTTGAGACTCGGAATTCCTCTCTCACTTCAGTTTGGACTTATTGCAATTTCAAGTATGGCCGTGCAGCGCATAGTTAACGAATATGGTAAGACCGTAGTCGCTGCCTTTACAGCCACCAACAGAATCGAGCAGCTCATCCATCAGCCTTTCACCACTTTGAGCGCTTCGATTTCTACCTTCGTCGGGCAGAACTACGGTGCCAAGAAGATTGACAGAGTACGTGACGGATATAGAAAAGGTCTTTTGATAATGGTCATCCTTGCGGCTGTAATGATCGTCTCAATGCAGCTCTTCGGCGGTGTTATCACGTCCCTGTTTGTTGATGAGCCCGAGATCATTGCCATGGGTGCAATGGGACTTAAGATAACCAGCGTATTCTACCCTGTACTTGGCCTTATCTACGTGGTGCGAGGTGTATTGAACGGCGTTGGAGATGCTTTCTTCGCACTGTTCAACGGCATTGTCGAGGTTGTGGGCAGATTTACCGTTCCGATCCTGTTTACCAAATATCTTGGCATGGGCGCCACAGGTATCTGGGTTTCAGCGGGAATCGTGTGGGCAATCAGCGGAATCACAGCCTGGATGAGGCTTGTGGCTACTCGTGTACTATATCGAGAATCGCTGCGTTCTTAAGGGTGCAGTACATCGCACCGTCCTCAATATATGTGTCGAACTCGCCCTCAACGGTCACGATGTCGCCATCAGCCGGAAAGTCTTCCGGATAGGTGAACTCGTCCGTGGGGTTGAACTCGATGCCCTGAGCGCAGCAGGCTGTCGCATCCTGTATAATGCAGCCGAAATATCTTTTGCCCGTGGCCATATCCAGGTATTCTGAGTAGGTCCCTTCCATCTTGACCTTGGTGCCTGTAAATCTCTCCGGATAATAGACCATGTTGTAAACCTGCGAGTAGACCATGGTTCCGGACATCTCTGTGAGATCTATGTAGTCGGGGCCTTCTGCCGGCAACTCTTCTGAAGTCTCCGTAGCGCTCTCCGGAGCCTGCGTATCCGATGCATCACTGCTTTCCTCAGATGCGCCGAGTATAGCCTCAATGTCTGTCGGCTGCGGTGTTTCAATGGCTATCTTCTCGACGGGCTCTGTTTCAAGAGCTGCAGTTTCTTCCTCCTTTGAACCACATCCTGCAAGGGTCAAAAGAGCTATCGCCGTTCCTGTAATATATAGTTTTCTCCAAAAGTTCTTTTCCCTCATCTGATCCTCCCAATTATGTAACAGATCAAAAATGCCACAACATCTACTGCCACAATCGTAGAACCCACCGGGGTTCCGGCAAGTATCGATATAAGAATTCCCACGGCAGCACAAACTACCGAAAGAACAGCTGAAAATATCGTCACAGACTTGAAGCTGTTGTAGATGCTCATGGCCGAAAGTGCCGGGAATATCACCAGGGCAGAGATAAGGAGCGATCCCACAAGGTTCATGGACAGCACAATTATCACCGCGATCATTATGGCTATCAGAAGGTTATATCTCTCAGCCTTCATTCCGGTTGCTCTGGCGAAGTTCTCATCAAAGGTCACGGCAAAAATCCTGTTGTAAAGGAAGATGAAAATTCCAACCACGACAACGGATAATACGGCACACAGAACTACATCCCATACGGTCAGCGTCAGGATTGAGGTCGACCCAAAGAGCGTGCTGCACACATCTCCCGAGAGATTCGACGATGCAGAAAAGACATTCATGATCAGATAACCAAAGGCCAGTGCGCCCACGGAAATCATGGCTATTGCCGCGTCTCCCTTTATTCTCGTGTTCTGCCCGGTCTTAAGGAGAAGCACTGCGCAGATCACGGTTATAGGCAGGATCAGCACCATGTTGTTGGCAAGCTTTAATACGGTGGCTATGGCCATGGCTCCAAAAGCAACGTGGGAGAGGCCGTCTCCGATAAAAGAAAATCTCTTGAGCACCAGCGTGACTCCCAGAAGAGATGAGGAGAGCGCGATGAGAATGCCGACTATAAAGGCATATCTGACAAAGGGAAACTGAAAATACATCACAAGTTTGTCCATCACTTTGCCTCCTCCAATACTGCGAATGCTCTTCCAAGCTCGCTGTTTTTGTACTCATCTACGGTTCCGAAAAAGACTCTTTTCCCGATGTGAAGTATATGAGTTGCGTACTTCAGCACCGGCTCTATATCGTGTGAGATCATGATGATGGTTGTCCCGCCTTCTCTCAAGGCTTCGATGAGCTCATACATCTCTGTTGTAACCTTAGGATCAAGGCCGGATACAGGCTCATCCAGAAGCAGCAGTTTCCTTGTTGCACAAAGAGCTCTCGCAAGGAGGACCCTTTGCTGCTGGCCTCCCGAGAGGTCTCTGTAGCTGCGCTTTGCAAGGTCTGTTATCCCCAGCTTTTCCATGTTCTCTTTTGCCAGGGCTTTCTCTTTAGGGCCGTAGAAAGCTCTTTTACCCATCCTTCCAAGGCACCCCGAAAGGACTATTTCCTCGGCCGAAGCCGGAAAATCGCGCTGAATCAGGGTCTGCTGGGGAAGATAGCCGATCTCGTTCTTGCTTAGGCCGCCACCCACATGGATCTGACCGCTTAATGGTTCATTCAGACTTAGCAGGGTTTTCATAAGCGTGGTCTTTCCCGAACCGTTCTCGCCTACGATGCACAGATAATCTCCTGCATTTACCGTGAAGTTTATGTTCTCTGCCACTACGGTGTTGTCATAACCAAGGGACAGATCCTTAACTGTGAGTTGTGCCATTTTATTACCTCTTTTTAATTTGCCAAAGCTGTTTTTAGGACTTCCAGGTTGCTATGCATGATTCCAAGATATGTGGCGCCGTTTTCAACGTCCTCTGAAGTTGTTGACTGCATTGAGTCAAGGGTCAGAATCTGCTGATCCTTTGAAGAGCTGTTTTCTTTTATTGTGTTTGCGATCTTCTGATCGGATTTCTCGATGGTAAGGATGGTCTTAAGCGAGAGCTCATCCACCTTGCCGGCAAGGAACGTTACTGTTTCAAAGCTCGCCTCTGTCTCAGCCGAGCAGCCGACAAACGCTGCGTAGTAAGAAAGGCCATAGTCATCGGTCATGTATCTGAAGGGGAATCTGTCTCCGAACAAAAGAGTCTTAACCTGTGCACCGGAGACTGCCTGCTTGTACTGTTCATCCAGAGCTTTGAGTTTCTGGTCATAGGCTTCATAATTGGCTTCGTAAACCGCTGCGTTATCTGAATCAAGGCTTACAAGAG
>JAEEGH010032234.1_pt1 | contig 10086 bp, 7 predicted proteins | sample 9134181 | NCBI WGS metagenome assembly JAEEGH01 (sample SAMN16246544, study PRJNA631951) | gut metagenome | biome: gut microbiome; feature: rumen; material: DP-attached | host: Bos | place: Iran: Karaj | collected 2018-10 | reverse complement strand
TGTCTTTTAACCTCCCTGTATATATGATTTAGAAAAAAACAAGGAGATTTTCACCTATGCGTAATCAGAATATCGATATGGGATGGCAGTTTAATTACGGAATTCCGGGAGGCTTTCCGGACCCATCAAGGGAGAATACCACTCGTGAAGTAAATCTCCCTCACGACTATATGATAGAAAGCCGGGTAAAAGAGGATGCTCCGGCAAGGGCTTCCAGCGGCTTTTATACAGAAGGTGTTGCTTACTACACCAAAAAGATCATGATTCCCAAAGAATGGGAAAATGATGATATATATCTTAATTTTGACGGTGTCATGATGAATGCCACGATAGACATCAACGGCTCCAAGGCAGCGCTCCAACACAACGGATATACCCCATTTTCGGTGGACATCACACGTTTAGTCTACTTTGGACGTGAGAACAGTGTCACTGTGACCGTTAATCCCAGTATGCAGCCAAACTCCCGCTGGTATACAGGCGCTGGAATCTTCAGAAGTGTAGAGCTTATGCACTGTCCGAAGCTCCATATTGCCGGTAGCGGAATATTCGGATACACCAAAGATATCGAATTTGACTCCGAAGGAAAAGCACTCAGAGCATTTATTCGAACAGAAATACGTGTGCAGAATGACACCCTGGAGAACAAAATCGCAAACATCACAGCCTTTCTTACCAAGGAAGGCAGCGATGACGTTTTGATCAGACGCTGTCAGAAGATACAGGTAAACCCCGTTTCAACAGAAACAGCATATATAAGCCTTACATTGGATGATCCTGAACTCTGGGACGCTGAAAATCCCAGTCTCTACAGGTTATACGCCTCAGTAGACGACCTTGGAGAATTCAGAACGCATTTCATCCCCAAAGAGCATGGAACACATGACGAGACTTCCGTTCTTTTTGGCATAAAAACCGTAACTGCCGATGTAGTGCACGGTCTTAGAGTCAACGGTAAAACTGTTAAGTTAAAGGGCGGATGCCTTCACCACGACAATGGAATGCTTGGCGCAGTTTCTTTGTACGACTCTGAATTCCGTAAACTATCCATTATGAAACAGATTGGTTTCAATGCCATAAGAACCACGCACAACACCCCATCCTCAGCTCTTCTGGAGGCCTGTGACAGGATCGGTATGTATGTCTTTAACGAAGCTTTTGATGCATGGGGAATCATGAAACAGCCTGGCGACTACAACCAGTATTTCGAGACCGACTGGGAAAAAGACCTTTCTGCATTCATGAAACGTGACAGAAACCATCCATCAGTGACCATCTGGTCAATAGGCAATGAAATTCCGGAGCGTGGAGGTCTTGGCAACGGCTACAGTCTCGCCACACGCATTGCACAAAAAGCGTATGCTCTGGATCCAAGCCGCCCCATCTCCAATGCCATCTGTTCATATTGGAGTGGCCTTGACGATGATCTGACTGCAGAAAACATGAAAAAAATCATGGGAAACAATACATCTGACAATACTCCGCTTCAGAATGCAGATGGAGGTAAAAACGACACAAGTTGGGAAGAATACTCTGAAGCATTCACCACCGGCCTTGACATCGTTGGCTATAACTACATGGAAGACAAGTATCAGCTTGACCACGAGATGTTCCCGGAGCGCGTAATACTCGGTTCTGAGAATTATCCCAAGGAAATCGGTATTCGCTGGCCAATGGTAGAATCAACCCCTTACGTCATTGGCGAGTTCACCTGGACAGCATTTGATTATATCGGTGTGGCAGGTATCGGAAAGTCAGTATTCTTGGCACCGGATGATCCGATGCACAAAATAGGCGGATTTGCCCCTATGTCCCACGGTTCACCCTATCCATGGCGACTTGCCAATGACGCAGACGTTGATATCAACGGACATATCCTTCCTCAGGGCGAGTATCGTTCGGTTATCTGGGGAAACAATAAGACTTACCTGTACTCCTATGACCCTGCGGTTTACGACAAAAAGGAGCTTATAAGCAATTGGGGATTTACTGATGTAAGAAAGAACTGGAATTGGAAAGATTCAGAAAATAAGCCTGTGAAGGTAGCGGTTTTCTCAAATGCAGACAGCGTTGAGCTCTTTCTTAACGGAAAGTCTGTGGGCAACTGCAAAGCCGGAGAAAGGCTTGTAAGTGACCTCCCAAAGTCATTCCTCTTTGATATTACTTATGCTCCGGGAACTCTGGAAGCTGTAAGTTACAAAGACGGTGTGACAATTTCAAAAGACACTCTGACTACAACAGGCCCTGTCCACTCAATAAAACTGACAGCGGAAAAAACAAAAATGGCCGCAGACGGCCACAGCGTGATCTATGTTCAGACAGAGCTTTTGGATATTGACGGAAATATCGTTCCGGATGCTGACAACAGGCTGAGCGCCACTGTGGAAGGTGCAGGATTCCTCGCAGCTTTTGGTTCGGCCAACCCTATTACCGAGGAAAACTACACCATGGGCACTTTTTCAGCCTACAGAGGTCGCGCAACCGCCATTATCAGAAGCGGCTATATAGGCGAATCATGTACACTTACCGTATCCGGTGAAGGACTTGCGCCTGCAAGCGTAACAATAGAAACAGAATAATATCAGTCCATACTCATAAGCTGTGAAACTGTATATGCATCAAGGAACTCACATGCATAAATTGTGCCATCCTCAGCAATCAGTCCGGGAATTCCGTTTGACTCAAAATATGTTAATTCAATGTTGTTTCCGACTGTAATAAACTGTACCTGGCCAATACCCTGAATTGCGCCATACTGGATTGTAAAATCGGTAAATACATGCTCAATACCATCATTTAAATAAGCAATGTCCTGATTGTTTTTCTCATATAAAGCCAGTACAATCTCGGTCCCATCTTCTGTCTGACCGTGAACAGCACTGATAAATGTTGCACCCTTTATGTACTTGGCTGACTCATCAGCGGCATAAACCTTAGATGAAGCAAAGCCCCCTGTGATAAACATCATTGTTGCAAGAATTACACTTGTTATTATTGTCATAACTTTTTTCATATCAGAATTACCATCCTTTTTTATTTTTTGTTCTTGAAAACTGCAAGGTAATAATATCACAGGGGTATATCACAAAACTGTCACACAATCCAATATCCTTATTTCATATCGTAGAACTCATGCTATAATGGTATCCTTGCTCAGTTACCGCAAAAAAATACTCCGACAGAATAGCAATCAGCCTTTCTGCCGGAGTTTATTTCATTAATGATCAGGAAAAAGAGCTATCAGATATCTGCAGCGATATCGATGTTCTCACCTGTTATGCCAACCCATGCACCGTCTTTTGCTTCAGAAGACTCAGCGTGTGCAAGGAGCCACTTATTGGTTGCTGTCATGAGCTTATCTTCCCGGTTAGCAGGTGTGAAATCAGGTTTTCCAACGTTTGTGCCCTTTGGAAGTCCAACGAGTACCTGGAATCCTGAATCCTTGCTGGCCTGACATGGAGCATAGTGAAGAGCTGTTGCATAAACCTCTACCATAACTCCCTTAGGTACAAGGAATGCCTTAACCTTGCTTGAATCGATCTTGTAATCAACGATTTCTTCTCTCTTTGCAAGAAGAAGGATAAAGTCTGTAGCACCGAGATTGATCTCGCTTGAACGGTGGTACTCAAGACAGTTGAGCTTGGTGTTGTGTCCGTTGCACCATCCGAACTGCATTGGTGATCCGCCAAAGAGTGAGTTTGTGATCCTGTCAGCTGCAGGAAGCTCCTGAAGAGCCTTCTCCTCTGCTACATAAGCAGTTCCCTCAGGAATAGGAGTCTTGTCGCGAAGCGTATCCTCGATCTGCTTCTTCTCCTCCTCGTACCCCTCAATGATCCTTCCGTAGTTAACAAATTCCGGGTCTGTAACCTTGTAAATTTTCATATCGTCCTCCTATAAAATCAAAATACTTCCTCAATAAACAATGATACTACAAGGCCCGATATTTTTCTTATCAATCTGTATCAAAAACACTTCAAAAATTGCTGAGAGTTGTGCTATTATTGTTAGCGTATCTGACAACCCTTTATTCTATTAGCAACTAATCCGGAGGTTTCTACATGGGAGGATTTTTTGGTGTAGCGTCTCGTGAAAGTGCAGTCTTTGATCTCTTTTACGGAACCGACTACCACTCACATCTTGGCACTCGTCGTGCCGGACTCGCAGTTTATGATAAAAAGAAAGGCTTCGATCGCTCTATTCATAATATAGAAAGATCCTACTTCAGACCCAAGTTTGAAGATGATATGCTCAAAATGGAGGGTAATCTCGGCATCGGCTGTATCTCCGACTTCGAACCCCAGCCACTTATCGTAAGGTCACATCATGGCACTTACGCAATCACCACCGTTGGTAAGATTAACAATATCGATGAAATAACCAATAAGCTCTTTGCAGATAACCGTTCTCACTTCCTTGAGATGAGCGGCGGAGAAATCAATCCCACAGAGCTTGTAGCTTCTATTATCAATCAGAAAGTAACCATCGTAGAGGGAATACGTTACGCCCAGGAAATCATAAAGGGCTCTATGTCCCTTCTTCTTATGACTCCCGAAGGAATCTATGCAGCACGTGACCGTTACGGCCGAACTCCCGTTCAGATCGGCCACAAGGATGAAGGCTATTGTGTCTGCTTCGAAAGCTTTTCCTATCTTAATCTCGGATATGATCCATATAAAGAACTTGGCCCCGGCGAAATAGCTTATATAACACCGGAAAGCGTCGAAATAGTAGCTCCCGCGTTTGATGAGATGCGAATCTGTACATTCCTGTGGATTTATTACGGTTTCCCTGCATCTACATATGAGGGACTTAACGTAGAAAACATCAGATACGGCTGCGGTGGCAAGCTTGCTCAGCGAGACATGCAAAGAGGTCTTCATCCCGACCTTGTTGCAGGTGTTCCCGACTCAGGTGTTGCACACGCCATCGGATATTCAAACACCTCAGGAATACCGTATTCAAGACCGTTTGTAAAATATACACCCACATGGCCCAGATCATTTATGCCAACAGTGCAGTCAAGACGTGATCTTATTGCCAAGATGAAGCTTCTGCCCATCCATCAGCTCATCAATAACAAGAGTCTTCTGCTTATTGATGACTCAATCGTAAGAGGAACACAGCTCAGGGAAACAACAGAGTTTTTATACAGAAGCGGCGCAAAAGAGGTTCATATAAGACCTGCATGTCCGCCACTTATCTACGGATGCAAATACCTGAACTTCTCTCGTTCCAACACCGAAATGGAGCTTATCACAAGACGTGTCATTGAAAAGCTTGAAGGATATCCAAGTCCAAACGAAGAGACCGTGAAAAAGTACACCGATCCCGATTCATCTCAGTACGAGGCAATGCTTGAGGAGATCAGAAAAGAGCTCAACTTCACTTCTCTTCACTATCACCGTCTTGATGACATGGTAGAAGCTATTCCGATCGAGCCCTGCAAACTCTGCACATACTGCTGGAGCGGAAAAGAATAACAGACAACAAAAAAAGAAAGCCCGATCCGGCAATGTCATTAAGATAAGATGACAGAGAAAAATGAATTGAGAACTGATACCAATGAACAAGGTAGTCAGTTCTCTTTTTTGATGGTAGGAATCTCTTTATGGCATGACAAATAAGCAGATGTCTATCTGCCACAATAAATAGTATAATTAGTTCATTAAGCTACTCTGTATAGAAAGCTTATGGCAGTCTGGACTTTGACTTTGCGAGGGTCTTGGCGTCCAAGTCTGACCGGAAGAAGCTCTTTACTGATGAGGTATTCCACATCAGGAGGAGCTTCTCTCTTTATTGTTAGAAAATAGCGGCATATGTGAATGGCTCGCGTATAGTTCAATTGGTAGAAATGCTTTCTATGCCTTGAGCTTTGCTTCACTATGGTGTGCATTGTTATCTCTTCACAGAAGTTGTAAAGGATAATTCGAGCCCATACTTCCTGCTTGATATAATCCAGTTTCTTTGCATGAAAGTTTACTAATCCAACAGCATATTTCAGCTCTCTGAAGGATGTTTCTATGCCCCATCGCATATGATAGAGCTCTTTGATTTTTTCTGACGGAAACTCGGTTTCCGGAAGATTAGTAATAATACATTCATAACTATTCTCAGATATAGGGAATCTGACAATTCGCATGTTCATTTTATAAAACTTATTGTCATACAGATCTAGATAATCAAAAGGCGTTACTTTCATGATTATTCGATATTTTTCAGGAGCTGCTTTCACTTCTTTGGTCTGTTTCCTTGTCAGAGTAATTGAAATGGTCTCATCAAAGCTTTCCTTACTTTTGGGAAGCAGTGTTTTAGCAGAAGCAACGATTCCATTACTATGCAGATCTTTCACACGAATAAGGTAGAACTGATGCTTTTCGCTGATATGTGCAAAGATGTTATAGTTCTCATATCCTCTATCCGCAATAAAGATTGTCTTATTTTCACTATCATACCGATCAACCATGTCACACATGGCTTTATACTCATTTTCTTTTCGTGATGGTTGGATAATAGCATCTATATATGTCTTTGTTCTTAGATCATATAGAGCGTTAAGGTGAATCTGGTTAAAGCCTTTTGAGTCAGCCAATGATTGAAAGTATGTTGCTTCGTCATTCGGATTATGTGCAATGTTTAAATCTGATCCGTCACATGCCAATAAACGATATCCCTGATAAAGCTTAGGCTTTGAGACTGCATGAGTAAATTCATTGAAAAGAAACTCAAACGCTTCAGGTAAAATCTGTGCTCGACGCTGGTTAAAAGATGCGCTGGATGGGGTGTTTTTGCTAAAGTCAAAATACTCCAATAATTCATCTTTAAGAGCCTTACCTTCCATAGCCATAATAAATTTCATCATCTCTGAAAATGACCATTTCTTGGTACGACTAAAATCCGATGCAGGGTTCTTTGTAAATAACCAATGAACCTTATCCATCTCATCAATGATGGATAGCAATCTTTTTTTGACAGTTTTTGAATGACTCATACACGTGCCCTCCTTGAAAATAAGATTTGCTCTTAATTTCAAGGGCCGCTTTCGCTACCTCTAATAAAATCAGTAGCGAAAGCGGCCGCACTTTTCGGCTTTGTTGTCAAGCATTTTTGCAGAAAAAAAGACCTCTATACCATTACTGGTATAGAGATCTTATTACGTCATCTTATCTTAATGACATTGGGGTAAAACCGGTTCTTTTTTTCTTGGCAGAAAGGAAGGAAAAACTATGAAAAAAACAAGAGCAACAAGGCACAACGGAAGAACAGGAGCGGCCGGAGTATTCCGAGCCGGTCACAATGACAGGACATTTGATCTGGATAACGCCGGGCATATTGATCAAACCCGATGTTCCATAAATGTCTATTGGGATTGCTATCAAGGTTTGAACTTTCCGGATGAAAACGGAATAAGACCGGAGCGGAAATTCACCTTTGATGAGATCGAACTCATTTATTATACGGATCAGTTTGGAGATTCGATCGAAGCACAGAATGAACGCCACCGACAGTCAAGACACAAAGAAAGGATCAGATCTGTCGAAGACATTCTGAAGGATCCGAAAACCTGCCCGGAGGAATCAGTCTATCAGCTCGGCACCAAGGATGGTCATGAGGATCCGGCTTTATTTGTCCAGGTTTTTCTTGAACTGAAGGATGAAATTGAAAAGCATTACGGATCAAATATCAAGGTTCTTGACTGGGCGCTTCACATGGATGAGGCTACTCCACACATTCATGAAAGGCATGTATTCTTTGCTGATGACGGTTACGGAACGAATTTCCCGAAACAGGATAAGGCATGTGAAGCACTCGGCTTTGAGAGACCGGATCCTGAAAAGAAATCCGGAAAAAACAATAATCGTAAGATGAGTTTCGATGCAGAAATAAGACGGATTTACATCGAAATTGCCGAAAAACATGGGATCACTATTGAAAAAGTCCCTCTCGAAGGGAAAGAACATTTGGAAAAAAATGACTTCATCATTGCCAAGCAGGAAGAGGTAAAAGCTGCAAACGCAATATACATCGCTGAGCAGGAATTAAAGATAGCGGATATCGACGCCATGGCAAATGAAGTGGCTGAGAAGGCTTATGAAAAAGCCTGCGAGGTTGTAACGGAAACTGTTAATGAGGAAACCATAAAGGCTGACATCGACATTGTTAATGATTATCAGGAATGGTTCACTTCTCCCGATCATAAGGCAACCGATGATCATAAGAACATTGTCAAAAAAGTTCTTGATGTGATCATTAAGAAGCTCGCCCGTAACAAAACGATCCTGCTTGAAAAGGTCAGAGGGATCCTTGCAAAACCGGAGATCAAGAAAAAGAACAAAGAGGATATCGCTCACGTTGCAAGAGAATCTGTTCTGGAAATCCTCGAAAGAAACAAAAAGAAAGCCGCTGAACATAATGCTTCAAGACAGGTTCCTACAAAAGATATAAACAGAGATTGGGGGGAGAGATAATGGGAATATTTGATACAATCCGCAATAATGTCACAACAAGACAGGTTGCGGAATACTACGGCCTTAAGGTCAACCGTAATGGCATGGCCTGTTGTCCGTTTCACAATGACAGACATCCCAGCTTGAAGCTTGATAAAAGATTTCACTGTTTCGGCTGTCAGGCTGATGGAGATGCGGTTGATTATGTCGGAAGATTGTACGGTCTTGGTGCAAAAGAGGCTGCCTATAAGATAGCTGATGACTTTCATATTCCTGTTGAACAAGAAAATAGGGAATCCAAGGAAGAACGAAATGCCAGGATCCGAAACGCCAAAGAAAAGGAACTCGAAATGAATATCCGTCGTGCTTATGCCGAAGAATTGAGACAGTTCAGATTGAAAGTCTCCGAATTCTTCTGCATCCTGCATGATTGGGAACTCAAATATGCTCCATCAAGAGAAAAATGGGATGAGGAAACGGTAGATGAAAGGTACGTTACTGCAATTCATTGCAAAGACCGGGTCGAATACATCCTGGATATCCTTGATTTTGGAGAAAATGAAGAAATCTATGGTATTTACAAACACAGAGAGGAGATAATTGAATATTATGAACGAAAAATTACCAATGCTCAGCAAAGAGCAGCTTAATGAAGTGGGAAAGGAATTACTTCCGACAGAAGTTCTAAGAGAATCTCTTGATCTTACGGAACGCGGCAATCCCAAACCGACAATATCCAACGTTGTAAGGATCCTGAAAGAGGATCCTTATTTTATTGGAGCAATCCGCATCAACGAACTAACTGAGAGGATCGATATCGTCAGAGATCTTGGTTGGAAGAGAGAAGGTGACATTCTGAATGACACCGACATGGCATATATCACACTTTATATAGAAGAAAACTATGGTATCAGTAATTCAAATGTGATTGAAAAAGCCATACAGATCATCGCTAATGAGAACCGCTACCATCCGATCAGGGATCTACTAAACGATCTGATGTGGGACGGTACTAACCGTCTTGAGGACATGCTCTCGCATTTCTTCGGTGTTGAAAAGTCCGAGCTTACGACAGAATCCATAAAGCTATTCATGCTGGGAGCAGTCTGCAGGATATTCGACCCCGGATGCAAGTTTGAAACATCCATATGTCTTGTGGGAGACCAGGGAGCCGGAAAATCCACTCTTTTCAGGTTCCTTGCCATAAAGGATGAATACTTTTCGGATGACCTTAAGAGACTCGATGATGAGAAGATCGTGGTCAAACTGCAGGGACACTGGATCGTAGAAATGCCGGAAATGCTGGCAACACTTAATTCCAGAAGAGTTGAAGAGATAAAAAGCTTCTTAAGCCGCCAAAAGGATACCTACCGAACACCCTATGAGAAGCATCCCAAAGACAGGAGACGACAGTGTGTCTTCGGCGGTACATCCAATAAAATGGAGGTTCTCCCAATGGACAAGAGCGGTAACAGACGTATCATTCCGATTGAAACCCACATGGATAAGGCTAAGGTTCATATTTTGGATAATGAAGACGAGTCCCGTGAATACATTCTTCAGGTATGGGCTGAAATTATGGAAATATACAAAAGCGGCAGGTTTTCTCTTACACTTCCAAGACACCTGCAGGCTGAACTTG
>JAEEGH010032229.1_pt1 | contig 10086 bp, 13 predicted proteins | sample 9134181 | NCBI WGS metagenome assembly JAEEGH01 (sample SAMN16246544, study PRJNA631951) | gut metagenome | biome: gut microbiome; feature: rumen; material: DP-attached | host: Bos | place: Iran: Karaj | collected 2018-10 | reverse complement strand
ACCTGCATCGCAAAATTCCTGTGACAATGCTATTGCAAAGTCACAACGATGACGAATTCTGCGAATCTCTCCCTTTGTCATAATGCAACATGTGCCTGCAAGCTTTCCTTCTACTTCTGCTGCCATCATTATTTCCCTAGGAGCATTGCGCTTGCCCTCAAGAAGTTTAGCTTCGTCCTCAATAGTGTATGTCACTTCATCTGCATAACGAAGCAGAAACTCAGTTTCACCAGAGACAATGCGTAAATATTCAATCATATCTGCTGAATCGCTCTTATCAATGGAACGCAACTTACATTTTCTTCCATCTTTCAATATGATTTCTTTTTCTTCAAAAACCACGACTTATCCCCCCTACTCTCTTTAATTATTGTTTCTATTCTATATGTTATGGCTTCATAAATAAAGAAAAATATTCACATTATTCGAAATTTGTTGTTAGCTAGAAACGCAACAAAAAAGCAGCCATCTTACGATGACTGCAATATCATTTTTTCAATATGTAAAATTTTCTCATTAGTTGTATTGACTAAGCTCCAACAATACCCAATCCTGGGACTCTATATCGTATTCAGTTCCGCAGAATGGACAGTTCTTGTTGAGGACTGCATTAAAACTTCCAGAGCATTTAGGGCAAGATATTCGTGTCATTGAAAACTGAAGGTTCAATGGAATATCTACTCTTCTACGAAATACGGCTCTGTATTTTTCGTGCTTGTATTTGATTTTGTTATCAAAAGCATACAGCGTATCAAAGAACACATCCATTGCAACGGTCACCGAACCATTATTTTCCGTAAAGCTAATAAGCTTCATGGCATTGCCATAGTTCATGTCGATGATATCTTTGAATCTTTTATCGAGAGCTGGTCCCTTGTAAAAAAGCAAATCCTGCTCATCTTTTGAATACACAGCTGTCTTAATAAGGGATAATGCCTTTCCCGAAAAATAATCGAAGGAAAACTCTGGGCTATAGGCCTTCATCATGTGTTCGAACTTGCCATGTGTGCCTGCCGTGCCCCATTTACCTGCATTATTAACTATACCCCTGCGTATAAGATTTAAAACATCCAGCACGCAAAAGGCTGAGTAAGTAATCAGCATACCAAAAATAGTAACGATAAAATGTTCAAAAAGATTATATTCATCGTCGTATACGTTTATGGAATACAGATTCAAGATTGTACCGATAATGAATCCCAAAATTAATCCGCCAAGCAACACCTTTCCGCGAAGCCTGGTGTCTTCTCGCTCCTTTGGAGCAGCGTCCTCAGTAAAATAATATCTGGTGATACGTGGGAACAAATCGTCCATCTTGTACATGGTTTTGCAATATGGACAGCCATCCACCAATCTAGAAATGGTACTTACTGCGCCACAGTTGGGGCAAGTACAAGGTTCCAAATCAGCTCTTATTCCGCTTGTCACATCTGTAATGACAGTATGAAGAGTGTTGTGTCTGCGGTCGCTATATTGCTTTTTGCCATCCTGCTTCACAGTTCGTTTTACATCATATTCCTCAAGACAAACGTAATTCTGATAGTGAGCATCTTTCCAATCACTAAGAACCATTGGGCCCAAATCTAATTCGTCTGCTTCTTCTTTGTCGGTAACCTCATAATCAATCGAAAGGCCCTTATCCATGATGCGCTCATGCTGAAGCTTTAAAAGATTGGTTATGTCATTATCTGCAAAAGTAATCTTCCTGCCTTCTGCTATGGCTAATCCCAAATTTTCTGTAAAAGCATCATATTTCTTTCGGTATAATTCTGTCAGTCTTACTGGTCCAATATTAAACCCCATAACAATATTCTGTTAGCCCCCTTTATTCGCATTCTATTGTTATGCTACCAATTTCCCCATTATTTTTCAAATGTCTACATTTCGCAATACTGATCGTAGACAACTACGCTAACAACTGGCGAATCCCATGATTCATATTTAAGCGAAGCATTTCCTCTTTCATAAATATCGGTGCGGATTGATGCTTCATCGATAATGAATTCGCTGCAGCAGCTTGATTTATATGTGAATGTGTTTGTTGAATCTGTATCTACATCTGCTTTCGCGTCACCCATTATGCATTCAATAACAACGCCATTTTCAAGAACAAGATCTATGTACTGACCAGCCGCTGTATCAAATCTGCTTCCGACTGCAATCAAATATCTATCGTCCAACTTCATAAATCCATCGCTATCAGGTTCAGCTAAGTCATTAATATCTCCCAAATCACCATATGTGATTTTGCTTGAACGCTCGATGGTTTTTCCTCCCTTGTAGCTAACTGTGTTTCCTGATACAGGATTTACATAGCTACTAGGAATCTCATACACAGTTTTTTCAACTTCCTCAATTTCTTCTTCAACTTCTTCTATAGAGTTTCCAGCATCTTCAATAATTTCTGAGATTATTTCTGTGCTTTTCGTTGCTATTTCTTCCTCAATAATTATAGCCTCTTCCTCTACCATTTCCATGGCGTAGCTTCTGAGATAGCAATAGCAATGCAATATTAATAATAATGATGTGATTAAAATAATACTACAGGCCTGGTGGCCCGCTCGAGTGTAATTAGAGTTCAATCCTTTCATGTTTTTAATATCCTTTCTCTCATAAAGTGGGTAGTCTAACAAAAAAAATGACATCTAGCAATGGCTAGTTGTCATTTTTGTGGCACTATTCACTCTGAGAGAAAAGCGAGTAGCAAGCATAAGCTTTTCCCTATTTTGAGAAGGATTAGTAATAAATAGAAATACTTCTTTTATTCACCTTTAAAAGCAGAAAAAATATCTATGGAAGCAGCCATCTTTTTAAGCTCTGTAAGGTGTTCTTTTAAATATCTTTCCAACTGCTGCACTTCAATCTCTGCAAATCCATCATTTTTCAATATTTTACAGTCAGGAATTTTCCCTTCAGCTGTCCTAACACCATCCTGAAATGTAACAAACGCATACTTATCCCCCTGTTCACTTCTGCAAACAGATGATACTGTCATTTTTAACTCACCGGCTTTCAAATCTTCCATCTCATCCTCCAGTTGTTGTTTATAAAGTCCTCTTAAATCATATTACCATAACTAGATTAAATCCCCGCTAAAATGTTGGATTTCATGCTGTATAATCTGCGCTGTAAAATCTTTGTACTTGCCATGCTGAGGCTTAAAGTTTTGATCAAGATAATCCACTTCTATTTCCTTGTATCTAACGCATGGTCTTTCACCGTCCAACGACAGGCAGCTTTCCTCTGTCTCATACTTACCGCTCTTGGCAGTAATCACCGGATTGACCATCGGGAAAATAAAAGGACCTGCAGCCACAACTATGATTTGCTTTTTTACGCCAATCATATTAGCAGCCATGCCCACACATCTATCTAAATTTGCTTTTAATGTATCAATTAAATCCACTATAACCTGCGCGTCAGCCTCTGTGGCCGGCTCAGACTTCTGTTGTAAAAACAATGGATCTCTAACTATTTTTTTTACCATAAATACTCCTTCACTCTGCCTATCATTATATCGAATCCGCCTCCATCACGGAATACAAATTCAAAAATTGTAATAAAAAAGGACAGCTATCTCTTTCGAAATAACTGTTCTAAAAAATAGAGGATCCTAAGACCCTCTACACTAAATAAAACTTTATTAAAAAGCCTTTACTATCTTATTTTTCAAAATCCGCTTGCCTTCTTTTCCCGCCATTTATCTATATTGCTGCAAATAGCAAAGGGCCTCGTCCACTATAAGTTCTGCAAATGCATATAGCCTAAGCGGCTATAATATCCTTTAATATATCATAATAATGCAATACTCTATCAGGTATATTCTGATCAATTTTTTCTAGCTTATTACCACATATCATATCATCAATTGATACGTTTAATAAATCGCTCAGAGCATATAAATTGTCAATAGAAGGAAGGCAGCTTCCGTTAAGCCAGTGATATATACTCTGTACACATGCAAGGCCTAAATATTCTTGAATATCATTGACTGAATATCCATTTGCTTCCATGAGCATTCGGATTTTTTCACCAGTTTTAATTTTATCTATGATGGGATACATTTAAGTGCCTCCTTTCAAAAATAGCCTACAATACAGCCATGAGGATTACTAAAGACCAACCAGCTTAACATCTAAAACCTGTATCATGGATTTCAGCACATCTCTATGCCTAAATAAAAGTTATCAATTATCAGTTAGTAATTTATATGAAAAAGGTTAACAATTCAAGATTAATCAAATACAAATAATAGAAAACAGTTTAATATGCATGGTCATTATGACCATCTCCTGTTATGGGATCCGGAAGTAGGATTCGAACCTACAACATAAGGTATTTACTACCTTTGCGCTACCATTGCGCCATTCTGGAAGTCCTTACTCTTTAATTTGCTATAAAGAATAACTTGATTGTAACTTAACCCTGTTACAGGGAAGCTGGGTTTATAGTTTACGTATTGCAGGCAAAAGCATTATATTTCTATAAAAGTTGTCGCGTTAGAAACCTTTATCTGAGTATCAAGTTCAGATAGAATTGTATCTCTTTTCTCCTTGAGTAAAGAAATCTTTTCCTTAATATTTAAAGGATCAACAAGCTCAGTTGTATTTTCCTTAACATATGTATCTACAACCTCAAGAGGCTTATCATCCTTTACTTTCGTATCTTTTCCTAGGATTGACATTCTCATACTTTCAGCAGTACTTTGAAGCTGTCTATTTTTCAACTCAATTTGGGTTAAACAATTATTTAATTCTTCTTCCATTTTTTCTTGTAAATTATATTCAAAATCAAGGCTTGAATCATATATATCACTATTTCTCAATCTGCTTCTAAGAGATATAGCACCTGCTACAGTATATTCACCATAAGATATTTTAATTACTGTCGCTGCATTAGAAGCAACGATGGCAGAATCAATTTTCTGATAACGAATAATTAAGTCCTCAATCTGCTGATATGCACTATGTGCATTCTTTGCAAATTCATCCTTTTGTATTCTTCCATCAAAAACCTTTTCTTCATTATGTTTAATACTATCGACAAAGCTTGCTTTAGCAATCTTGTCTGAAATCTTTTTTACAAGTAAATCTCTCTCATCAAGAGCTTGGGTAACTAACATTTTTTCTGACATAATCTTCCCTCCTAGAACCATTTTTCTTACCTATAATATTGTCTCACGGAATGTTAGATATGTCATTGAACTTGTAGTATAAAACATTATAAGTATCTCTTTATAGGCCACACAAATCAATGGAATTGATTATATCAATTTGTTCATTAGGACTTAATCCACTTTTCATTATCATTCTACACCTCTCTGCCTAATTATTCGTTCTTAATCAAATATTTATTACTAACCACCTTCATTGAAAGTGAAGCGCTTATTCGTTCACAATAAACAGGTTCCACCGGACGTATTACAATGCCTTCCTTCTTTCCACCTTTAGGATATTCTCCATCAGCTCTTTCCAATAAGGCTTCAACAGTAGGATACTTTGAAGGTAAGTCATTACCCACTTCTTCAATAGGGACAGTCGATAAATCCAATGTTTTACATATTTCTTGCATTTGCTTAAGCCCTACTCTATTTCCATTTACCCGTATCGTAAATACGTACCACTCAGGTTTAGTTAGTTTTAATCTGTTCTTTTGAATGCCCGGAGCACATAGCTCTCCCTGAATCGTAATTATGTTTAGATTATTAGCCTTATAATAGTCCATTAGTTTTGCTTCAATTCCCAGACTATTTACAAATTCATAAAAAGAACTTTTCCCATCATTCTTGTATTCATAATTGTGTCCTGTTACATGGAAGCCATCATCATCTATAGAAATAGAATGTGATGAACCATCCATCTTGGTCGAAATATAATAATCTAGCCCTTTAAAATCATTGATAAGCTCAGGCTCTGCTTGAACACGTGTCTCGTCTGTGTGTGGTACATCAATTGGCAACTCTCCTATTATGGTTCCACCTGTGGTAATCTTTTCCTCCACTTCCCACTTTCTTACGCCTAGTGCTTCAGACACATCTGTTCCTATCTCATCGCAAGCATCTAATTCATTAAATTGTCCTAATGGCAACAGCAGGCCTTGAGATTTCAAAATATACAGCCAAATCCATTGGCTTAAACTGTCCTTTGTTAACAACACATTGCCACCCCAAAACAAAGGCTAATTCTCTTTTGTCAGCACCTTCTATAGGCTCAATCTTCCATATTCTTTGTATACTTGCTAGTTTTCTCATTATGTCACTCTCCTTTACAGTCTTACCAGTCAATAGTCTCGATTCTGCATGTTTCATTTGATTTCTGGTTCTTTTTTAGTACCAATTCCTTAATATGACTATAATCTTCGCTTGTCTTCACTAATACCCAATCATCAAAATAATCATATATAAACTTATAATTCTTCCATATTCTATAACATGGATTACGAAATTGAAGAACATCATCCTTAATGTAAGCTATTCCTTGCGGATACTTAGATTGAATTAAAGCCCGAAAATCCAAATCAACCTTGTAATAATCTTCTAAAATATATGTCGCAACTTGCTTATTTAACATATATCTTTCCTCAAACTCATATTTTTCAGCGTCCAAATGCTTATAAATATACCACAATGGAACTTTAATACGAAATGGTTCTGGTATTACATAATACCAAGTATTATCTAAATCATAAAAATAACCATAGTCTATAAAAGCTATTTGACTAAATATCTCCCTTTCACTTTTTCCTAAATAAAAAGGCATTCCATCCAGTCTGTGAGTTAATAATGCTCGTTCTCCCCCATTTTCACTTCCAGGCTTTCCTATTAAGCCTGTCTGACCTAATCCAAAAAGGTACTCTACTAAATCAGCCTCTTCATACCAAGACAACAGTCTTAATCCAGCACTTTTAAAATAACCGCCATTGCCACACCATCCATATTGAACTCTGTTCCCACCTTCTAGCCGCCTTGCAATAATACCTATATCACCCATATTCTGCCTCCTAATAATTCAGTATGTGATATATTTTTCCACAATTAAATTATTTTATCATTGAACTTGTAGTATAAAAAAAAGCACAGACTCTATAACTCGAGCCTGAGCTTTCTACATCTACAAACATTATTTGTGATTTATTACCCCTCCATAATATCTGGTAGTGGAAATGGAATCACATTTTTAGGTTCATTCTGACTAGCAGTCCACAATGTCAATTTTAATTGCATATTAAGCCAGCTTTCAGCTGAAGTATTCGTTGCTTTAGCAATACGTAAAGCCATATCAGGGCTAAGTGATGATTTTTCATTAACAAATTCTGACAAGGTCTTCCTACTAACTCCTAACATAAATGCAGCTTCAGTAACTGTTAAGTTAAGAGGCTTCATTACATCTTCTAAAAAAACACTTCCGGGATGTGTTGGTTTTCGTGTCATTATTCTACCTCCTATCAATTAATGATAATCCGTATAATCAACAAGATATGCATCTAGTCCTTCAAAATAAAAGGTCATACGCCAGTTGCCATTTACTGTAACTGCCCACATATCTTTTTTATCCCCTCAAGAATTTCACTTAACGTCCTAGGTTCATATCCCATCCAAGGCTTCATACAACCTACATTGACTGCCACTGGATTGTTATCATGTAAATGACCACAGTTAATCTTCATATCACTAAGTGCCTTCAGATACATATCATCCTCAATGCTATTATGAGTATGGCCATACAAATGTATCCATCCCCGCCCCATATTTTTCCAACTATATATTGGATAATGGCTTAACACCAGGTCATAATTCTTCCCATCAAATGAATCATGCACTTCTTTGTAATCACATATTTCCGAAAACAATTGCTGATATCTATAATCTGATACATCATCATGATTTCCTTTAACAAGAACCTTTTGCCCTTTCAAAGTTGAGACATAAGCTATCAGATTATCCTTCTGTCCACGTAAACTCACATCCCCTAGAATATAAACGGTATCTCCATTTGTTATTCTATTATTCCAATTTGTATGTATGTATTCATGCATGGTTGAAATATTGTCAAATGGTCGATTATCAAATCTAATAGCCGCATTATGAAACAAATGTAAATCACTAATATAATATTTCATCATAATCCTTTTATATCTAACTTTTATTCTATCGTTTTACGCTTATAAACTCTACTTTGAATTATCTTCCTCCACTACACTCAAATCTTCGTAGTCCTCTAGATAACCGCAACGTCGCAAATAATCTTTCCCTCCATCAACACATACTGCACCGCAAGAACATGATTTAAAATCATGTCTTGATACAGATTCAATGATATCTCCACATTTAAGGCATTTAATACAATTTTTAATTATTACCATCATTTTTCCTTTCCAGTCAATCCCAAATTATTACCGCAAAAGGGAATCTTTTATGTTCTATTATTAACCATCCTCTCTCTCTTGTCATTGAACTTGTAGTTCAGTGGCAATTACTTATTACGGGACAAACAGAGAAAACTCCCACAATAATCTGGCTTCGTCAGATACACCTTTGCATAAATAATTGCGACCTCATTTTTAATTAAACAGGAGGCACCGAAGTGCCTCCTGTTCCCTAATGATTAATTTTTTCTAAGTCACTTTGACATCATTGTTTTTTCCAATTCCTCTTTAGAATGATGATGTCCGTGTTTATCATCTGTAACATAGTGACTATGATCATGAGAGTGTTCTATTGTATGGGTGTGCGTGGAACCATCATGTGTGTGTACGAAAGTATGTTGATGCAAATGAGCATGGTGCCTGATAAGAGTGTCAGCTACAACAAGCACTGTACCTGCAATCATAACAATCAAAGCAACCAGATACATCCATGACAGTTGCTCATTTAAGAATACAAACGATAGAAATGAACCCACAAATGGGGCTACTGCATAATAGGCACTGGTCTTTGCCGCGCCCAGTGTATTCTGGGCTCGCACGTAAAGAAAAATACTTAATCCGTAAGCAACAAATCCAAGGAGTAATGCCCCTGCTATGTATCTATATTCAGGCAGAAATTCCTCTTTAATCAATGCTATCACAAAAGAGCCAAGCCCTGAAAAAATCCCCTTTAACATGACAATATCATAGGTATTTTTAGTAGAAATTTCCCTTGTGCAATTGTTTTCAAAGCCCCAACACACAGTTGCAAGAAGTACAAACAAAGAACCATAGGATAATTGAAAACTTCCAATACCTTCAAATGAGAGCAGTATACTCGATAAAGTTATTAGAAAAATCGCCGCCCACAATCTTTTTGATATGGCTTCCTTAAAGATAACCAAAGCAATAACTGAAGTCGCCACAATCTCAAAGTTTCCAAGTAGTGATGCATTGGCTGATGATCCATAGCTGATTCCGAGCATCAAAAAAATCGGTGCAGCAATATCAAGTACAATCATACCAATAACGTAGGGCAAATCCTTCCTTGACAGCTTTTGAGATTTTTCTCTATCCCTTTTATTAAATAAAGCCAATATTCCTATACCAATTCCTGCTCCCAGATAAAGAAGCCCCGCCATTGATGTCGGACCGACATTCTTCATCAAAATTTTAGAGAACGGAACACTAACGGCATAAAAAACAGCCGCTAGCAAAGCATAGATAATTGATTTTGTTTTGTTCATAATTTTTTCCAATTCTTACAACGATTCAATAAATTCTACAAGTTTCTCAGCTATTATATCTTGCCTATAATTATGTACATAATGACCACAATCCAGTTCTATAACTTCCGCATTTGTAAGATCTGAAATATAATCACTTTGAATATCTATCCAATTTTCAACACCTGTTTCATGTCCATCTGATACAAACATAAGCATTGGTATATCAGGCTTAGGCTTTCTATCAATTTCTGTTACTGCATCCGATATTGCCAAACCCTCATTTATGATACAAGTATTTACTGCTTTACTTGCAGCAAGCGCCCTATAAATCTTCTTTTCTTTGTCTGTAAGTTTTTCTGGAAGCTGACTATCAGAATAAAAAAATCTAACTATCCCTAGTTCACGAGCAAAAGCTGCAAGCCTTTCCTTTTTAATTGTGCTGTCCCAGTCCCAA
>JAEEGH010032227.1_pt1 | contig 10087 bp, 17 predicted proteins | sample 9134181 | NCBI WGS metagenome assembly JAEEGH01 (sample SAMN16246544, study PRJNA631951) | gut metagenome | biome: gut microbiome; feature: rumen; material: DP-attached | host: Bos | place: Iran: Karaj | collected 2018-10 | reverse complement strand
CAACAGATTGAATTGCTTAATGAAGACATCAAGTTTCAGCAGACGCAGTGGACTATCATTTGGGATAACGAGTTGAACAAAAATGTAGTCATTGAAGGTCGTATTTCTGCCACCGCTCAGAATAAAATAAGCGAAGATAGAGCAAACATTGAAAAATTGAATATTTGTAATAAGGAACTCAATGAAAAACTCCGTGAGTATGCTGAAAGTGGGGTATCTGTAGAATCTGTTGAAAGTAAAACTGACCGAGCAAAGTCATTGACAGATTTGATAGGGTCTTTGATTGGAGTTAGTGGAAATGTAATTCAGTTAATTTTTTTGCTGATTCCAAGTTTTTTCTTGGACGCAATAAATATTCTGGCTTTACAAATTTATATGGGAAAATTTGAAGAAAAAGAAGAAAATGATTGACATTTTATTTGTTTTATGATAATATTTGATTATTAAATGTTATTCGATTGATATGATTATTGACTTGTGGAGTTCGTTGAACAGAAACAAGTCTTCGGCAAATGGTGGAATGGCAAACACGCTAGACTCAAAATCTAGTTCCGAAAGGATTGAGAGTTCAAGTCTCTCTTTGCCGAATACGAAACACACTTGATGAGTGGTTTTTCCCCACACGGAAATCATCAAGAAAAGGTTGGAAGTGGGTTTGATATGATTTGGCTTGCGAAGAAATTTTGCCTTTTTCTAGTTCAATTATTAGAACTAGACCTTCTTCGCATTTATCCGAATCTATCATTAGAACTAGACCTTGCGGTGAAAAATGAGTATAACCCACAATTTTTTGGAGCATTAGTTTAACGGTAGAACAACTGATGATTAATCAGTAGGTAGATTTTCAATCAATCTATGTTCCATACAAGGGTGTTTTTGGGTGGTATTGTTTGAACATTATTAAAACAAATCCACAAGTCGAGTAAATCAAGTCTAGTTTAGTTAAAGACAAAGTTCTTTGGTTAAAAGGCGAAAATTTGCTAGAGTGGCGAAGCTGGTTGAAACGCAAGAGACTTAAAATCTCTTACCCTTTGTGGTGAACATCGTGAGTTCGATTCTCACCTCTAGTATATAATTGGGTGCTATAACAAGAAATAGACTTCGTAAGATGTTATCCTTTAGGTGGCATTTAGAAGTCTGAAAGTATTGACACATTCAGAATTATGTTTTATATTTAACTTAATAGTAAATAATTTTAATTTAGGTTAAAATAAAAGTAACTATTTATAGAGTATGAGTAGAATAAAACTTTCTTTAGAAGAACGACAGAAAATTAAAAATTCTTTAAATGCTACAAGAGGACGTAGAAAAACTCAAACTATTAAAGTATTTGAGTTGAAAATTAATTGTCATCATACCTCTAAAGAAACGTTTAAGAAGTTTAATGATTGTTTCAGACAAGCGAAATGGATTTATAACGATATGCTCAATTATGGAAATGTTGAAGGGAACGATATTTTCAAATATGAGTATTTAGACCATAAAACTATAACAAGGTTAGATAAAGATGGGAATAAAGTCAATGAAAAAATAAACTTACATTCTATTTATCACCGTAGTATTATCAAACAAGTTAAAACAAATATTTCCAATCTTTCAAAAGCAAAGAAGAAAGGAATTAAAGTTGGAAGATTGAAATATGTTTCTGAAATAAACTCAATTCCTATTATTACAGGGTTTATTAAAATTAAAGACAAAAAACATATTACAATTCCTTCGTTTAAGGGTTTGTGTGTTTATGGATTAGACCAACTTGATAAATATAAGAATTATGAAATTGCAGACGGAAGATTAATTAGAAAAGCAAGCGGATTTTATGTTAAGATTTCTGTCTGCATAAATAAAAATGAATTCAAATCTGAAAAAATCGGTAAGTCGGTTGGATTGGATTTTGGAATAAGAAAGAATATCACAACTTCTGATGGTGAGAAGTTTAACTGTAATGTGCCAGAAAGTGAACAACTTAAATTCTTACAGAAACAACTGCACAGAAAGCAAGAAGGTTCTAAGCGATATTACAGACTTCTTAATCAAATCAGAAGAGAGTATGAACATCTTTCAAATAAGAAAACAGATGAAGCAAACAAACTCGTTCATTATCTGAAAACAAACAACGATGTTATTTATTTTCAAGATGAACAGATTGCCAATTGGAAGAAAAAGAAACGAAATAAGAAAAACGGAAAAGTGAATAATCGTCTCTCATTCGGCAAGCAGATTCAAAATTCTTATTTGGGAAGAGTAAAGAATAAACTTGTTTCTTTAGAGAAAGAAGGGAAATCTTTCAAAATATCCAAGTGGAAAGCAACTACAAAGTTTTGTCCGAATTGTGGATGTCTGAATGACATTGGTGATTCTGAAACTTATGTTTGTGAATGTGGTTATACAATGGATAGAGATGTTCATGCTTCAAGGAATATTTTAATGTTTGGCTCGACTAAAAGGGCTGAGTGGTTGGAACAACCCTCCGTGGAGGAATTGGTCAATACAAGTTTGAACGCTAGTCGTTTGGATTCGCAAATCATTCCGTTGAAGCGAAAACAAGAAGTCACTACTATTTAGAATGGTGCGTAGTTCACTCAGTTGGATAGAGTATCTGCTTTCTGAGCAGAAAGTCGGAAGTTCAAGTCTTCCTAGCATCAATTTTATATAGGAGCGTATCTCAGCGGTCTTATAAACCGTCCGTTATAATTCGAGTAATTGGTGGATAAGGGTTCAACTCCCTTCGCTCCTACTACTATCAGCGGAATAATAATCCGTTGGGAGAGACTAAGAGAAAGGAAATGCTAATCCATAAGTAGCATATAAAGTGGGTGAAGTGTTGTGATGCCGTCACCTTTCTCATGGTTAGAAATGTCCGATTCTCACGTTAAGTTGAGAATAAAATTTCTAGTGGCGAACGAATTTAAAAAATCCTTGCAAATTATAGCCACTTAAACTGATGATTTGTAAGGTCAGATAAATTTGGAGTTGACATTAAACATTTCAATCTGTATAATAAAGAAAGTAAGTGCCAATATTCTCTCGCAGTTTAATGGTTAAACACGACCCTTTGAAGGTCTGAGATTACAAGTTCGAATCTTGTCGAGAGAACTTTTGAAACCCTTGATGTTAATGACATACTCGACCTCCCACGAAAGTCATTAACATTCGAGGGTTTTCTTTTTTTAACTATTTATTTGATGGTTGGAAGTAACGAGGTCTACCGTCCTAACCCAAAGACCTTGTGAGTTATCGTATCTCGGAAAAACGAATGGTGCTTCTTGACCAAGTTTATATCAGCGTGAAGGGAGATATAAACGATAAGAACAAATGAAGAAAGATTAATTGGCAGTCTAACGACTAAGACCAAGATGTAGGAACTTCCTCATCGGAGCGGATGTGTGCTATCGAACATCCTTAAACGACTTCACCGTATCGAGCAAGTGTCACCTTTTGTGGTGGCATTTTTTTTCAACTATTCTCATTATCCTACTTTTAATAGGAGATGGAATATTGAGTATAATTATTCATTTTATCGATAATCAGCAAATTAAAATAAAAGATGTTCTTAAACGAGAAATAAATTCTAAAACTTACAAAGTAATCAGTAAGAACAAAACCTTCATCTATTCTATGCCGAAAATTTCTTTCGTAGAAGTGAAAGAAAAATAATCATTTTCCTTGACAATTTAATTTCCTTATGCTATATTTTTTCATAAGGAGTATATATGAAGAATTTCAAAAATTACATGTATTGTAATTCTGAACACAAAACTTATGCAAAAGTTTATCACAATAAAGAATTAAAAGAATGTGTTTTTACAGATGGTCGTTTTATGGTCATCTCAAAAGAACTATTTGATGAATCAAAAGATGTAGAATATCTCAAAAAGAACGCTTATAAAGATTTTGATTATCACACTTTTGATTATAGAAAAGTCCTTTATTCTAAAGACAATTTAATTGAAGTGGATTGTAAATTGTTTAGGTCAGAAGTTTATCTCGCAAATGAAACTTTGTTTGATAAAGAACTTTCATATAAAGATGCTTTGAGCAACAAAGTTTATTTTAAGGATTTTGATTTTGTGCTTTCTGTTCCGATTATTCATGTAGTTAATGAATTTTTTAACGATAACAAAAACCGAGATATGAAGTTCTATGTGAATAAAGAAGATATCACTAAAAATATGATGATTGAAGTTTACAGTGGCGATATTCTGAATGATGATGTTTTGAATATGATGTTGTTTATGCCGATTGCTTCAAATAGTGATTATCAAATCACAATAGAAAACAATGAACTTTCTCATAAAAGTGGAACTTGGCAGAAAAATATTGAAAGACTTTATTCATGGTCAGACATGGCTAATGCACTCACAGATAAAGGTGTTCCGCATGAAGTTGTTCGAAATCTTGCAGATATACAGATGAGCATGATTATGAATCGTCCGATTTTTAATGTATTCAAATTTGATGATTGGTTGCACGAAAAGTTTGGAAATTATGAATCAGAAAATAAATCTATGCGAGATATGTTTAATCAGTTGTTCGGTGATGATTCTGATAAAATTGCTTATTATTTTGGAATTGAAGTAAAAGAAAAATAGGAGGAATATATGAATTTTGTGTGTCACAGTGGAACTGTAGAATCAATTAACGATAAACAGACTCATTATGTAAATGCTCAAAAAACTATGTGTTGTTTTACTAAAGCGTTACATAAAGTCAAAGTTGATAAAGTAAATTATTCTGATTCGAAATTGAATTATAACGAAGATATTCATCTTTATCCTAGAGATGACGGAAGTTATTCTATGATTGATGAACTCTTTCAGTTTATTCCTACCGATAAATGGGCATCCGTAGCAATAAGTGGAAAAGACGGAAAACCATTTTATATCAAGGATAAATGTTTACGGAATGAAATTATTATGAGGTGTGAAACTTCTATCGTTGGTGAACAAGGAAACAATCATCTGCTGAATAAAATTATTGACGATGTGTGTAGAAGACCAAAACATAAAGCAGAAGAAAGTTTAGAAGATTGGCATGAACGATATAATAAATGGGAATCTTGGTGGGGAGCAAAACCACATGTTCTCGATATAAATGTTTTTGATGTTTCATTGTTTTCAACATGTTATATAGACGGTTGCACTTCGTTTGTAAATCCAAAGAATGGTAAAGTTGGATTACTCACAAACTGCCGATGGTCACATACATCTATTGAAGATTGCCGATGGGAATTGGAATGGATTTGTAAAGAAATCTGTGATGAAGAAAACAAACTAGAGTTTTATGTTTCTTTCTTTGATGAAGAGATAAACTTTGGTAAATATAAGAAAGAATATAAAGACTCACAGTTCACTTTCAAACTTTCTTACAAAGGAATAGAACTTGTTCCGACAATTCCAATCAAGAATTTGAAATGGGTTTTCAAGTGTAATCAAAAACTTCGTGGAAAGGAATGGAAGAAAGTAAATTTTATGTGGAGATTGAAGAAAATGCTCCGAAATCTACAGAAAAAGTTCTTTTACGAAAAGTGGGTTGTATGGCATAACTACACTTTAATAGGTGATTGTTTGAATAACATAATGGATTTATCTGAACGATATTATACAGTTGATGAAATTATAAGAATGATTGAAATATGGCGAGACGAGTGTATTGAATACGAAAAGAATAACAAGGAGGATAAATAATATGGCTCATAACTTTCCAAAAATTTCAGCACCATTTGGACGTGCTACACCAAAAGACAGATTGGTAGACACTAGTATTTTTGCTAAACCTTGGGTTCAGATGTTTTATGATAACAACATCAAGATGTATGCTTCTGAAAAAGTTGATGGTACATCAGTGGGCATTGTATGGAATGGAGAACGTATTTCATTTGTAGGACATACCGATAAATCGCAGTTCGCCCCACGTTATTTGGAATATCTGAATAAGACATTCGGAACTTCCGAATTTGAGTCGGTGATTGAAGAAATATTTGGTGATAAAGCAGTTACAATTTACGGTGAAGGAATTTCAAAAGATTATAACGTTCATTATGGATATGCTGACGGAAATTTTATCATGTATGATATTCAAAATGAAAATGGAACATTTTATAATCGTGAATCAGTAATTGAGATTGCAAAGAAACTTGATTTGATTTATCCTCATGAAGAGATGATGACAATTAAGGAAGCGATTGAATATGTAAAAACGCGTCCACAGAGTTGGCTTAATTCAGATTATAAACTTGAAGGCTTTGTTTTGCGTTCACCAATAGAATTGTATGGTAATAATGGTAGTCGTGTAATCTGCAAAATTAAAGTAAAAGATTTTGTAGATGGAATTAAGGATTATAAGGAGTGAAAATGACAATTAATATCGGTGATATTACTGTTTCTATTCCAAATGGAATTTCTGATTGGGTACATCAAAACAATGACAATAAAACTGAATTTGATGGCATGCTCCAATCTATCATGTATGCCGTGAAAACATTCTACAAAAACAAATATAAGCCTAATCCATATCAAGAAATTTATGAGCGACAAGTGAAAGAATTTATGGATTTGAATTGTGGTAGTAGAGAAGAAGCCGACAAATGGATTACTGAATTGATTAAATTCAGCGATAAAAAGGCAAATCAAGAATGCGATAAAGATGGAACTAATGCTTTAATTGATTTGATTAAGAGCATGAATAATAAATAAGGAGATGTGTATGAAAGAAGAAATATTGAAATTTGTATCAGATTTAATTAATCGTGATGATGTAGAATCTATTCATTATGGTGGTTATGATGAATGGGCAAACGGTAGAATTCTTGCATCAGTCATTAAAGAAAAAATGGAAAATTATATCAAGTATTGTGATGAATATTTGAAAAACAGTGTTGAAAATCCCACTGTATGGGAAAACAAAGAGTTCGGAAAATCGCTTGAACTTTCAATTAAAAAATCATCAACTTTGGATAGCAAGATTGTAGATGAACTTACCGATGAAGAATGCCGTAAAGGATTTACTGTTACAGAAAAAGCAATCAAACTTTGTGGTCGTGGCGATTTAATTAACAAGTATAAGAGTATTACAGAATCAAAGGCTATCACTTTGAAGAGTTTGAAGGATTAAAGTTATGGGATTTGTTTTGATTGTAATGGTTATGTTCTTTTTGGGCGTATTTATCGGTTGGATTGGAACAGAACAAAAATATAACAAATTTAAGGATTAAATTTTAATTTTTCTTTGACAAATATGCATAACTGTGATATTATTCTTCGTAGAGGAGGTCTGCCATGAAAGATGTTAATATTAAACTTGTTAAAAGTAAAATCGCTAGTGCGGTAATTTCAGTAAATGGTAAAGAGTTTGAAGTAAACTCTCCGTTTGCAATATTAGCAAAAGTTTATAACGAAATGTATGGAACTGACCTTGATTTTGCGGAAATTATAAAAAAGTATAATTCTCAAAATAAATAGGCGATTTGTGGTGGAGTTTTTTTTAATTCCACCACAACTATTTTTATTTGAGGTAAAAATTATGAAATCAGAAATATTATATTTGAATGAAAGTTTAACTGAAAATACAATGACTCGTTTGAAAACAATTCTTTTGGGCAAAGACCCTAGAATAAAGCAATTTGTTATAGGAACACCTGAAAATCCAATGGGTCAAAGATTAAGTTCAAAAGAAAATAAAATTCGTTGTGATGAATTTGAATCGGAAATGAATGAACTTCATATACCGTTTATCAAAATTGTTGGTTCGTATGGTAATAAAGAAAACTCATACATTCTTCCAAATCTTGACATTGATATTGCTGAAGAAATATTTGGATATAATGGATATGACCAAGAATCATTTATTGTTGGTGAATCAAATGCTGATGGAGTGGATTTCTATTATTGGCAAAAGAATGAAGGTGATTCATCTTATAAACTCTTAGACGCTGAACGTGGTATTACAATGATGAATGACGCTGAAGATTTCTTTTCATCAAAGAAAAATTGGAAGTTTAAGATAGATTTTTCTATTTTCAGATAAAAATATTTTAATTTTTCTTGACAACTTATAAAAGTTTTTGTATTTTAAATACAAGAACTTTTTTATTTGAGGAGATTTAATTTATGCGATGTGGTGGTTTTAGTATTGGTAAATATAAAAAACTTAGTGGAATATATTGTGACTTGTGTTATTCTGATGAAAATAGCGAACTTAATCTTGCAACTGTTTAAGTGTTTATATTTAAACATTCTTATGATTTATGTTCCAAATGCTATAATGAAATCAGAGATACATTTATAAAATGCGAATTGAAAGAAGATGAAAATGAGGAGGAATAATATGACATTAGCAATTTATGATGACGGAAAAGGAAGATGTCAGTCTTGGGAAGTTGGTCTTGCAGAAGACGGAAATCCTCATAGAATGGAATTCTTTAATATTGTAGGCTATGGTGCAACTAAGGAAGAAGCCATTGATGAATTCAAGAAAGAATTTAAAAGAACATTCCAAGATGTTCTGAACATGCTTGATACATTGGGAGATGATATGTATGAAGAAGTGATGGTTGACTGTATGGGAAATCCAATAAAGGAGTGAATAATATGACGTTTGCAAAGGTTATTAAAATTCTAAATTTACTGACCATGATAAAACAATTGTGGTAAAAGAATCGTGTGATTGTGATTATATGCGACAAGTAGACCGATTTTCTAAATATGATGAAATTGGTGATTATATGAAATATTTTGCTGATTCAGATAATAAATATCATTTCTATATTTTAGAAGATGATGATTTTTGTAGTGATGATGAAATAGAGGATGATTAAAATTATGGATTTTAAAAAATATAGAGTAATCAAACCTTTTACAATTAAGGTAGATAAAGAACATAGTACTTATAAATATGACACTTATACTTTTAATGTGGGTGATGTAGTTACAATTCGTTGTAATTTTATGTTTGGTTGGACAATCAAAATATTAGATGATAGAGATTTGCTTTTTGTTACTAAAGGTGAAAATAAACCAATGGAAAAAATTCTCAATGAATGTGTAAATGAAATTATAGTTGTTAATTTAAGTGATGATGATTTAAGAAAAATCTTGGCTAAAAAATACAAATGTAAAACTGATGATATTGTATTTAATATTAGTAGTAAAAATGATATCCTTAAAGTTGGAGTTGTTATAGAAAAGGAGGAATAATGCAAGTATTCGTACTTAAAAAATATCAACTAGGTGGTTGTTGGAAAAATTGTGGTGTTGTCAATGATATTGATAAAGTAAAACATTGGGTGGAAAAAGATAAAGCAAATCGTAATTTTGACGAATTTGATTTGGATTTATCTGATTTAACAGAGGAACATAAATATGATGAGTTATAAAGAAAATATGCCTTTTGAAACAGAAAATCACAAATTTGCAAATGATACATATCATTGTCCACCTAATGAACGATATTATGCTTGTGTAGAAGGATTTAGATTTGGATTAAAAGTATTTGCTGAATTTATATTAAATAATGATTTGGATACTGTTATAGAAACATGTGAAAATATTATAAATAACTACGAGGAGGATTAAGTTATGGACAAAATATTAAAACAATGGATTTATGAATGCTTGGGTGTTTTGACAAAAGAACCTACAGAAGAAAATAGAAAAATTGTTGCCGAAACAATTGCAAGCGAAGTTGAAGATAAATGCAAGAATGAAATGACTATTGAGGAATAATATGAAACGAATTTTAACAATTTTATTATTATCATTTTTAACTTTTAATGTTTTTTCAAAAGAAATTAAAACATTAAAGATTAAAATAAATGAATTAGATAAAATAGAATTTATGAATTGTACATCTATGGATTTTATTAATGGATATTTGATTTATGATAATTCTAATGAAAATGTTTATTCTGTAGGATTTAAATTAAAGGATGTGGGTGATAAATATACTGCTTATGTTGGTGATTGGGAAGATTTTATAAAAAATAAAAATTGTGAATTTAAAATTATAATTTTTAATGATATTAATGTTAATTATGATGTAGGTTATCATATTACAGATGATACATTATATATAACATTTAATGAACTTTAAA